>Ga0156170_1146_pt2 | contig 17140 bp, 14 predicted proteins | sample RifCSPlowO2_12_FD_107823 | JGI IMG/M metagenome (GOLD analysis project Ga0156170, IMG submission 107823) | Acidobacteria bacterium RIFCSPLOWO2_12_FULL_54_10
TGGATACCAGGCCGATCCTGCTGCAATGGGAGACGGAAATTGGAGCTGAGGAAACGGCTGTGGAATTGGGCGAGCGAATGAGCGGACCGGGGGCTAAGTTGATGATCGAAACCTTGCAGAGATTGGAACAGGGTAATGTTCCGCCGCTGGCGCAGGATAACTCCCGCGCTACAAAAGCCCCGTTGCTCAAGAAAGAACATGGCCAGATTGATTGGAATTTGACGGCTGGCGAGATATTCAATCGCGTGCGCGGCTTTCAACCCTGGCCGGGAGCGTACACGGGGTTTCGCGGGAAGAAGCTGCAAATCTGGCGGGCGCAGCTTGGCGATGATTCTTCATCGGATGCTTCTCATACTGCGGGGCAAATGATCATCGACAATGACAATCTCTGCATAGCGTGCGGAAACAAAACCGCACTGAAATTACTAGAAGTACAGATGGAAGGCAAACGGCGGATGTGTACATCGGATTTCTTGCATGGAAATAGACCAAAGACCGGAGAGCAATTACTCTTCTAACCCCAATTGATGGAGAATATTTCATTGTCTTTAGAGCTTTCACGAAGTGTATAAATCGTAACCATAATATTCTCAATAGGATTTTATTACTGTAGCCTGTCCACTGGTAATAAGCAGGCCACGTATCGCTAACAACTCGTGCCACATGCTGCTGAGCGCTGAAATATAATTTATTTTTATTTGCAAGCAATTTTGCTGCGTTGTGATGATTAGCGGATATGCGGGAATGAGTTCCGCACCCCCTTTCAAATAGCGTTCGCAATACTCTTGTGTTTCAGAGTGCAACTGATTTTCGTATTTTCGTGTGATGGACGATGTATTTTTATATTTGTTATAGGCGGTTACCAAACGTTCCCGCAACGACAAAGTAATTTGGTCGAGTTCCGCCTGTGCTATTTCTACGGCAGCACGTGCAGAAGAGATGTTCCCCTGGTTTCGATCAAAAATCGGAATTTCAGCGGAAATCTCGGCGGACGCCTGAAGACCGCTTGGTATGGAGACATTCGGTAGTTGTTCTTGATAGTGCTGGATTCCTAGCCGAATGGAGAGATTGGGAATACGTCGTTTCCGTTCCAAGCTTATGATGCTCTCAGCCCGCTCCAGACTGGTTCGAGCCTTTTTGATCTCAGGACTCTCTAGCAGCAGCGTCTGCCAAACTTCTTCAAAATCAATGTCCGAGCCAGGGAATTGCAGGCTTTCTTGAAACCTTCCTGCTGGCACAGCCATCACGCCAATTGCTGAGGCAAGCATTTGTCGCGCCTGATCCCGATGGTTTACCGCTAAGGCAAGATCGGATTCTGATTGCAGCTTTGCCAGATTCGCAGACACTCTTCCTGGCAGGTTTACTGAGCCATTTGCGTGCAATTGCTCGACGGCGCTATTAGCTTCCGAAATGATTACAAGGAAAGATTCCTTCAACTCAACCAACAATTCCGCTGCTAGTGCTTGAAAGTACAGCAAACGAACTGCATTTCGCACACGAAATATTTGAATATCATTTTCCGCTTGCGCTTCGAGTAACGCTAGCTCAGCGACGTCACGCTGCGCTCCTACTTTCCCCCCCAGTAGGATATCCTGCTCGAAAAAGATTCCGTGTTTGCTTCCTTCCAGTGATTGCTGGTTCCGAATATCATCCCCTAAATAACCGATTCGCGGATTAGGATAATAACGCGATTGGCGTAATTCTCCTTGAGCCTCCTCAACCCGGCTGGCGGATTGGACAAGAAGCGGGCTTTGCTGTAAAGCCATTGCCTCAAGCTCTTGCAGAGTCGGGATAGTTTTATCCGTGAGCAGTCTGTTCAGAGCTTGGTTCACAGATTCAGGAGTTACGAATTCACCCTCGGGAAAAATTGGGGAGCGGTGACCAAACGACCTCACATATATTGGAAATTGTAGTACTCCCAGAACAATGCCAAATAGAACAATTGAGCGTGTAGAGATTCGCATACAATTTCTCCTTGTAATTAACCCAAAACTATAATTCCTTGAGTAATCGCTTAGCTCCAAGGTCTGCGTATTTTGCTAGCGAGGACCGATCAATGCTTTGTTAGGTTTTAAAGGAAAAGCTATAGCTGGCAACAAATGATCACGAAATCCGGCAATCAAAGAGCCGAAATGCAGTGATGATAGTGAAAAAGAATTGTCAGAGAGATTATCAGAGACGGAGATTTAAAGAAGGCACGATAGGTCTGGAAGTCTGCATGAACATGGCAGACGCTGGTAATTCCAACAAGAAGTGGGAAACTGCGGATTGCTGGGCTGAGATAATGGGAATGGAAAAATTACTGCAGCTTGCCGGATTTGCTCCTAATTTGACGAATTCCATAGATGAGAATTCGTGTATGCACCGATCATCATGCAATGGCACTTCGTGTTCCAGATTTTCGAGGGAAACAGATGTTTGCACAAACCAGGATAGGTGGGAGTCGATGTCTGCATGGAAATCTCCCCAGTGCATTTCACATACTGCAGATACTCCTGCAACTGTTAAAAGCAAACAAAACACTATGTTGAGCAATCCCCTCTGATCGTGCTTGCGCATATAGAGAAAATACCACACTCGCTGTACGCGAAGGAAGCAGATGCGGTAAATATCCCGACCGCTTGGGAATAGAATGAAATTTGGAAATCAGAAAGCGCATTCTGAATCAGTGATCTGTGCCATCAAGATTCGCCTCAAATGGAAGATTCTCGAGTCGTTGTGGAGTCGTACATCCTGGAACTGCGAAATGCCCCCCTGCGCGCTGTTAAGAGAATTTTTCCCATAAAGAGGCGGATATGTGTGGTGTCTATTTCGTCCAGGTCGGGAGTTGAGTCATTGAGATGCCAAACACTGGTTCGCCTCGAAAAAACACTTGACTCCGTAGTGTACTACGGAGTTTACGTTTAAATTGTGGGGCAAGGAGGCCTGACGTGAAGCAGTTCAGCATAGGGGAAGTAGCCCGGTACGGCGGAGTCGGAGTCGAGACGATTCGGTTCTACGAGCGCGAGGGCCTGATCGCGGAGCCGCCGCGAAAAGAGTCCGGCTACCGCCAATACACGCAAGAGACAGTGGTGCGCCTCCGCTTCATCCAGCGGGCCAAAGACCTCGGGTTCTCCCTGAGAGAGATCAAAGAGCTACTCTCGCTTCGCATTGAACCGCTTACAGACTGTGCGGATATTCAGGAGCGCGCAGAAGCGAAGGTCCGCGATATCGAAGGAAAGATTCAAACCCTGCAACGGATGAAGAAGGCGCTTGCCAATCTGGTGGCATCGTGTCCGGGCCGAGTTCCGGCCAGCGACTGTCCCATTTTGGATGCACTAGAAGGCTCGGGCGCCCACGAGACGCCGATTTCTGCAATCGGTCAGAGAACAGCCAAAAAACGTCCAAACGACAGGTCCTCGATGAAATCCACAACGGCGTCGAGACGGGCCGGGAAAGGAGCAAACCATGTGCCCACTTTGCCCAGGTGACTGAGTGAAAAACTGCCGAAAAGTTTGGCAGGCGCGACCCGGTGTGGAGTGGAGCGCGCGATCCACTTCCACTGGGCGTCGCCGGAACGGGAGGTGAGAAATATGGAGAAGATGGAGAAGAAGGTGGTCCAAGGAGCAATGTTGGCGGCTGTTGTGGCAAGCCTGTGCTGTATCATTCCGCTGCTATTCGCCGGGGCTGGAGTCGCTGCCATTGCAATAGCCGGGAAGTTTGCTGGCCTACATCCCTACATGCTGGTGGTAACGGCGTTGTTATTTCTCGTCGGTTTCTATTACGCATATCGCCCAACCAAGGTTTCCTGCGAACCAGGATCGGCCTGCGAGATACCGGCGAGCCGCAAGCGGGCACGGGTCGGTCTCTGGCTGGCCACAGCGTTTACGGTGGTCTTAACTACCTTTCCATACTGGTCGGCGGCGCTGGTTCGAGGCACGGCGCACGAGCCGCAAACACAGGCCTTCCAAGCGGCTGGTGCCCCGGTGGAAAGAGTCGTGCTCCGCGTCTCCGGAATGACCTGCGAGATGTGCGCGCTGGGAGTCGAAAGTAGCCTTCGGCAGCAGCCTGGGGTACGGTCGTTTCACGTCAGCTTCTCTGACTCCGTCGCAGAGGTGGAATACGATCCCTCGCAATTGTCGGTTGCCCAGATTCGAAGTGTGATTGAGAAAGCTGGGTATCAGACGTCTGTCCTCCCCGGGAAAGAGGGATGATGGAGGCCTGCTGCGCAGTTTCCGAGACCCGGACAACCCCTTCGGCTCACGTTTGCCCGCTTTGCGGCCACCGGGCTAAGAAGGTCGAGCGGCTCACCATGGAGCACTTATTGCTACCCGGCACGATTCCGCAGATTGCAAATACGCAGTACTACTTTTGCGAAACGCCGACGTGCCCCGTGGTTTATTTTCCTTACGATGCAAGTGCGGCAATGTTCCAGAAAATGAATCTGAGAGTGCGAGTCGGTGTAAAGGAAGCAGAAGACCCCGTCCCTCTCTGCTACTGTTTTGGGATAACGCGCAAAGATGTTTGGGACGAGATTGAGCAGACCGGGAAATCTACAGCAGTGAACCGGGTGAAGGGCGAAGTGCAGGCTGGCAACTGCGCCTGTGAAGTCAAAAACCCCTCCGGCAAATGTTGCCTGGGAAATGTGACCCGTGCTGTGCAGGAAGGTATGAAAATGATTCGCTCTTTGTCGGAGGGAGCCAACTGTTAAAACAAGGCCGTCGAGGCGGCCACAAAGCAGCTTATGGAAGAATTCAAAGGCACTCTCTCGCCGGAGGAGTTGGCTTCAGTGGAGAAATGGTTTGCCAAGGGCCTCAACCCGGAGATCAACTACTCCTGGCGGCCCCATAGGTCTTCGTGTGTAGCTCTCGTGCGCGGATGCTCACTTCGCCCAGGCGGGGAGTTGAGTCATCGAGATGCCAAACACTGGCGCGCCGAGCCAATAGACGATCAGCGTGATGAGCAAAATTCCCATCAAATCCAGCGCCAGTCCGGCGCGGGCCATCTGCGGGCTGGTGATCCACCCGCTGCTGTAGGCGATGGCATTGGGAGGCGTGGCCACGGGCAGCATAAATCCGCACGAGGCGGCGAGCGTGCCGGAAACCATCAGCAAATAGGGATGCACTCCAATCTGCAACGCTGTAGCGGCGAGGATCGGCATGGCCAGCAGCGCAGTGGCGGTGTTGGAAGCCATTTCGGAAAACAGGGTGATCCCCAGGCAGACGGTGGCGGCGATCAGTACAGGAGATAATCCTGCCAATCCATTCAGCAACGTGCCGATCCAAGCGGAAAGGCCGGTCTGCTCAAATCCGGCAGCCAAAGCAAATCCCCCTCCAAACAAGAGCAGGATTTCCCACGGAACGCCGTGCCGGACGGTCTCCCAGTCCATGAGATAGATTTTTCTCTGGTTCTGTCCGTTATTAAGAGTCTCCTGAGGAACAGGCATCAGGAACAACAACAGCGCCATGGCCATGGAAACCGTGGCATCGTGCACGTAGCTTGAATATTGTCCGAGAAGCTGGGACCAGCCGGGGACGTTTATGGAGCCGAGGGTCAGCGGGGAGCGGGTGATCCAAAGGAACGCCATGCTTACCCAGATGGCGAGAACGCGCTTTTCCGCCGCGCTCAGCTTGCCCAGTTTGCGCAGTTCATCCTGAATGATTTCCGGGTTGCTGCGGAAATGAATTCCTGAAACAGGAACAGGACTACCGAAGCGGCAGAGATAAATCCAAGCCAGCGGAACGAACAGGACCACCATCGGGACGCCGATCTTCATCCACTGCAAGAATCCCACTTCCGGGGCTTCGGGGAACAGACGATGCGCGGCGCCCGCGAAGACCAGGTTCGGGGGAGTGCCAATCAAAGTGCCCATGCCGCCGATGCTGGCTGCGTAGGCAATGGCCAGCATCAGCACGACACCGAAGTTCTGCATCACCGTGGCATCCGGCGCTGAATCAGTTGTGGTTCCCTCACCAGGCGCGGTGGCAAGCTGCGTAACCAAAGACATCCCGATGGGGTACATCATCATGGCGCAGGCCGTGTTGGACATCCACATGGAAAGGAATGCCGTAGAAACCATGAATCCAAGGACCAGCCGCGATGGCCGCAACCCCAGGCGGCAGATGATGTGCAAGGCGATGCGCCTGTGCAGGTTCCATTTTTGAATCGCCAAGGCGACGATGAACCCGCCTAAGAACAAATAGATGGTGTGGTCAGCGTAGTAAGGAGCCACCTTGTCGCTCGGCGAAATTCCGAGGACAGGAAAGAGAACCAGCGGAAGCAGCGAGGTTACGGCAATGGGGACCGCCTCCGTAATCCACCACGACGCCATCAGCGCGGCGACTGCGGCCATGCGCTGTGCTGGCAATTCCATACCGCCTGGCGGGGGAAGCAGCAGAATCGCCAGGAACAGCACGATTCCCAAGAACAGGCCAGTCTTGCGGATGGTGTTCTGGCTGGAAGGGATTTCTGGCATGGCGATAATTCAGTCGTCAGTGGAACGGGCGAAGAACCAACGGTAATCCAAAATCCGATTCGAGGGCAAGCGGAAAATCCCAGCAAGTCGTCGTTTAGGAAACTTCCCGATAATTCTTCCTGCGGGTAATGGGCAGGTGTAAAATACATATTTCGCCAGGAACGATTTTCGTAGGTCAAAATCCTTATCACATCCTGGTCATGGAGCCTTGCAGCATGGAACTGCGAAAAGATCCCATCACCCGCAGTTGGGTATTGATGGCGAATGGCGAAACGTTTGAGGCCACAACAGCAGCGTGTCCCTATTGTCCCGGCGGTGAAGCGGGTGGAGTGACACCGATTCTGACGCATTCGATCTATGGTCAGCACAGTGGTGTGCTGGTTTATCCGCACCCGCGCCCGCTTTATCGCATCGAAGGAGAATCGGAGCGGAGAGGGGATGGGTTCTATGATCGCATGAGGGCGCTGGGAGCGCATGAATTAATCGTGGAAGGCGCCGAACATAACAGTTCACTTTCCATGCGGACAGAAGCCGAGATTATCTCTCTGCTGGATTGCTGGGCCTTGCGAATCGATGACCTAAAACGGGACGCCCGGTTCAAATACATAACAGTGTTTAAGAATTATGGCGAGACATCCGGCCAGCAAATCCGGCATGCTCATTCGGAACTGACGGCAACCACGTTTATACCCAGGAGGATTCTCTACGAGTTGCGAGCCGCGCAGGAGTACTACCAACTGAAGGAAAGGTGCGTCGTTTGCGACATTGTCCGGCAAGAAGAGCAGCAAGCGCAGCGCGTGGTGGACCTGAGTCCGCGCTATCTAGCGATTTGCCCATTTGCATCCCGTGTACCCTATGAGCTATGGATTGTGCCGCGTTACCATCATGCGAGTTATGAAGCAGATATGCTGCGTGATCGTGCATATGCCGAGCTTGCGGGCATCTTGAAACGCTCCCTGGCTCGTCTCGAACAGGTTACGGATTCTTACCACTTGGTTCTGCACACCTCGCCGAATACCAATCGACGGCCGGAAGTGCCGGGGTATTGGAATACTTTGCAAGAGGATTATCACTGGCACATGGAGATACTCCCCATTACGGAAAAGAGGAGCAAGTCCTACAGCATCAAGGAAGTCTATTTTTCATCCATGCCGCCGGAAAAAGCCGCAGCACGGCTCCGGGAACTGCCCGCAAGCCGCAAAGCTGCTCCGCAGTCAAAGTTAACCTTTGATGAGGGAAAGCAAAGCAAGTAAATGGGGGTAACGCCCGAGGTGCAGGGTGCTTAAAAATACATTGCATTGAGGTTCTTAGCTATTTGAAACAAGAAACTTCCTATATACTAGTAACCGCACAACGATTGGTTGCCAGTGAAAAAGCCTCTGCGGGGCTGGGCAGACATCGTTATTTATAGTGTCCACCCTTCCTGCACCGGCCTTTTTGTCGCCGTAGACTAGCGGATTTTTAGGTTCTATCCCTGCTAGAAGCGGTTTGAGGAGTGCGCCTAATGTGGAAACGGAAAGAAGAACCGCCACCGCCAGTTCCAATGGCGAGCTCGGTAAAGGAGGTTGCACCTCCTGTGACAACAATCCCTCCGGAGAAGAAGATGGAGCCTGTTATGGATACGTCTCGCAGCGCCGTCGCGCATATCGGTAAGTCGGTAGTCATCAAAGGTGAGCTGTCTGGGAGTGAAGACCTTTACGTGGACGGTCAAGTTGAAGGAATCATTGAACTGCGCGAGCACAACCTCACGGTCGGCCCCAATGGCCGCGTGCAAGCGAATGTGAATGCGAAAGAGGTGATTGTGAACGGCACCATGAAGGGGAATGTCCGTGCCATCGACCGAATCGAGATTCGCAAATCAGGCTCCGTGGTAGGAGACTTAATTGCAGCACGCGTCATGATCGAAGATGGGGCATTTTTCAAAGGCAGCATCGACATTCAGAAGGGGCCGGAAGGCGCTAAGCCTGCGGAGAGCAAAAAGGCAGAGGCGCCGTCAATTGGCGACGCACAACGGCTAGGCTCCGCGCCCACAGAGGTGAGAAGGACGTTTTAGGCTAAAGATCGTGTGACAAGGTCACAGGCGATCTTGCTTGGAAATTGGTCTGGTGCCAGACTCACCGAGTGTTTAAGGCACTAGCGCGTTCCTGATGGTAATTTCGATGTCTGGTAATCACGGAGCTTTTCCCTCATCATTCGGCGGGAACCTCCGCCGCTTATTCCACCGCGCTCTCGGTTCGGAGCAGGTTGAGCCATCGGTGGAAACGATCACAACGTCTGTTCCCTCTCAACGCCGCAGCAATGGTCTGAAGGAATTCTGGTCCCGCATGGGCCAGGATTCGTGTTTGCAAATTCTGGATCTTGGTTCCGCTTCGCAAGCCACCATGAGTTTCGTTACCGAGCGCGGGCACAAATTTTATGCAGAAGATTTATTGTCGGCGCTTCATGGCAATGCTGATTTCAGAAAGCTGGAAGATGAATCCGATGAACAGGTCCAGCGATTCCTGGATGCTTATTTGAAATACGACGAAGGTCAGTTCGATGGCGTGTTAGGCTGGGATGTATTGGATTTCCTAGCAGACCCTCTGGTGAAACCAGTGGTTGACCACTTGCACAAGCTAGTGAAACCTGGAGGGGCTCTGCTAACGCTCTTCCATACGAATCCAGCCGGGCAATCGGTGCCACAGTGCCAGTACAGGATACGCACAGAGGAAGCACTGGAGATCAAAGAATACCGCCACGGCAAGCTGCAACGGCAATTTCATAATCGTTCCATCGAAAATCTATTTAGAAGGTTTGCTTCACTGAAATTTTATCTCTCCCGTGATAATCTGCGAGAAGTTGTGATTGTCCGATGAGTTCTCATAAACTGCAAGCCATTCCATTAGGTGGACTGGGCGAGTTCGGCATGAACATGCTGGCTCTCCGGTATGGCGAATCGATCCTGGTCATCGATGCTGGACTGATGTTCCCGGAAGCGGAACTGTTCGGCGTGGATGTGGTCATCCCAGATATATCTTTTTTAATTGAACACCGCGCGGAAGTTCTTGCCATCGTTCTGACGCATGGGCACGAAGACCATATCGGAGCGCTCCCATATGTTTTGCGGCAGTTGAATGTTCCGGTCTACGGCACCCCGTTCACCATCGCGCTAGTCGAAAAGAAGTTAGAAGAACATGGTCTACTGGATTCAGTAAAATTGCATGCGGTTAAAGCAAAAGGGCGGTTCCAAGCAGGACCTTTTTCTGTTGAATTCATCCATGTAACACACAGCATCGTCGATGCAGCCATGTTGGCCATTACGACGCCGCTCGGCGTGGTGATGCACACGGGTGATTTTAAGGTCGATCCGACGCCAACGGATAATGAATTATTTGACCTGCATACGATAGCTGAATATGGAAAAAAAGGGGTGCTGGCTCTTTTTTCCGATAGCACAAACGCAGAACGTCCCGGATACACGCCCTCAGAGAGAGCTGTCCGTGGTCCTTTGGAGGACGTGTTCAGCGGTGCGGAGAACAGACTTTATATATCGTGCTTTACCAGTTCCATCCATCGCATTCAGTTGCTGATCGATCTCTCCGTGCGCAATAACCGACAAGTAGCGTTTGTTGGCAGAAGCATGATCGCGAACACGGAAATTGCCCACCGGATGGGGTTTTTAACTGTGCCGGATGGCTGCCTGCTGCGGCCGAACGATATCAAGCAACTCCCCCGCGATCGAGTGACTGTGTTGATCGCAGGTTGCCAGGGTGAACCGCTCTCCTCGCTTACCCGGGCAGCACTCGAAAGCCATCGGCACGCTGTGATTGATTCCGGCGATACGGTGGTTCTGTCGTCGCGCATTATTCCAGGGAACGAAAAAGCCATCTATCGCTTAATTAATCATCTGTTCAAACGAGGAGCCCATGTCGTTTATTCCGATGGCGGCGGACCTCCAGTGCATGTTTCCGGACACGGTAGCCAGGAAGAACTGATGCTGATGCTGAATCTTACAAAACCGCGTTATTTTATTCCCGTTCATGGAGAGTATCGCCAACTTTCCCGTCATGCCAGCTTGGCAGCGCACCTGAAGGAGATTCAGAAAATTTTTCTGATGGAAAACGGCGAAATGCTGGAATTCGATCAAAATGGCGCGCGGAAAGCCGAACGAGTCACCGCCGGCCGCATTTGTATTGATTACGGTTCGGTCGACGAAATTGTCGAAGACGTCATCATTAGCGACCGCCGCCATATTTCCCGCGATGGCATTATGCTTCCCGTGATGGCCATTAATAAGAATACCGGCAAGGTGGAGTCACAGCCGGAGATCATCACTCGCGGTTTCGTTTCCGGCGATAACGACAGGATATTAGCGGAGGCCCGCGAAATCGTATTGCAAACCTTGGAACAATCGAGCAGCGAGGAGCGCGCCGACTGGGGCGTCATCAAGGAAAAAATCCGCGCCGACTTGAAGCGATATATCAGCAAACAAACGGATCGCCATCCCCTGATTATTCCAGTCATCTTGGAGATTTAGCCATTTGATCCCCATCTGGCAAGCGATCATTCTGGCGGTCGTGCAGGGGCTCACCGAGTTTCTTCCCATCAGCAGCACAGCACATTTGATCTTGTTTCCGTGGTTGTTCCACTGGACCGATCCCGGGCTGGCCTTTGACGTGGCGTTACACCTCGGAACGCTGGCGGCTGTTCTTATATATTTTTTCAAGACGTGGGTTGACTTGGTTTTGATTGGTTTGGGAGGTAATCCCCTTTTTGGAGGCCTAGCGTCTTCCGATACACAGCGGAGTACGCTCTCCAGCCAGCGAAAACTTTTCTGGTACCTGGTGCTGGCAACAATCCCTGCTGCATTGGCGGGATGGGCGTTGCGGGACTACATTGCAACCAGTTTTCGGAATCCGGTCATTGCTGGTGTCGCATTGATTGTAGTGGCAATCCCCATGGCAGTGGGTGAACGATTGACTCGCAGCACGAAGGACCTGCTTTCCGTCGGACTGAAGGATTCCCTGATCATTGGAATGGCACAGGCTACAGCCTTAATCCCAGGCGTTTCGCGGTCAGGCGCCACGATTACAACGGCATTATTTCTTAACTTGAACCGCCATGCCGCTGCCCGTTTCTCCTTTTTGCTATCTACGCCAATTATTGCCGGCGCAGCCGTCAAGGAATTCCTGGACATCTGGAAGAAAGGTATCCCCTCCGGTATGGAACTGCACTTTCTGGCGGGAGTAATCGTTTCCGGGGTTGTTGGGTATGCTGCCATAGCGGGTTTTCTGAGGTACCTACAATTTGGTACGTTCAAGATTTTTATTTACTATCGTATAGTTTTGGGCATAATAGTTCTTGCTCTGGCTCTCTTGTAGTGCAACAACACATGGTACCTTCCGTGCGTCCATGATACGCAGAGGGTAGTCTGTTTGCCGCGACCTCCTTACTATATCCTATTGAATTTATTGTAGTTAATGCGACAACCCCCAGGTCGCGTTGGAGGGCCGTAATGAAGATGGTGCAGCCAACGGACAATCGAAGGTGGAATGAATTTATAGGGTTACTTTATGCCGCAGGAGCATTATTAATCCTGTTGAGCCTGCTAAGCTACTCTTCCCAGGATGCCTCCTGGAATTCCGTATCATCCTCAGCAATAGTGGAAAATTGGGTGGGCAGACTGGGATCGTATGGCGCCGATCTGTTCTACCAGTTGTTCGGATTATGCTCATACTTTTTCCCTTTGGCCCTTGGAATCATTTCCTGGAAGTGGATGAGTAGCCAGCAAATAGATTCTCCCCGTATCAAGTTAACAGGTTCATTCCTATTATTGTTCTCTCTTGCTACGGGTTTATCTTTGATTCCGTATCAATTGATGATTTATCAATCTTTTCCTGTCGGCGGGGCTATAGGAGTGCTGCTGGCGCAATTTCTCCGATCAGTGCTAAACGGACCAGGGAGCGCGATTCTGGTCACCGTGATCTTGCTGGGTTCTCTCTATCTGCTTACGAGCTTCACGGTCGTGAGCATAACAACGTGGCTGGATGCTCATACCCTATGGCTCAAAGCTTGGTTGCAAAAGCTGACTTTAAAGTTTCGCAAGTCTGAGAGAAAAAATCTTATTCCTGTTGTTGTTTCCAGGACGGCAACTCTAGATAAATCAAGAAGTGAATTTGCTTCGGGAAAACCACGGATCGATTCACCGATGTTGCGAAAAGCAACTCCGGAAACAGTCAATGAGTTAGATCATCTATCCATACCAATTCAACCTCCCGTGGAAAATAGCAGGCTACTTAACAGAACCTTGGCGGTGTCGTCAACGATGTCCCGCACTTACAAATTTCCTTCTACGGACCTGCTTCGTCAGCCAGGGGAATCGGCTGCGCATAATGAGGAGGAGTTGAGCCGCCGCGCATCCGTGCTGACGACAAAATGCGATGAGTTCGGCGCCAGGGGCACAATCACGCAAATCAATCCAGGCCCTGTGGTAACGACATTCGAATTTAAGCCGGAAGCTGGGGTGAAATATAACAGGATTACTAATCTTGCCGAGGATCTTTGTCTGGCTATGGAAGCAGAATCCATATTGGTTGAGAGAATTCCTGGAAAATCCACCGTGGGCATCGAAGTTCCCAATCTGAAGCGGGAGACGATAGCGCTGCGAGAAATACTGGAATCCGAGGCTTTCGCCAGCGCCCGGTCGTCGCTTACGGTGTCGCTGGGCAAGGAAATCAACGGGCGAATCCGCGTAGCTGATTTGGCGGCTATGCCCCACTTGTTAATTGCAGGTTCTACGGGTTCGGGCAAAAGCGTTGCGCTGAATTGCCTGATCGTTTCGCTTCTTTACCGCGCAACCCCGGATGACGTCAAGCTGATGCTGGTGGACCCGAAACGGTTAGAGTTAGGGTTGTATGAAGGCATTCCGCATTTACTGACTCCGATCATTACAGACCCCAAAGTCGCTGCCAATGCACTGCGCAATGTTGTCAAAGAAATGGAGCGTCGGCTGAAGTTACTGGCCGAGAAAGGGGTCCGCAGTATCGATCAATATAACCGTTCCGTGAACCAGCCGGGAAACCTCAAACTGTTTGATCAAGAGAAGCCGCCGGAGCCGCTTCCTTACATCGTAGTTATCATCGATGAGTTAGCAGACCTGATGATGATAGACAAAAATGTAGAGGTTCCCATTACTCGGTTAGCGCAAATGGCGCGTGCGGTAGGAATCCATTTAGTGCTCGCAACGCAGCGGCCTAGCGTGGATGTGATTACAGGTCTTATAAAAGCAAACTTTCCGTCTCGCATCTCTTTCCGCGTGGCCACGAAAGTAGACTCTCGCACAATTCTCGATACGAATGGAGCCGAAGCGTTGCTCGGCAAAGGCGACATGCTCTTTTCTCCGCCTGGTTCAGGAAGATTGGTAAGAGTCCACGGTTCCTTGGTCACGGAAGAGGAGATTGCCAAAGTGGTCGACTTTTGGCGCGCTCAAGCCACGCCTTCCTACGTGGAAGAGTTTTTACAGGCGCCAGCGGATGCAGAACCGGAGCAGGAAGAATGGAGCGGTGATCAAGATGAGAACTACCAGGATGCGGTTCGCATCGTGGTGGAAATGGGCAAAGCTTCCACATCCATTTTGCAGCGGCGTCTGCGATTGGGCTATGGCCGCGCGGCCCGTCTCCTGGATATTATGGAAAAGGACGGTATCATCGGTCCGCCGGATGGCAGCAGGCCGCGGGAAGTCTTAAAGCGTCCTGATTGGGTTGCAGAAGTCGAGCAAGCCTGATGAATTACTTTGAGTTGAGCAGGAAATTTCCCTGCGGAGCCGTCAGCGGGGAATAATTATGATCCGAATTCCTTTCACAAAAGCTCAAGGCGCAGGGAATGATTTTTTAATTCTGAGGCATCAGATAGGTGAAACAAAGATACCGGAATCCCTCCCGGAAGAATGGGTTCGACAAATTTGTGACAGGCACATGGGGATTGGTGCGGATGGAGTGGTGATTGTAACCGTGCCTTCCGGCATTGAGGGTACGGATGCCATCGCGAGGATCATGAACAGCGATGGCAGCGAAGCGGAAATCTCCGGTAATGGCACGCGTTGCGCTGCTGCATTTTTGGTGTATGAAGGGCTATGCGGTTCTAGCATGTTGGTTCGAACGGGAGCAGGGGATAAGAGATTGAATCTGATGTATCAGAAAGAGAATCGTTTCATTTTCGAGATGTCGATGGGCAATCCGGTGCTGAATCCCTCGGCGATCCCCTTCCTTCCTCCTATGGCGGTCAGTGAACCAGTCATTGGATTCTCATTACCCGTTGGAGATTCGAAGCAAGTTGTAACGATCACCTCTATGGGCAACCCGCATTGCTCGGTTCGAGTGGAGCACTTCGCATGGGATTGGCAGAATTTGGGGAGGCAGATTGAGTGTCACCCCTATTTCCCGAACCGCACGAATATTGAGTTCTACCGAGTTATTTCGCCGAACGAGATAGAAGTTCGTTATTGGGAGCGAGGGGCAGGAGAGACTCTATCCTCTGGGACTGGGTCCTGTGCAGCCGTCGTGGCAGCGATACTGAACAGGCAAGCAGAAAACCCTGTCAAAGTTCAAACTCTTGCAGGAAACCTTCATGTGCGTTGGGAATCGAATGGAATTTTTCTAACGGGGCCTGCTGAAATTGTATGTCAAGGAGAGTATTTTTTATCCAGTGCGAGTCAGCCATAGGTATCACGATTCCAATGGCTGTGGATAAGCGTCCAATATTCAAGCAGCCAGGAATGGAGCAAGAATGGTTCAAAAACCACCAGCTTTACATCGTGGAGATGCTATCGGAGTCGTGGCGCCGTCCAGTCCGGTAGAGATGGAACTGTTGGAACGGGGGGTTCGAGAACTAGAAGCTATTGGATATCGAATCGTCGTTAGCGACGCTGTGCTGGCGCGCAAAGGTTTTTTTGCCGGAGAACACCAGAGAAGGGCAGAAGCCGTCCTGCGGTTTCTGCTGGACCCGGAAATTCGAGCGATATTTTGCGCTCGGGGTGGATACGGTTCCAACTATGTAGTCGAAGCATTGTCGTTGCGGCCTGTGGTACAAAAGCTCAAACAGCAAACTCCGAAAATTGTCATGGGATACAGCGACGTGACCACGTTGCTGTGTTTTCTGCATCAAACTCTCGGGTGGGTAACGTTCCAAGGTCCATTGGTAGCCAGGGAATTTGCAGGGGGAGAATTGTTTTATGAATGGGCAGCTCTGGAACAGGTGCTTTCCAAGGCCGATCCAGGCGCGATTCTCAATTCCGATGCTGCGATATTGCAACCTGGAATTGGCGAAGGGCGTTTGTTCGGAGGCTGCATTCCGATGCTGACGGCTACGTTAGGGACGCCTCAGGAGATTGAAACCGCCGGAACGATTCTCCTGTTGGAGGACGTAGATGAAAAACCATTCCGCATCGATCGCATGTTATTTCATTTGCGGCGTGCTGGAAAATTTCGAGGAATTAAGGGTGTAGTGTTTGGCGAAATGCCCGGCTGCGGAGGGGGAGCAACAGCCAAAGATGGATTAAAAGAAATCATTATGGAAGCTTTTCGCGGTATTGAAATACCCATCATATTTGGATTTCGATTCGGGCATACCACGGGCAAGTGTCTGGCCATTCCTATCGGTGTGAAAGCACGATTGACGGCCCAGGAAAAGGTATCTATCACTCTCCTCGAAGGAGCTGTCAAGGCTCGCGTCAAGAAGGGAACCGCAAAGAGGAGAACGAGAAAGTGATTCGATTAGCTCCCGGAGCGCATGTACATTTGATCGGCATCGCCGGCACAGGCATGGGAGCGCTGGCGGGACTTCTCCAGGAAGCCGGTTTCAGGGTGACTGGCTCAGACGCAGAAATTTATCCCCCAGTTTCCACTCTCCTTGAAGAACTAAATATTCCAGTGAAAGATGGTTATCGAGCTGACAATCTGGATAACGTTCCGGATATGGTGGTGATCGGCAATGCCATCTCGCGAGGAAATCAGGAACTGGAAACTGTTTTGGATCGGGGAATTCCGTACGTTTCGATGCCAGAGCTTCTCCGCGAACTTTTTTTGGATAAACGAAAAACGATCGTTGTCGCCGGGACCCACGGCAAGACCACGGTGACATCCATGCTTGCTTGGATATTCCACTTCGCTGGACGCTCGCCTGGTTATTTGATTGGCGGAATCCCTGCAAATTTTCCACACAGTTTCTCGGCAGGCGCGGGAGGAGAATTTATCCTGGAGGGCGACGAATATGACACGGCATTTTTCGATAAGGGTCCAAAATTTCTGCATTATCGCCCCGATGCCGTGGTATTGAATCCCGTCGAATTTGACCATGCTGACATTTTTGCCGATCTGGATGCAGTAAAAACGGCTTTCCTGCGGTTAGTGAATCTAATTCCCCGGAAGGGAATACTAATCGTTTGCGCAGAATCGCCTGTTGCGATGGAGTGTGCTTCAAAAGCCTACTGCAAGGTGGAGAGTTTCGGCCTGGATTGCGGTGAATGGGCCGCAAGGGAAGTGCGTTGGGAGAACGGATCGGGGAAATTCCTAGTGGAGTTTCGTGGTAAAAATATCGGAAATTTGGAAACCACACTTGCTGGGGAGCACAATATCAAGAATTTCCTGGCGGCGGCCGCAATGGCTTCCCGATGCGGTATTGTATGGGAACAGATTCAGCAGGCCGCCAGAA
>Ga0156170_1120_pt1 | contig 17089 bp, 16 predicted proteins | sample RifCSPlowO2_12_FD_107823 | JGI IMG/M metagenome (GOLD analysis project Ga0156170, IMG submission 107823) | Acidobacteria bacterium RIFCSPLOWO2_12_FULL_54_10
AAGGTAGTAGGTGGTTTGTGATTGATGTCTAATTCGATCAGTTCAACCACATCGGGAGTTGGCGTTGCAGTGTCTGTTGTGGTCCCAGCCTTCAATGAAGCCGAGCGCCTGCCGTCGACCTTAAACAAAATCGTGGATTTCCTTGCAGCGCGACCGTACAGCTACGAAGTGATTGTAGTGGATGACGGCTCCACTGATGCCACAGCGTCGATTGTAGAGAAAATTTATCAGCAATCTGGAACGGTTCGCTTGATCAAAAATCCGGGAAACCGTGGCAAAGGCTACGCGGTTCGCAACGGAATGCTTCATGCCGCAGGGCAATATCTTGTTTTCTCAGACTCTGATCTGTCCACTCCGATCGAGGATATTGATTTGCTGTTAAGCCCGTTGCAAAAAGGATATGACGTAGTCATTGGTTCACGAGCATTGCGGCCGGATTGGATTTACCCGCGCCAGCCTTTGTCGCGCCAGTTGGTCGGCAGGGTTTTCAACTATTGTGTTCGAGGAGTTACATTTCTAGCTATCCAAGATACACAATGCGGATTCAAGGGCTTTCGCCGGGATGCTGCTCAAGCGATTTTCTCTCGCCAGAGACTTACAGGATTCGGATTTGATGTGGAGTTGGCCTATTTAGCCAGAAAATATGGATTTCGCTTGCTGGAAGTCCCGGTGCATTGGAGTAATGATTTAGCTACAAAAGTGCATCCGTTTCGAGATGGTCCAAGAATGTTTTTGGATCTATTGCGGATTCGCTGGAATGATTGGAGCGGTCAATACAAGGACACTTTAAGTACTTGAACTGCTGACCAGGTAAAGTATTTTAACTAAGAATTCTTCGCATCAAAAAAACCATCGGATTCCAGCCGCCAGCAAGATCATGCCAGCTAAACCTGCGCCTAAATCATCCGCCACGACCCCCCATGCGCCTGGCCAATATCCCATCTTCCAAATTGGATAAGGTTTGAGAGTGTCCAGCAAGCGGAATAATAAAAATCCTGAGCCAACTGCCGGCCAAAGCGGCATGGCTCCATCTGTCATAAATGGGATGCCCAGAAGCGTGAGCAACTGCCCAGCGACTTCATCGAGTACGATTACCTGCGGATCCTCAGTATTGAAATGATGCAATGCGAAGGCAACAATCCAAATAGTCAGAGCAATTACAGCAAGGGTGATCAGAGTTAAATACAAAACAGGAGTCTGTATGCCGGAAAGTAAAGTCCGAAATCCGAGATACAGCAAAACTCCCAAGGCCGATCCGTAGGTTCCAGGCATGATGGGCAGATAACCAGCCCCCAGCCCGGTGGCAATCCATACAGACCACCTATGATGAGCTTTACCTGGATTCACCGGATTATTGAAAGGATCAAACTATTGAATCACTTCATAAATCAGCGGTTGGGATTCCGGTTGCGCGGAGGAGATGTGGAACGCATCTTCCACCATCTGAGAAGCCTCTTCGACTGGCGCTGCATCATTGAAGTAGATGGTGCAGAGCCGTTCACCCGCCTGGATATGGTCACCAACTTTATGTTCCAGCACGATGCCAACAGCCGAGTCCTTGTGTGAATTCTTCGATGTTGATCCGCTGCTCAACAAGGCCACCGCTTGTCCGATCTCATCAGCAGAGACGCGGGAAACATAACCTGCGCGTGGTGAGGAAATGATATGTTCGGCGGACGCATTCGGAAGCAGTTGGAAGTTTTCAATCACATCGGGGTTGCCACCCTGAGTTTCGATCATCTGGCGGAATTTCTTTAATGCAGATCCGTCATTCAACAAACGGAACATCTGTTCTTTGGCGCTTTCCAAAGAGGTCTCGGGACGAGCCACAATAACCATGCGAGCTGCCAACTCAAGAGAGACATCCACAAGATCAGCTGGCCCATTGCCACGCATAGTCTCAACTGCTTCCATTACCTCCAACGCATCTCCGATCGCATTTCCAAGAGGCTGGTTCATATCGGTAATAACGGCGACCACTTTTTTCCCAAGCCGCTTGCCGAGAGTGACCAACATTTGAGCTAGCCTGCGGGAGTCTGTAATTTTTCTCATCAACGAGCCGGAACCGGTTTTTACATCCACCACAAGTTCGTTGACTCCACATGCGAGCGCCCCGGATAGAAGTGAAGCTGCGATCAGCGGAGCACATTCGGCAGTTCCGGTTCGGTTTCTTAATTGGGCAAGCTTGAAGTCAGCAGGGACGAATTCCTCGGTTTCGCTCAGTACCACCACCCCAGTTTTCTTAAGAGCGGATTTGAATTCCTGAGCTTTCAGCTTGGCCTTAAAACCAGGGATGGCATTTACTATTTCCGCAGCAGCGCTGGTGTGCAGCAGGGGCGTTCCTGAAAGCAACGGCACTGGAATTCCTGCACATGCAACCAGCGATCCAACGATCAAACTAGTTTTATCCCCCACCCCTCCAGTAGAACAACCGCCGACTTGCGGAGTTCCCAAATCTGACAAATCCACCTTTGGTGTAAGGGAAGTAAGGCTTTCTGTCCAGTCTGATAATTCCTGGTCGTTCATTCCATTAAAATAGATTGCCATGAGCAGGGCTGATGCCTGATAGTCCGGTAATCTGCCACTCGAAAATTCCTGCAAGAAGAAATCAATCTCTTCTCTAGCGAGATCGCCGCCACTACGTTTCCTGTGAATTAAGTTAACCGCTTGCATGGGTGTAATTTATATCTCCTGAACTGGACCTCAGATGGAATATCGGGATCTCCGGTGGGCATCCCAAACGCACAGGTAAAACGACCCGTCCGATTCCACGGCTCACATAAATTTGAGTTTTACTCAAGCGCTGCAAGCCGCTTCGGAACGGTCGGTTGTACATCGCGTTCAATCCGGGAACGCGGACCTGACCGCCATGCGTATGGCCGGAAGCGACAAAATCGATTCCCTCCCGCACAGCTTCCAGGAAAATGCTGGGATTGTGGCACAGCAAAATCCGCGGAATGTCCTGGGGCATACCTTTCAATGCTTTTGCCAAGTCGCAGCTATACCAAACATCATCCACACCAGCTAGGCCGATTCCCCCGCGCTCCCTTTGCAATACAACATGGCGATTCCGCAGGACTTGTATTCCATTCCCAGTCAATTGGTGTTCGATGCTTCCGGCATCCGTGCGATGGTCATGGTTCCCAAGAACGGCGAACACTCCTAAATTTGCTTGCAATTTCCCCAAGGCCTTTGCAACTGGCTCTATATGGACCCAAGAACGAGTTACAAAATCTCCTGTAAGTAATACCAAGTCAGGGGATTTATAATTAATAAGTTCCACCGCATGTTCCACTTCTCGCAAAGATACAAATAGACCATGGTGTACGTCGCTTAGCTGCGCCGCTCGCAATCCATCCCCTTGTTCCGAATTTCCACTGAGGAAAATGTCCAGGTTGGAGAATTCCGGCAAGCGCGGATAAGTAGGTCGATCTGCCAGCCACCGTCCCCAGCGCATGCGTGTTTGGCGAACAGGGCGCCAAGCCCAGTGGGTCTTTCGCCGGTCATCCAGGGTTGAAATAGGCATCAGGAAAGCCAATATACCTCACCACTTGCTCAAAGACGTTGCACAGCCTATCATCGGCAGGATCGAATTGCAAAGGGATTTTAACCCTACTACGCAGTTTGAACTCCGCTTTTCAAGCTAGACAATCCTTAATTGTATACGATAATCAGCGATTTAGGTTGTCCGGGTTAGCTATTTCTTGAATTAATTCAAATTTATGTATTTTTGCCTCATGCGACAACCCTGCTAAAACCTGTTTGCCGTGCTGGTCGTCCTCGGTTTCGATTAAGATTTCAATATCAGCAAAATCTGAAATCAACGGCTGAGTTTTCCAGGACCGCCGTAAATCGAGCACAGAAGCGCCATGATGTCTCAGGAAATCCAAAATGAATCCTAACTGGCTGGGCTCGTCTTTTACTCTTACAGCAATAGTTTGTGATCTTCCCTTAGCCGACATGCCTCTCTCGATAACGCGCTGAAGAATAAGGCTATCGATATTTCCCCCCGTGATGATAAGGACAACCCTGGAACCAGGTTTTACTCCAGCTTCGTGCAACTTTTTTCTGGTTTGAGGATCCAACAGCGCCGCCACACCCAGTGCCCCTGCTCCTTCGGAAACGAGTTTTGCTTGTTCAAGCAGGAAGAGGATTCCCTGATAAATTTGGACATCATCTACCTGGAGGGCGGCATCGACCAAATCCTTGCACAAATGCCAGCAAATCTCACCCGGATGACGGACTCTTACGCCATCGGCAATCGTCTCCTGCGTAGGCACGTCGAGAGGCAGAACCGCTTCGGATTTTTGGCGATAAGCGTACCAGCTCCTCAAAAAAGCAGGCGCACAGGAACTCTGTATTGCGATAATGCGGGTCTGCGGGCATATCTGTTTTGCAATGGCTGCAACGCCTGCAATCAAGCCCGCACCTCCTACGGGAACCAGAATTGCATCCGGTGGGTTGTCTTTCATTTCTTCGAGCACTTCCCAACCCAGCGTCGCCTGGCCGGTGATGATTTCGATATCGTTATACGGAGAAATGAAATCGCGTTTCTCAGCGGGAGCAATCTTTAATGCGTACGCCAAAGAATCATCAAAACAATCCCCTACGAGCATCACTTTTGCTCCATAACGTTCCGTAGCGCGGCGCTTAGGCAAAGGCGCCCGTTCCGGCATTACGATCACGCAGTCCATGCCCAATTCCCGCGCCGCGTAGGCTACGCCTTGCGCATGATTGCCCGCGCTAGCGGCAATTACTTTATGCTGTCCACCCTGCTCTTTTAGCTGGTGCAGCTTGTAGGAAGCCCCGCGAATTTTGTAGGATCCGGTTCTCTGGAGGTTCTCTGGCTTCAACCAGACCTGAAATCCGGAGATTTCATCGAGCGCCGAAGATCGAAGCAGGTGGGTAGGTAACAGCATCGGTTGTACGATCTTCCAAGCATCAGCAATCTTGCAAGGTGCAAGTTGATCGCTAGCGGAAGCTGTGCTGGAAGAACCTTCTGCTGACATGTTAGATGGCTGTCTTGCTGTTCTGAGTGGGAAGTCCCAATGATGGATTATAATCGGAACCGATGCAAGTTATCCGAATGACTTCCAATGCCCGTTCATTGCTAAAGCCTTATGGAGACTAGAGCAGGTACTGCACTCATTTTGCTCCAAGCCACTCCAGCAAGTAACGATTTTCCTCGGCTGGGCCGGAAAGCTTTACGACTGTTGAACCATTGGTTCCGTTGGTTACTTCTGCATGCGACTGCGTTAACTGTTCAGCCTGTGGTTTTTCCAAAACCTGGACGCTGTCGACTCCGACGGTGCTTTTTAGCTCTCGCACGATCTGTTCTACTGTGATCGCCTTAGCTTCAACCAATACTGTAGCCCTGTGGCGATCTCCCAACGGTGCGCACCATACGGCTTGAATGATGAGCCCCCGGCGCGTAAAACAGTTCAAAACGCGCATCATCGCGCCGGGAATGTTAAAGAAGTAAATCGCTATTCCATGCATTATATTTTCTCTTCCAAAAGCATATCTGTAAGGGCTGCGCCCGCGGGCACCATCGGGTAAACATTAGCTTCTGCTGGGCATTCCACCACCAACTGTGCCGCTCCCGGAGCTGACAAGAACTCTTTCAGTTGCCCTTCCATGTCAGCATCCGTATTCATCAGTTTGCTGGTTATTCCGTAAGCCTCCGCAATCTTGACGAAATCAGGATTGTCGTAGAGGTCCACTTCCGAATAACGCCGGTCCCAAAACAACTGCTGCCACTGTCGCACCATCCCCAGGTATTTGTTGTCAATGATCATGATTTTTACCGGCAGCGAATAGCGCTGAATCGTTGCTAGTTCTTGAATGTTCATTTGAAATCCGCCGTCCCCAGAAACACAAATTACCTGGCGGTGCGGGAAGGCCAATTGCATACCGACAGTCGCTGGCAACGCAAAGCCCATGGTTCCCAACCCGCCCGTGGTGACAAACTGTCGTGGGTGGTCGATGCCAGAGGCTCGTTGCGCTGCCCACATTTGGTGCTGTCCCACGTCTGCTGCTACGAGCGCATCAGGGTCCATCATCGAAAAAAGCATTTCCAATACTTTTGTTGGTGAAGGCTTGCCGGTTCCAGCCTTTTCCTTTGTCGGGGGATTATGAACCGACTTGCACTCCTCCGTCCAACCGTTCCAGTTCTTCAAGGTTGGAGGTATGACGGAAAGAAATTCTTCCGCGGTCTCCTTTAGATCGCCGACAATCGGCAATTCCACTGGCCGCACTCGATCCAATTGTGCAGGATCAATTTCAAATTGGACAATTTTTGCATGCTTGGCGAAATGAGCAGGATCGCCGGTAACACGATCATCCAATCGTGCGCCAAGCACGATCAGTAAATCTGAATGGCTGATCGCAATATTTGCCTGTTTCGTGCCGTGCATCCCGACCATGCCGAGGTAATAAGGCCTTTCTTCCGGGATGGTTCCAAGCCCATGCACGGTTTGCACGGTTGGCACATGCATCCGGTCCAGCAACTCTCTCACGATCTTGGTTGCCCCGGACCATTTTGCTCCGGCTCCCACGAGCGCTACGGGGCGCTGGCTTGCCTGTAGCATTTCGATTAAGCGATCGAACTGCAAGGTCTGCTTGCTCTGGTGGAGATAACCCGGAACCTCGACATGTTCCGGATATTCCCATTCGTCGACTTTTTCTTTCAGCACATCTACTGGAATATCAATCAACACCGGGCCGGGGCGTCCGGAACGCGCGATGTAGAAAGATTGAGCAATCAAGCGTGGAAGCTCTTCGGTTTTCATGACTACGCAATTGAATTTAGTAATCGGCAGGGTCATTCCTACAACGTCGGTTTCCTGAAATGCATCCGTGCCGATAACGGGACGGCGCACCTGACCGGTGATGCAAACCAATGGGATACCATCCATCTTTGCGTCAGCAATGCCAGTGACTAAATTCGTGGCTCCGGGGCCGGATGTCGCCAGGCACACGCCATGCCGCCCACTCACACGAGAATAACCTTGCGCAGCGAACGTAGCTCCTTGCTCGTGACGTGTGAGAATGTGACGAATGGGGCTGTTGAAAAGAGCATCGTAGAGTGGGATGTTTGCCCCGCCAGGATAGCCGAAAACAATCTCCACGCCCTCTTTACGCAAACACTCTAAAACGATTTCTGCCCCTGTTGTAGGCATTTCAATTTCCTCCTAATTTACATTGCCGTTTCTAGGCAATAGACAGCATCCGATACCGCACATATCAGTTAATTCTGCGGCTTAGGCGGATTCTTCTGCAGCCAAGCCATCATCGACCGTAGTTGCTGACCGACTTCCTCTGCTTTGTGATGTTTTTCTTGCTCTCGCAAGCGGTTAAAATTGGGGCAGCCCTTTTCGTTTTCGGCAATCCATTCTCTTGCAAAAGACCCGTCTTGAATGTCTTTCAAGATTTGTTTCATGCGATCTTTCACTTCCGGCCCAAGCACACGCGGTCCGCGGGTCAGGTCGCCATATTCGGCTGTGTTGCTGATTGAATACCGCATGCGAGCCAAGCCACCTTCGTAGATCAAATCCACAATCAGTTTCATTTCGTGGATACATTCGAAATAGGCCATTTCAGGCTGATAGCCTGCCTCCACCAGGGTTTCAAACCCCGCTTTCATCAAGGAGGTTAAGCCTCCGCATAGCACGGATTGCTCGCCGAAAAGATCCGTTTCTGTTTCTTCGCGAAAAGATGTCTTCACCACGCCTGCGCGCGTGCTTCCAATGCCGCGTGCATAAGCCAAACCATAATCAAAAGCCTTTCCTGATGCATCCTGAGCTATGGCAACCAAAGAAGGCACTCCGCCGCCCTCCTGATAAACTCTACGGACCAAATGTCCAGGCCCTTTGGGAGCAACCATGACAACGTCATTCGTGGGAGGGGGCACTATCTGCCGGAAATGTATACTGAACCCGTGAGAGACCATGATGACCGCATCTGGTTTCAGATTCGCCCGTATCTCGCTTTCGAAAAGAGCCCTGTGATGTTCGTCCGGGACTAATATCATAATCAAGTCGGAACGCCGGACTGCTTCAGGCACTGCAACCACTTCAAAACCGTCCAGAGTAGCCTGTTTCGCTGACGCCCTGCCTGGCGCTAGTCCGACGATCACGGAAAGGCCGCTATCTCTTAAATTTTGCGCCTGCGCGTGCCCTTGGCTTCCATATCCGATCATCGCGATACGTTTGCCTGTTAAAATGTCCGCTTTCACATCACTGTCATAAAATATTTCCATTGGTGCCGTTCCTTTCGCTTAAGTCAGGTCCACGGAATGATACGGGACTTTGATTGGGGTGAAATACATAGGAGCAAATATTGTGATCATGAATTTCATTTCAATTTATTTCTAGGGAGTATTCATGGATATTAATTTGGTGAGCTAGATTTCATTTACTGACACAGGCAAAATCAAATATCTCATATCAACTCAGATTAAAATTATTACCAAATATATTGATCGTCAGGGGTCATTTCATCAATATTACCCACAAAGGGTATATTTGTAAAATTCATAATTATTATTGTTTTCATAAAGTATAGTTATAACACGAAACACGAGCCAAAGGAAGTATCTTGTGCTTGAGTGTGCGATTCCAGTAATCTGTATCTAATGGAACAATCGTACGCTTTGGTAGCTTACCTACCGTCGCAACTTGGCGAGTTTCTCGATGGTTTACGTCGGCGCTTGAATCCTTCTTTCGGCGATTGGCTTTCCCACATTACTATACTGCCCCCTAGAGCAATATGCAGTCAGCAAGAGGCAGCAATTACGACCCTTCGTGACAAATGCCATGAGGTGGAACCATTTGCAGTTACTTTAGGTGATATTTCTGCTTTTTGGCCGGTAACGGGCGTAGTTTACTTATCTCTCAGCAGCGGCTTCCCCGAATTGTTAGATCTTCATCGTCGGCTAAATTGCAAAGAAATCGAACAGAAAGAGCAGTATTCGTACTTTCCTCATATTACCATCGCGCAAGGGCTTGATGAGAATGGGGTTCTATCCATAAGCCGCGAGGCCTCGATGGCATGGGCAACTTACAAGGGAGAGCGTAGCGTAAGGATCGAACTGCTTTCGTTAGTTAATCATACCCCTGATAATCGATGGGTTAATATCGCCCAAGTTCCTTTAGGGAAAATTTTAGTACCTTCCTGTCAATAGTTTGTAATTCCACTTCTGGAAAACTGCACAAGTAGAAAAAAACGCCTACTTAAATCATTTGACTCGAATCCTTCCAATATCCTTTGTATTTAGATGTATCTTTCTTGTTAACCACAACATTTAGGACTGAAAACTAATTTCCGCCGCGACAGATTGTTGCTTTCTCCTGGTTATTCAAAAAGATTCCACATTTTCCTTGACAAGTACATTAGGCTGCTTTAGGGTAACGAGTGGTTAAAAGTGGGAGAAAGTAGATAATTCTGGCGGACTGGTGGCGTTTTAGGCTCATCCAGGCTTAATATATGCTTCGTGGCAATTATCCAGCGCGAGTTGACGAAAAAGGCCGCCTGAAAATCCCTGCGCCTTTCAAGCAGGAAATCGAAAAGAGCTACGGTAGCCAGTTTTGCATCACGAGCCACGATGGCCAGTTTGCTCGGATATATCCATTCGAAGAATGGATCAAGATTGAAGAGAAATTAGCTCACAATCCCAGCTTCAATAAAACGCGTCGTAAATTTCTCGATAGAACCAACTACTACGGTCAAATCGTCCAGTGGGACAACCAAGGTCGGGTTTTGATACCTGCGGTCCTGCGCGAATCCGCTGAGATGAAGGGTGAAGTTGCGGTATTAGGGAATTTGACTTACCTGACGGTTTGGAACAATCAGCGGTTCCTGGAGGAAATCCGCAATAACCCGATCACCTCAGAGGATGAACGGATATTGGATGAGTTGGGGATATAACGTGACGGATTGTTTTGAAGGAGCAAATCTCGATTGCCATGCACATCCCGGTATTAACTGGGGAAGCTATCGAATGGCTGGCCATCAAGCCAAGCGGAATCTATTTGGACGCCACGATCGGAGCGGGCGGGCACTCCCTGAGGATTCTAGAGAGGCTCACGACGGGGCAACTGATCGGAATAGACAGAGACCCGCAAGCAATTGCGATTGCACAGGAACGATTATTCGCGTACAAACAGCAGCTCAGAATAGAGCAGGAAAATTTTGCTCAGATACGACAGCTGCTGCAACGGATTGGAGTTTTAGCTGTGGACGGGATTTTAGCTGACCTCGGGTTATCACAGATGCATCTGGATTCTCCGGAGAGAGGATTCAGCCTGAGGACGCCTGGTCCCTTGGATATGCGCATGGACCCAAGGGGCGAGTTGACAGCAGAAGAGATTGTAAACCGGCATGACGAGCGCGAGCTAGCCACACTGATTTACAAATTTGGAGAAGAAGGGAGGTCGCAGAGAATAGCCAGAGCAATTGTCCGGGCGCGGCCCATTAAAAATACGGTCCAGTTGGCAAACCTGATCGAAGCCTGCTCGGGGAGCAGGCGGGCAGCGCCCCGGACAAAACATCATCGCATTCACCCTGCGACAAAGACCTTTCAAGCTCTTCGAATAGCAGTCAACCAGGAACTAGAATGCCTACAAGATTTTCTAGCAAGCGCTCCGCAATGCCTGGCTCCTGGCGGACGGTTGGTCATCATCAGTTTTCATTCCCTGGAAGACCGGATGGTAAAGCAAGCATTTCGGAAATGGCACCAAGAGGGCCATATGAGAAATTTAACGCGCCACGTGGTAAAGCCGTCCTTGGATGAGATTCGAAATAACCCCAGATCGCGTAGCGCACGATTGCGAGCCGCCGAGCGGATGCCCGCAGGTGATCAATAGTTCAATGTATTTATATCTATCATTTCGAGTAACGAGAGGAACAACATGAACCAAATATACTATGTCAAGCCCATTCAGAATGGCCGCCAAGTGCCTGTGCATGAAGCCCAGGTTCCAAGGCAGTATGTTTGGATGACGGTTTGGGCAGTAGTTGTATTTGGGGCTGCTTTTTGGCTCGCTTGGCAGCGGTATCAGGGGGTAGAGGAAGGCTATCAGTTGGAAGCTTTACTCCAGACGAAGCAGCAAATTCTGGAAGCGAACCGTAAGCTCCGTTTGGAAGAAGCTTTTCTGGGTGACCCAATGCGCGTGGAAACTATCGCCAGGATTGAACTGGGCATGACCACTCTTTCACCCCGGCAAATATTCAGAGACGGGTCTATGCCGAATAGCGAGCAAGCACAGACATTGGCCAGAAACGAACGTCCAACAACGTCACTGCCGACAACCGCTAGAAATGTTGCTCTGGCTGTGCCGCACTAGTATGGAAAGCGCAATTTCCGCGCCGGGCAATTTGAGCGGGTGGAAGCATTTCGGGAGGGATGGTTTCTGTGCTCAGACGCCGGTTTTTGATTGTGCCAGCGCTGCTTGGTGTTTGGTTAATCTTAATTCTTGCCCGTCTTGGTCATCTCCAAATTTATCATCATGAATTCCTAACCCGGCAAGCGCGCCGTCAGCAAGAACGTACGGTAGAGGTCAGCCCTATACGGGGAGTTATATATGACCGTAATGGCAGCCCTTTGGCCATTAGCGTGGAAGTTGACTCCGTGTTTGCGGTTCCATCCGAAATTTCCAATTCCCGTACTACCGCAGTTAAGTTAGCGCCAATCCTTGCTTTGAATATTAAAGAAGTGCAGAAAAAACTGGAAGGTTCCCGATCCTTTAGCTGGGTGAAGAGAAAAGTCACCGCCAAAGAAGCCGCTAAAGTCCGCCAGTTGGAGTTGCCTGGAATATACTTTCAAAAGGAAACGAAGCGCTTCTATCCAAAGCGTGAATTGGCCGCCCATGTATTAGGTCATGTTGGAATGGATGATCAGGGTCTGGCAGGTATCGAACTGGAGTACGATACTTTGCTACGAGGCAAGCCAGGGCAATTGCTCATCGAGCGTGATGCCCGGCAAAGGGGATTCCGTCGTGCTGGCCATCCACCCGAGCCAGGCAGCAATCTAGTGCTCACATTGGATGAAAACATACAGCACATTGCTGAGCAAGAACTCGCCGCTGTAGTCAAGCAATCCAGAGCCGTTGCAGGAAGCGTAATCGTGCAGGATCCGTTTTCTGGTGAAATCCTGGCTCTTGCCAACGAGCCTACGTTCAATCCCAATCGATATGCGGATTTTAGACCAGCAGCACTCAGAAATTGGGCTACGAATTCTTCTTATGAACCCGGCTCCACCTTCAAAATCATTACTCTGGCTGCAGCCCTAGAAAATAATGTTACATCTGTGGATGAAATGATTGACTGCCAGTTGGGTTCTATTGTTTTGGCTGGGCATACGATTCGGGATCATACGCCATTCGGATTGCTTTCGGTAATGCAGATATTTGAGAAATCCAGCGATGTTGGGACCATTAAACTGGCCCTTCGGGTCGGTAATGATGAACTCTACCGACATATTAGAAAGTTCGGCATAGGCGAGCCTACGGGGATCGAACTTCCAGGCGAAGCTCGCGGACTCACGAAGCCTCCCGATCGTTGGTCGAAGATATCCATTGGTGCAATCGCCATGGGGCAAGAGATTGGAGTGACGCCGTTGCAAATGGTTGGCGTGGCCTCTGCCATAGCCAATGGCGGCTGGTTAATGAAACCGATGATTATACGTACCGATGGCACAACCAACGCATCTACAAGCCAGGATTTAAACCAGCGAAGACGGGTGATTAGTGCGGAAACCGCTGCCACGATGCAAACAATGATGGCCAGCGTTGTAGAAGTGGGTACTGGAAAGTTAGCACGCCCGGAAGGGTATGATGCGGGCGGAAAAACCGGAACAGCGCAGAAGATTGACCCGGAAACTAGACGGTATTCTTACACGGACCACGTCGCGTCGTTTGTTGGTTACGCTCCTGCCGTGGCTCCGCAATACACAATACTGGTTGTCTTGGACTCTCCACGCGGGATATATCATGGTGGCGATATTGCAGCACCGGTATTTAAAAAAATAGCGGAACAAATCCTGGCGTATAAGAACATCCCGCCTACCGTGCCTGGCAAGCTATCGATTGCCCGGTCGACTCCACGGACAATTCAGCCAGTTCAGGAAGAAGAAATCGAGAGTGAACCGGTGCAACTGGTAAGTCTGGATTCTGGTACGGTAGCGCCTAATTTCCTTGGCCAGACTGTGCGGATTGTTACGGAAGAATCTTTGCGCGATAGGATCGCCGTGGACCTTGTTGGCAGCGGCATCGCCTATAGGCAGATGCCTTCCCCAGGGAGCGCTCTCGCGGAGGGACAAAAAATTCGAATTTGGTTCCGAGTCGGAGAAAAAGTTGAAAAAGACCAAAGAACTCCGAATGTGCCTCGGGAGTCATCGCCAAGGCCGGTTTTCAAATCACCTGCTACCGACAAGGCTCTCACTGCCGCTGCCGGGTGAAGAATGACACTTCAACAGTTGTGTTCAATTCTTCCTGAGGCGCGTTTGGTTGGAGACGCAGGGCGGCAAATCAACTCGATCCGATATGATTCCCGTCGCGTAGTTAAAGGAGATGTTTTTTTTGCTATCCCAGGTTCGAAAGTAGACGGATCGAAATTTATACCAGAGGCTCTTGAACGCGGCGCCGCGGCGATTGTTTCAGAATCTGGCCCCGGTGATCTATTACAGGTTCATTCAGTTTCTTGGGTGCAAATACCGGACGCAAGATTGGCGCTCGCACTGGCTGCGAATAGTTTCTACGACTATCCATCTAAAGGCATCAAATTAATTGGAATTACTGGCACGAACGGCAAGACGACGGTGGCATTTTTGGTGGCATCCATCCTGAACGAAGCAGGGTGGAAACCCGCTCTATTCGGTACCGTCGGGTATTGGCAGACCTATGGTGTGGGCGAAGTACAAAAAGCTGTTCCGAACACCACACCTGAGTCACTGGACTTGCAGCGTATGCTCCGCGAAGCCGCTAACGGAGGCGCCAAAGGCGCCGTTATGGAGGTGAGTTCCCATTCACTCGCTATGCATCGCGTTACTGGCTGCCAGTTCCATACCGCCGTTTTCACCAATTTCGGAAGAGATCATCTGGATTTCCATAAGGACCTGGATAGCTATCAAGCGACCAAGGAGAAATTACTTTTGCAGTCTCAATTCGGCACCGTGCCAAAATTTGGCGTCTTAAACGCGGATGACGCCAGGTGCGTAGCATTGAAGGCAAAAACCGAAAGCAGAATTATTACCTTTGGAGTTGAATCCCGTGCTGATGTCACACCAAACAAGTGGAAAGCCACGGCGAAAGGCCTGGATATCACTGCGGCTACTCCAAGCGGGAATATCGAGTTGCATTCAAAGTTGGTCGGACGCCACAACATTTCGAATCTGCTGGCGGCGACGGCGACGGCATTGACACTAGATATTCCATTGGCAGTGATCCAGCGAGGAATTCTTGCCGTACAAGTTCCAGGCCGCATGGAATCCATCCAAGAAGGCCAGCCGTTTTCAGTATTTGTAGACTATGCGCACACGGATGATGCTTTGCGGAATCTTATTGCTTCGTCAAGACAATTGACGCCAGATGGCCGGATTTTGCTGGTATTTGGCTGTGGGGGGGATCGAGACCGCTACAAGCGGCCTCTCATGGGAATTGCGGCGGGGCAATGTGACCACATATTTCTTACCTCGGACAATCCCCGTTCGGAGGATCCGATTCAGATTTTGAATGATGTGATGGTTGGACTGCAAAAAGTTGGAGCGAACTATACTGTAGAGCCCAATCGCGGACAAGCAATCTACTTAGCACTCCAGGCCGCGCATCCGGCGGATACAGTACTAATTGCGGGCAAGGGGCACGAAATTTTTCAAATCCTTCGCGATGGCTCTGTTCCATTTGATGATCGCGAAACGGCCCGCAGAATTCTCCATGAATTAGGGTTCCAATCATCTGGAGAACCGAACGAAAAAGATTGAGACATTGTTGGCCAGATCATGCGACTCACACTGGGCGAAATTTCGAAAATAGTCGGAACTGTGACACTGGTTCGTCAAGACCAGCACACAAACGGCGGTTCCATCGATTCCCGAACTGTGAAGCCAGGGAATATTTTTTTTGCGATGCCTGGAGAGAGAACAGATGGGCACGAGTTTGTCGAAGCAGCACTAGCAAAGGGAGCCGCTGCTGCCGTGATTTGCGACCGAAGATTGAATTCATTTCCATCTCTCTTGCAGCCCAAGCTAATTGCAGTTCAGGACCCGCTGATAGCTATGCAGAAGATTGCAGCAGAGGTTCGCCTGCGCTGGGGAGGGCCTGTTGTTGCGGTGACGGGCAGTGCAGGCAAAACAACCACGAAGCGAATGATTGCTGCGTTGCTCGGCACGCGGTTCCGCGTTGTACAGAATGAAGGAAATCTCAACAACCATATCGGTCTGCCGCTCTCGTTGATGTGTCTTGAGAGAGAAACGGATGTTGGGGTTTTTGAGTTTGGCATGTCAGCGCAGGAGGAAATTCGCGCGCTGGCGCGAATAGCAGCGCCGGACGTCGCGGTGGTAACCAATGTTGGGCCAGTACATTTGGAATTTTTCCCCGACGTGGATGCGATTGCCCGGGCGAAATTTGAATTGATCGAAGAGCTGCATCATCAGGCATTCGCGGTGCTGAACGGGGATGATCGTCGAGTCGCTAAATTCGGAGCTGGGATGGAAGCAAGGACGCTGTATTTTGGCATGGGAGACAAGGCAAATTTCCGGGCGGCGCAGGTTACTTCAAAGGGCGAAAGCGGGGAAGAATTCACTCTGCTAGTGAAGCCCAATCCAGGGGTAAAACCAGGGGAAATTTGGAAAGGCAAACGCTCGGTTCCCTCGGTTCTCTCGGTTCCCACAACAAACGCGGTTCCATCAACAGACGTCAGGTTTCATGTTCCTTTGATGGGCAGGCACAATATCCTGAATTTTCTTGCGGCGGTCGCCGTCTGTCATATTTTTGGAATCCCGCCAAACGAATTGCAGATTGCTGCGAAAAGTCTGCATGCCGAACCATTGCGCGGCGAGATTGTGCGAACGGCAACAGGAGCAACGATCATCAATGATTGCTATAACTCGAACCCGGAGGCGCTGGACGCGGCCTTAACCTCGGTGGCGGCGCTGCCCGCGCAGCGGAGAATCGCGGTTCTCGGAGAAATGAAGGAACTGGGACCAGCTTCGGAGTCACTGCATTTGCGCAGTGGCCAGCGAGTTTCTGAACTGGGTTTCGATTTTCTGATTACGGTTGGAGAGATGGCGAGGCCGCTCGAAGAAGGAGCACGGGCAGCGGGGATGAGCGCAGAGAATCTGCTGCATGTTGATACGCCGGAAGAAGCCGGCGAGCGAATGAGGGAGATGCTGCGCGCTGGAGATGTGGTGTTGTTGAAGGCGTCGCGGGGTGTAAAGCTGGAAAAGGTCTGGGAGCGTTTGGATACTGCAACAGCAAGCAGCGGACGCGAAAGCGGGAAGAACGCCAAGCTCAAGACATAGAGGAACCAATATTGCTTTACTATTTGTTCTACGAACAACTGTTTGAGTATTTCAGCCCGTTCCGGGTTTTCCGGTACCTGACATTCCGGACTGCGTTCGCAAGCATCACGGCATTGCTCATCTGCCTGGTGCTGGGGCCGTGGCTGATCCGGCGGCTCAAGGAATTTCAGGTGAGCCAGTACATCCGTGAAGAAGGGCCGCAATCGCACCAATCGAAATCCGGCACGCCCACCATGGGTGGTGTGCTGATCAACGTGTCGATTCTTGTGCCTACGCTTTTGTGGGCTGATCTGCGGAATCCATTTGTTTGGCTGGCGATGCTGGCAACGCTGGGGTTCGGCATCATTGGATTCCTGGATGATTATTTCAAAGTCAAGCGAAAGCACAATCGGGGACTTACGGGCAAATCCAAAATCTATTTGCAGATATTGGTGAGCTTCCTGGTAGGCGTTTCACTGTTGGTTTTAACGGCGCGCGGGGTTTACTCGACACATTTGATTGTGCCGTTCTTTAAGCAATTCACGCCGGACCTGCTGATTCACTCATTGCTAGATCATCCCTACACGTACCCGC
>Ga0156170_1012_pt1 | contig 16827 bp, 11 predicted proteins | sample RifCSPlowO2_12_FD_107823 | JGI IMG/M metagenome (GOLD analysis project Ga0156170, IMG submission 107823) | Acidobacteria bacterium RIFCSPLOWO2_12_FULL_54_10
CGGCATCAGCCCCGATACTCCATCAGATCAAGCCAAGTTCAAAAAAAAGTTCAACCTTACATTCCCGTTGCTCTGCGACACCGACCGCAAAATCGCGGAAATCTACGGCGTCCTAAAAGAAAAAAATATGTACGGGAAAATGGTCATGGGCATCGAGCGCACCACCTTCATCATCGGACCCGATGGCAAAATCGCCAAAATTTTTCCCAAGGTGCGCGTCGATGGCCATGTCGAAGAAGTTCTCTCCGCTCTCCAAACCTCTCGCTGAGTTAAGTCAAAATCCAGCCGAAAGTTTAGCCGCAATCTACTCATTATGCTTAAATTACCAAGACTTCAAGGTTCCGTCACGGCCAGAATGGAATTTGCATTAGCTGATCTGCAAAATATGCGCTATTTTATTGACATTATATCTCCATCAACCTAATCTATCCATCCATCCGATAGTTTTTTTGCGTGGCCGTCATAATTTAAGTAGATTGATTTGGGGTTACTTTTAATCTAGGAATTTTGATATCCAACAGTTCTAAAGGAGGGGGAAGTGGGTAATAGCATTCGTCAATTCGCGCATTGGGGAAAAGTCATTACTCTGATTTTGATTTCTGGCCAAATCGCTTGGGCGCAAACAGAAGCTCCTGCAACCGATTCAGGCGACACGGCATGGATGATGGTTTCAACTGCTTTGGTCATGCTGATGACGCCGGGTCTGGCTCTGTTCTATGCCGGCATGGTCCGCAAGAAGAACGTGCTCGGCACCATGATGCACAGCATGATCCTGGTGGGCGTCGTGAGCGTCATCTGGTGTCTGTATGGCTACAGCCTGGCTTTCCACGAGGGCGTTTTCTGGGGTGGCTTTGACTGGAGTCTGCTCAACGGGGTTGGCATGGAACCGGACCCTTACGGCTATGCGGGGTCGATTCCCCATTACGTGTTCATGGCTTTCCAATTGATGTTTGCGATCATCACCCCGGCGTTAATCAGCGGCGCTTTCGCGGAGCGCATGAAATTCAAAGCCATGCTGGTGTTCATGGTTCTGTGGTCCACATTTGTTTACAGTCCGCTGGCGCACTGGGTTTGGGGCAAGGGTGGCTGGCTCCGCTTTGGCGACCCAGGCGCGATCATCGGCGCGCTCGATTTTGCCGGTGGCACCGTCGTCCACGCCAGTTCCGGCGTATCCGCGCTCGTGCTGGCTTTGATGCTAGGCAAACGTGTCGGTTTTGGTAAAGAGCCGATGATTCCCCACAATATCACCATGACGGTGACTGGAGCAGCATTGCTCTGGTTCGGCTGGTTTGGATTCAATGCCGGCAGCGCGGTTGCCTCTGGCGGGCTTGCAGCCAGCGCGTTTATCGCCACCCATTTTGCGGCTTCCGCTGCCATGCTCTCCTGGACTTTCGCCGAATGGCTTAGCAAAGGCAAGCCAACCGCATTAGGGGCCGTATCCGGCGCCGTTGCAGGTTTAGTGGTTATCACGCCTGCTTCCGGCTACGTTACACCGGCAGCTTCATTGGTGATTGGAGCTTTGGCCGGTATCGTCTGTTTTTGGGCTTGTACTTGGCTGAAAATCAAGTGCGGTTATGACGACTCACTGGACGTTTTTGGAATCCACGGTGTCGGCGGAACGCTGGGCGCGATCTTAACCGGCGTTTTTGCAACCACTGCCGTGAATCCCGCGGCCACCAATGGTTTGCTGTATGGCAATCCTGGCCAACTCGCCAATCAGATCGCCGCTGTTCTCGGAACCTGGATTTTCGCTGGAGGGCTAACCTTCATCATTACAAAAATTGTCGATGCCGTGGTCGGACTGCGCGTCAGCGAGGAAGAGGAACGCAACGGGCTGGATCAGTCGCAGCACGGCGAGAGCGGTTACAACTTGGAAGATGTCAGTTCTTAATGCAGCGCGTTTCCGATTGCTTCCCCTTGGGCGGCTATTCCACCGCCCGGGGGGCGTAATATCCTTCCTTCACCTGTATCTTGTATTTTATTTCCTTCCCTTTTTCGTCGGCTATCTTCAGGGGTTTGCCATCCAGGTCAAGAAGTTCGACTTTAATTTTGCGGAACGTGCCATCCTTGGCTTGATTGGTAGGCGTGTAAGCAATGGTGTATTCATTCCGCAGCGTGGCCGCAATTTCGTTGTAGATGCTGGGAAATTGCCCGTCAAATCTTGGAAAAAACGCCCGCCCGCCGGATAGTTTCGAAAAACTCCGCAGTTGGTTATCGGCTTGCAAAAACTTCATGCGAGTGACACTGTCCATATAACCGCGGGCGTCATACATTTCCCTGATGATTTGCCCCGTCCCAACAGAGTAGATGGGCGTACTGGATTCCTGAACCAGTTTGAGCGTTTTATCATAACGGGTCCTGCTGAACGTATCGACGCCGCTGGAAATCAGCAGAATGGCTTTTTGCCCCTCAATACTTTCCATGCGTTGCAGCGTGTCGGTCAGGGCGTCGAACAGATTGGTCTCGCTGAAACCGAATGTCGAGAGGCTGTTCAAGGCTCCCAAGGCTGCTCCCTTGTCTCTCGTAAAATCCGTCAGAATGTGTGGCCGCAGGTCGTAGACAATCACTGCGATCCAGTCTTCCGGTTGCAAGGTGTTGACGAAAGTGTAAGCAGCATTAAAAGTCTGTTCCAGAAACTCCCAGTATAGGTCGCTGAATTCCATCAGCAGGACAACTGTCATGGGCGCTTCGATTGTCTCCATGGTATCGATCTTTTGTAGCACGTTGTCTTCTGCTATTCGGAAATTTTCTTGTTTGAGACCGATCAGGAAATTCCCTTTGTCATCCTGCACCACGATGCTGAGCGACACGACCGGAACGTCCGCGCGAAATACAAAGGTTTCATCCTGGCCAGCGGGTCGATCCGCAGGCTTGGCTGCACGGGCTGGGGCCCGTGCGGGACGGTCGCGCGGTACGATCACCGTTTCCCCGACGCCTTTATTAGGACCCGGCTGTATGATTCCAGGGTCTGGTGTTTTGCTTTTCTCCTCGTCGGCTGGAGCAGACGTCTGGGCAGGCTGTTGGTCTGAGTATTGCGCTTTCGCCGATCCAGCAAATATTAGAATGAGGATAACCAATAAAACCGCAAATCGGGATCGCTGACTCATGAACTCCCTCCCCTGAGGGCGCTTAAATCTCCTGGAAACTCGTCTCCAGCACCCACCGAACCCAAAATTTATGGCATAATCCGGCCTTGCTCGTTTCCTCATACTACATTGGATGCGCGATTTTGTCATCCGGAGACAGGACTTTAGGCCAGTAAAGACTTCAAAAGGAGACCTGACCCATGCGGCGCACAAAAATCATTTGCACTCTCGGACCGGCTTCTGATGACCGCTCTAAAATCCGCGAGCTGATCGCCGCTGGCATGGACGTGGCGCGCCTGAATTTTTCTCATGGCGCCCGCGAGCATCACGCGGAGGTCGCCCGCAGGGTGCGCGAAGAATCGCTGCTGGCAGGCCGCTATGTCGCTTTGCTCCAGGACCTCTCTGGCCCTAAGATTCGCACCGGCAGGCTTCGCGGCGGCAAGCCGGTTGCACTGATTCCGGGCCAAAGACTCTGGCTGACCCCCAAGGACGTCTCCGGCTCCAGCCGCTGCATTTCCGTGACATATCCAAAGCTAGCCCGCGAAGTCAAGAAGGGCAACTCCATCCTCCTTAGCGATGGCCTGATCGCTCTCAAAGTTCTCGGAACCGCCGGCGACAAGGTGGAGACTCTGGTTCTGAACGGAGGGAAATTGGGAGAACGCAAGGGTGTGAATCTGCCGGGTGTGCGGCTGAGCGTTCCAGCCATGACGGATAAAGATGAAGAAGACCTGCGGTTCGGAATTCAAATCGGCGTCGACTATATCGCGCTTTCCTTCGTGCGCCAGGCCGCTGACATACGCCGCGTAAAAAATTTGCTGGCCAAAGAGAAAACTTTTATTCCAGTACTCGCAAAACTTGAAAAACCGGAAGCGCTGGCCAACTTGGAAGAGATCCTCGCAGCCAGCAATGGCGTCATGGTGGCGCGCGGAGATTTGGGCGTCGAGATGCCTCCGGAGCAGGTTCCTCTGGCGCAGAAGAAAATCATTCAGCGCGCCGCCGCAGCCAAGATGCCTGTGATCACGGCCACGCAAATGCTCGAATCCATGACCATGGAGCCTCGCCCCACGCGCGCCGAAGCCAGCGACGTGGCCAATGCCATCTTCGACGGCACCGACGCGGTCATGCTTTCTGCCGAAACGGCTACCGGCAAGTATCCTATCGAAGCCGTGCAGATGATGGTCCGCATCGCATCGCAGGCGGACTCAGCAATTCTCGAAGAAAACTTTTTCCGCCGCTCCCGCCCTGAAAACATCCAGGAGGCGATCAGCGAAAGCGTTGTTCACGCCGCTCATATGCTGGACGGCAAAGCGATTATCGTCTTCACTCGCAGCGGCTCCACGGCGCGCATGATTTCCAAATATCGTCCGCCCTGTCCTGTCTATGCCTTCTGTCACGATGAAGCAGTCGCGCGGCGCGCTGCTCTTTATTGGGGCGTGACTCCCTTTGTCTTGCCTTTGGTTCATGACATCGATTCGACGCTGATCGAGGCGGAAGAGATACTGATCCATCGGCGCTTGGTTTCCCATGGCGATTTACTGGTCGTCGCCGCTGGCAATCCTGGCCAGCCAGGCCATACCGACCGCATGCGCCTGCTGCGGGCGGGTAACCACAAGGTTAAGTGATCTCCTATAACTCAATATTTGAATTGCACCGTCCAGTCGTGCTCCTTCACCATGCCTCCCGCCATGTTAACGAATAGTTTCCAGCATCTCATTTGAGGCTTGCTTTTCTCCTAGGAGCAAGGCATATTAGATACATCCGCGTCCTTGTTGGGAGAGCCCCCCTAAATCTTTCTCTATTGCTGCAACTGGGAAAGGCATGTATTCACACTTGCTGTACAGGAAGCTGATTCATAACCACCAGCCCGCCTTGAACTTAGCGGCCATGCTCGTATTGTCCTTATGGTCCGCGGTATCCGTTTGGGCCCAAACGTCCCAATCCCCCAGCAGCAAGGAATGGGAGCAATGGTTTTACGAACAACGGCAGTATGGCCTCGGTTACATACCTGAGGATGCCCTAGTCAAGGCTGTGGATCAGCGCGATAATCCTGCAACCAGGGTCTTCGCCCGGTACCTTTCCCTATCGCCGACAATTACCGATCCCACTCGCTGGTTTGTCCTCGGCCCCACCGGCATCAACACCGCCAATTTCGGCGCGGTCAGTGGACGAATCTCCAGCATCGCCATTGACCCCAGGAACCCATCCACCCTGTATGTTGCCGCTGCGGGCGGCGGTGTGTGGAAGTCTTCCAACAAAGGCGGCCGTTGGTCGCCCATTTCTGACCACTTGCCTTCTTTGGCGTCCGGCGCTGTTGCCGTTGACCCTTTTTCCGGCGAAGTCTGGTACGGAACCGGTGAGCTGAATTTTTGCCGCGATTGCTATTACGGCGCTGGCGTATACCGTTCGCCGGATGCTGGCTCCAATTGGCGTCGCGTGAACGAGCAATCCTTTCTTTCCACTCCTACTTCTTTGATCGCTTTCGATCCACGGAATCAAGGCACCGTCTTCATCGGCAGGGCCACGGCTCTCTGGAAATCCTCGGACAATGGCCAAACCTGGCACGCAGTTCTTCAGGGCGTAATCACCGATTTTGTATTTCACCCGCTGGATAGCTCTATCGTTTATGCGGCAATCGGCAATTACAATGGAAGCGCGGAAAACGGCATTTACCGGTCGCTGGATGGCGGTCTAACTTGGTCGCGGCTTTCTTCCGGATTACCCACACAGTCTTCCATGGGCCGCATCGCCCTGGCTGTTTCCCAAACTTCTCCCTCCACCGTTTATGCTTTGATTGCCAGGTCTGACGATTTCAATCTCAACGGTCTTTATCGTTCGCTCGACAGCGGCGGCAACTGGGAAAAAGTGGGAAGCGTTCCATCCGATCTGTTTCTCGAAGATGGCCGGGGTCAAGGGCTTTTTAATATGCTCGTGGAAGTAGACCCACGCAATGACGCCATTCTATATGTAGGCGGCGTGGCTCTTTGGAAATCCTCCAACCACGGCGCGACGTGGGAGAACATCAGTCTTGCAGCGCGGTTGCCGGAAGACCCGCGCGATATCGTCTTTGATCCCTCCGATGCGCAGACTTTTTATCTGACCGGCGACAGCGGCGTCTGGCGTTCTTCCGACGGCGGCAGAACCTTCGCCAATCTCAACGGATCGCTTTCCATCACGCAGTTCCAATCCGTTGGTCTGCATCCGACCAACCCCAATCTTTCCGTCGGCGGCACTCAGGACAATGGCACAACCTTATACTCAGGAAGCTGGATTTGGGAGCAGGGCCGTCCTGGGGATTCAGGCGCCGCTTTTTTCGATCAGTCTGATCCTAGCGTTATTTACACCGTAGCAAATAGAACTTCAGTTCGCCGCTCTTCCGATGGCGGCAAAACATTTCAACTGATGGACAACGGAATTGACGCCTCCGACCGCGTGCAATTCTATCCTCCGTTCATCCCTGATCCTTCCCGTCCAGGCACTCTGTATCTGGGAACTTACAGAATTTGGCGTAGTCTGGATCGCGGCGATCATTGGTCGCCGATATCGGGTGATTTAACCAGTGGTGGCTCGGCAACCCTCACTGCCCTAGCTGTTGCGCCGAGCGACTCGCAAGTTTTGTATGCGGGTACCAGCACGGGTCAAATTCAAGTCTCCTTCGACGGCGGGCAAACTTGGCGACTGTCCCCGTCGCTGCCCAATCGCTTCGTCACTTCCATCGCCGTTCAACCTCAATCGCCAACGGTAGCCTTTGCCGGTCTGTCGGGCTTCGGCTCAGGACACATTTTCCGCACCGACGATGGCGGGCGCCAGTGGGTCGATATCAGCAGCAATCTGCCCGATATCCCGGTAAACGTTGTATTGGTGGATGCCACCAGACCAGACCGCGTCTACCTGGGCACGGACATCGGAGTTTTTCAGTTAGGTTTGGATGGCCAATGGAACGCTCTTACGCAAGGCCTGCCGAATACGGTCGTCCTGGGTCTTTCGCAGAATGCAACCACAGGTCTGTTGGTCGCCGCGACTCATGGCCGAGGCGCCTTCGGCCTCGCTTTCGGCGGCGCTGCCGCCACGGCGCCTCGTATTACCACCATGCTGAACTCCGCAGGGTTTGAAAATAATCCGCCCGCCCCGGGCATGATCACCGCATTATTTGGCTTCAATCTTTCTGAAGTGAGCACACAAAGTTTTACGTTCCCGCTGCCCACCGATGTTCTTGGCGCTTCGGTCATCGTCAACGGCATTCCAGCTCCATTGTTCTTCGTTTCCCCAACCCAGATCAGTTTCCAAATGCCGTTTGAAGTCACGGGCGATTGGGCTGCCGTTTTGCTCCGTGCCGTCAATGGCGAAGCCAGTCTGCGCGTCCGGCTGAACGCTGCCAGTCCCGGAATCTTCCAGGATGGCAGCGGTGTTAGCCTTTATCACGGCAACGGCTCACGTGTTTCTATTGCTTCGCCAGCCCGCGGAGGCGAACAAGTTGTCTTGCTGGCAAGCGGGCTTGGTCCCGTCAGCCCGTCCCTTCCCAGCGGTTTGCCGGCTCCCTCGTCTCCCCTCTCGAAAACGTCCGCCCTTCCTATCGTCCGCGTGGCAGGCCAGAATGCGGAAGTTGCTTTCTCCGGCCTCGCGCCGGGAACCGTCGGCTTGTACCAAATAAATTTTGTCATCCCTTCCGGCCTCTCCGGAGCAGTCCCCCTTGTCCTGGATATCGCAGGCATCCGCAGCAATGCTCCTCTCATCGATGTGGTTCCCTGATTTTTTCAACTTCTGGGACAAGCGCCTTCCAAGCCTCTCACGCATCCTTATGATTATCCTTGTCTGCTAACTTTCCGCCGTGCGGTACAATAAATTAGCAATTGCATCAGGAGGGGGCGAGTGACTAAACCGAAACATCTTTGTCTCAGAAAACTTGTTCTGATGCTTGTTATAGTTCCGGGGTTCCTTCTCACCCTTTCGGCATGGAGCCAGATTCAGGTTGCGGCGCTCGAAAAGGAAATCAATGACCCCGACCCTGTAGTGCGCGAGCGCGCAGCGCGGGAATTTGGAGAGCAAGGCAATCCGGCTTACGTCTCTGTGGTCGGCGCTGCCGTTCAGGACCAGAATGAAAAAGTTCGCATGGCGGTAGTTAAGTCTCTCATCCGCCTCGGCTCACCAGCCAGTGTTTCGCCGCTCTGCACTGCCGTTCGCGACGGCATCCCGGAGATTCGTTACCTGGCTATCGATGGCCTAATCAACTATTACATCCCCGGTTTTGTCGACACCGGATTCAGCGGATTTTTCCGCTCTGTTGGCCGCAAGGTCGAGGGCCTATTCTCCGACGTCGATACGCTGGTGGTTAACGCCGATGTCCGCTTGGATGATGAAGTTGTCAGCACACTGCGCAGTTCCATGATTGGTGCGCCGGAAATGGAAACCCGGCGTCGCGCTGCCCGCGCTCTCGGCATCCTCCGCGCCCATACCACCATCGAAGACTTGGTTCAAGCCACTTTCAGCAACGACATCGGCTTGATCGAGGAATCTCTGCGTGCGCTCCAAAAGATCAATGACCGCTCTGCGGGACCGCGTGTCATTTTCCTTCTGAACTATCCGCAATCCAGCGTCCAGAGGCTTGCCGCTTACACAGTAGGTGTGCTTCAGGCTGAGGAAGCGATCCCGGATTTGCAGCGGCTGTTGTCAAATTCCAGCGACAAGGTAGTGCGCGCAGCGGCCTTGGATGCTTTGGCTTTCATGCCCAAGCCGGAAACCGCTCCGCTCTTCCAGCAATACCTGAGCGACAAAGAACGCCCTATGCGCATCGCGGCTGCCCTCGGCATCGGGAGGCTGAAGGATTCCGCCAGCATGGAAATGATCCAGCAGGCCGCCGCCAAAGAGCGTGACCGCAGCGTGCAACTGGCTCTCGCCTTCGCACTGGTTTCTTTCGGCCAAACCAGCTACCTTCAGGAATTGGTCGACGATTTGGGCTCCCGCGCTCGCCGCGGAGAAGCGCGTCCTTACCTCATTGAACTCGCCCGCGAGCGCAATGTCCGCGATGCTCTTTACCCGCAACTGCATTCGCAAAACGCGGATGTCCGCATAAATCTCTGCCAGGTTTTTGCCGCTTCCGGCGATAGCACATCCATCAGCTATCTGGAAACTTTGCTCCGCGATCGCGATGCGGCTGTTTCAGCGGAAGCCAGTCGTGCGATCCGCATTCTCCGTTCGCGCGGAATGTAAACCTCATGAGCGCCTCTCAGTTGCCCGACAATCAAGATTCCGGTCAAAGCAGAATCATGGCCATTGATCTGGGCGCGCGCCGCATCGGCATAGCCGTCAGCGACCCTTTGCGCATCACGGCTCAAGGCTTGCCGACTTATGAGCGCAGGAACAAGCGCCAGGACCTCGGTTACTTGAAAAGTTTGGCGCAAGAATACAACGTCTCGCTTCTCATCGTCGGCAACCCGCTGAATATGGATGGAACCTCTGGCCCGGCTTCCGAGGAAGCTCGCCTTTTCGCCAGCCAATTGCAACGCCATTTGCATCTGCCGGTCCAGCTTTGGGATGAACGCCTGACTACGGTAGAAGCTGGACTCATCCTGGATGCAACCGGCCTTGCCAAAACCAAGCGCAAAACGGTCATTGATCGCGTTGCCGCGGTCCTGTTGCTCGAGAGCTTCATGGATTCCCAGCGGCTTCAGCAACCGCTTCCTGTGGATAGCGTAGGATGATCCGGCACTTCAGACTTTCTTTGGCCGTCTTTGCAGCAGCCCTTGCTATTGAGGGATTGTGGCTTCTAGCCGATGGTTCGCGCCCGTTCCTGCGCTCGCAAGAAACTGTTGATCTCGATTTCCCGCGCGGCACCAGCACGCAAAAAATTGCTGCCACGCTGGAAAGCTCCGGCGTAATTCGCAGCCGCATTACATTTCTTGCTCTTTTCTATTTGGGTGGCCGCCAAACGCTCATGGCCGGAGAATATTCCTTTGAGCATCCGGCTTCCACGCTGGATGTTTTGCGCAAGCTGGAAAGAGGAGAGATCGCTTATAAAGTCCTGGTCATTCCCGAGGGCTTCAATCGCTTCGATATCGCCGACGCAGTCGCCGCTGCCGGTTTTTCAAGCCGTGAGGAATTTCTGCGCGTTTCGGAAAACCATTCCTGGATCGCTGACCTTGATCCCCACACCCAAAACCTCGAAGGCTATCTGTTCCCCGACACCTATCATTTCCCTCGCAAGACCGGCCCGGAGCAGATCGCACGCGCCATGGTCGACCGCTTTCGCGCGGTTCTTTCCGAACTCAAAGTACCCGCCTCCCCGCAACCCTTGCGCGATGTCGTTACCTTAGCCTCATTGGTGGAAGAAGAAACCGCGATGCCCGAGGAACGTCCTCGAATTGCTGCTGTTTATCGCAATCGCTTGCAGCGCGGAATTCTTTTGCAATGCGATCCGACGGTGATCTACGCGGCTTTGCTCGAAAACAGATTCGACGGCGTCATCCGGCAATCCAACCTCAACTCCGCTTCCCCTTACAACACCTATGTGCACCGGGGACTTCCTCCGGGCCCGATCTCTAACCCTGGCCGCGCTTCTCTGCTGGCCGCGCTCCGCCCGGAACCCACCGATTACCTCTACTTTGTCGCCAGCCCGCAGGGCGGTCATACTTTTTCGCGCACGCTCTCTGAGCACAATCAGGCCGTCAGCCTCTACCGCAGGAGCCTCAAGCAGTAGCGGAATCCTTCCCCGATCCTCTGTCATTGGATGAAACGAGAATTACGAAGCGCTGGCGCACGACTCTCTTTCAAAAGCCGTATTACCGCTCCGTTAAATTGGTTTTAAGCTTTTGCTGTTACGGAAACCGCTGCCGGAATTTCCGAAGCGGTAGTCTTCTGCAAGGTATCTGCAACCAGATTTGTAGCGACTCGCAGCGATTCAAACGTGCCCGCGTCGGTCCACCAGCCATCCAGGATGGAGTGCGTCAGCCGCCCCTCCGCCAGATAGCTGTTGTTCAAATCCGTAATTTCCAGTTCCCCGCGGTCGGAGGGAACCAGGTCCTGAATCCGGCGAAACACGCTCGCATCGTAGAAATAAATTCCGATCACCGCAAATTGGGAAGCAGGCGCGGAAGGTTTCTCCTCGATCCGCACGATCCGCCCGTTCTCGAATGCCGGCACGCCGAAGCGGTTCGGGTCGGGCACTTCTTTCAGGATGATGTGCGCGCCGTCCGGCTGTTTCCGGTACTTCGCGACGATATCCCCGATGCCCTTCTCGATGATGTTGTCCCCCAGGATGACGCACACCGGCTCTCCGTCGGCAAAAGGTTCGGCCAGCCGCAACGCATCGGCGATTCCGCCCTCGCCCACCTGATAGGCGTAGTTCAATAGCCGCAATCCGAACGCTTCGCCATTGCCGAGCAGCTTCAGGAAATCTCCCGCATTGTGTCCGCCGGTCACCAGCAGAATTTCCCGTATCCCTGCGTCCACCAGCGTTCGCATGGGATAGTAAATCATCGGTTCGTTATATACCGGCAACAGATGTTTGTTGGTGATTTTCGTCAGGGGAAAGAGCCGCGATCCCAACCCTCCCGCCAATATGATTCCCTTCATTGCTCCTCCTGAATCGTGGTGTTTCGGGATGGCTCTCCCAACAAATTGATTATACGATGGATGAATTTCCCTGCAAGCAGTTCCGGGGCAAAACGTTGCCGGTCTTACCGGCCCACTTTCAACCGTTTGATAAGAAAGTCGGGCAGCGCGGCTTTCCGCATCTTCGCCATGGTGGTCTCGATGTCATAGGGAACGCGTGCGTACTCAATAAATCCGGTGGTGTCGTAAATCACAAACGCCGCCCGGTTGTCCGAATCCCGCGGCTGGCCCACCGATCCGGGATTGATGTAATACAACACCCCTTCTTTCTCATCGACGATTTTGCGGGTTTCCATGTCTCCCACCGGATTCGGAATGGCCTGAACGGGTCCATCGCCGCTGCGGAAAAATCCACCCTGCATGTGCGTGTGCCCGAAAAATGTAACCGGCCGCGTTAGTTTCGCGAACACCTCGGTCGCTTCCCACGACGTGGAGATGTACTCGTCCTCATCCAGCGGACTGCCGTGCAGAATGCCGTAGCGGCTGGTGACTTCCAAGGGCCCTTTGGGAAGATCGAACAAATACTTCTTATTCTCTTCGCTTAATTGTTCTATCGTCCAGTAAGCAGCTTGTTTTGCGATGTCGTTGAACTGGTTCGCGCTGTCGATTCCGGCGGCTACTTTATCGTGATTGCCGCGCACCACCACGTGGGCATTCTTGCGGACCCAATCTGCAACTTCATTCGGTTCCGGCCCATAACCCACCAGGTCCCCGCAGCAAACCACCTGGGTGTATTCTCCCTTGGCAGCTTCCAATACAGCCTGCAAACCCTCCACATTGGCATGGATATCGCTAATGATTAGAATGCGCAAACAAACTCTCCCCAGCCCGTTATCAATTTTATCCCGTTCTTCATCGGCTGCAAGGCGCTTCAGCCACTGCCGATTTCTTCCCTCGCAAGAACAACCCCTGCTGATTAGCCCAATCCTTGCCTGGGCCATCGAATATCATACGAGGTTCTTGCGACTTGCTCAAGTTGTATAGTTTGTAACCAGAAAGAAACGGTCTACTTTACGTACTCTCGGTAGGCTTGGCTTTTGGAGATGTGCCGCTCTTTGGCGGCCAGCTTGATCGCTTCCATGCGCACGATCTTTCGCTCTTCCATCAACTGCTTCACGCGCTCCCTCAGCGGAACCGTGTGCGCGGCCTCCACGGCCTCTTCTCCTGCCGCGCCGATCAGAAACGTCACTTCGCCCAGAATCTCCGGCCTTTTCTTCAATTTTTCCAGCACGTCCGCCGCCTTGCCGCGCAGGATTTCCTCATGCACTTTGGTCATCTCCCGGGCCATCACCACCGGACGATTCCCCAGCACCGCCACCACATCCCGCAACGTCTCGGCCACCCGCCGCGGCGACTCGAAAATAATCGTCGTGCCCTCAAAATCCTTGGCCTTCTCCAACTCTTTGCGCCGCTGATTTTTCTTCACCGGCAGGAATCCAAAATACTGGAACGCATGTGTCGGCAGTCCCGACGCCGCCAGCGCCGCCACCACCGCCGACGGCCCCGGCACCGGCACCACCGCAATCTTATGCCGCAGGCACAAATGCACCAGGCGATACCCCGGGTCCGATATGCCCGGCATCCCCGCATCGCTCACCAGCGCAATCTTGGACCCCTCTTCCAGCAGCAGAATCAGCTCCGGAGCCTTGGTCAGTTCATTGTGCTCGTGGTAACTGGTGGTCTGCGTCTTGATCTCAAAATGATTCAACAGCTTCAGCGTCTGTCGCGTGTCCTCGCAGGCGATTATGTCCGCCTCGCGCAGCACGCGCAGCGCCCGCAGCGTAATGTCTTCCAGGTTCCCAATCGGCGTGCCGACTAAATAGAGCGTCCCCAGCCCGTTCTCCGCCGTCCCCGCCCCGGCTTCCGTTTCTACTTCCACCGGCTCCGCGCTGATTTTGCTTTTGCCTGCTTTTTTTCTTTTCATTTGACGCTTCAGAATATCACAGCCTCTCGATCACAACCACGCGCATTAACATGCAGGTTTTATCAGAGCCGCGACAGTAATGGAGCGACCACTCAATTTCAAGAATCGATACGGTTGTCTAGCAGAACGCCACTGTGTGTATGTATATGGTTTGTTTCTTTCCGAGCCACGCGCACCAGCAAGCGGCAGGTTTTGCGAGGCGACCATCGGGAGCCGAGCACATTGCCGCCACTTGAGTGGCCGTCAGTCGATCGATGCCTCGACGATCTCCAGCCAGCGCTTCGGCTTCTCCCCCTCAACCTCTTCCTGCTCGAACGCGTCCAGCACCTCTATCCCTTCCACCACTCGCGCAAACGCCGAGTACTGGTTGTCGAGTTCCTTTGACTCGCCCAACATCATGAAGAACGACGTGGTGGCCGAATCCGGATCGTCCCCATGCGCCATCGAAACGACGCCGCGCACGTGCTTCACGTCCGCCCGCAGTTCCGCTTTTACGGAACGCACCCACCGGTCCGCCGCATGTTTGGGACCGCTCGACCGGGTGTACCCCGTGCCGCCCTGCACAACGAATCCCTTCGCGATCCGGTGAAACTCCGTCCCGTTGTACCACCCTGTGGCCACCAGCTTCAGGAAATTGCGCACATTCTCCGGCGCCCACTCCGGCTCCATCTGCACCTTGATCGTCCCCAGCGTCGTATTGAGCGTCACCACGCGCCGCATCTCCTCCGGCGTCGCATTCAGGAACGGCTCCTGCTTCTTCGGCTCGATCGCGACCTTCACAATCCGCACCGGCTCGCTCAGCAGGCCGTTGGCGTCCAGCGGCTGCTGGGAAATCTTCTCCACCACCTCCAGCCCCTCGTTCACCCGCCCAAACGCCGAATACTTCCCGTCGATGCCGGGCTGCGGCGCCACGCAGATTAAAAACTGCGCCCCGTCGCTATCCGGCTTGTCCGGAATCCGCACGGTCGTAACCACGCCCCGCTCATGTTTCAGATCCGAAATCTCCCCGGCCAGCAGGTTCAACCCGCCGCTCCCCCATAGATTGCGCGGCGTCGCCGCGTCTTTCAACAGCGGATCGCCTCCCAGAATTACCCCATTCTTCACCGCGCGATGGAACGCGGACCCATCGTAGTAGCCCTCCTGGGCCAGGCGTATGAACTGCTCGACGTGTTTCGGCGCTTTGTCTGGGAAAAATTCGAACCGGAACTCGCCCACGCTCGTGGTCACCACCGCCTCCAACTCTTCCGTCTGCGCCGCGACAGGTTCGGTGGCTGACTGCGCCGCACTCGCCTGCACCCCAATCCCCGCCACCACCACCAGCCAGCACGCGCACCAAATCATCGCTCTTAGTAGCGCAGAGTTTGCGCCTTTCAAACTCTGCGGCTTGTCTTTTCTTTTCATCATTTCCAACCGCCCTAGTATACCGCGCACGCCCTCCCTGCATGCATGGTTTGGTTTTTGGTTTTGCTTTTGATTTGGATTATCCGAGTGCGGTTGCTTTGGTAGCCACGGCACGCCTTCTGTGCCGTGTTCTTTTCGTTTCGTATTTCGTGCTTTGAATTTTGATATTGCTTTGGATTTAGATATTAAGATTTGGAATTTTCATTATCCCTATCCCCACTGCCTACTCCCTATTCACCAATCCCCGATTTTTTGGTAGCCGCGGTGAGCGCCTTCCTCACCGCGGGCTTTTCGTTTCGAATTTTGTGTTTTTAATTTTTGATATTGTTTAGGATTTAGATATTAGGATTTGGAATTTGCTTCATCCCTATTCCTCACTTCCCAAAGCCTTCCCCCTCCGCTATGCTTCCCTCATGGCCTCCGACGCTGCCGCCATCCTCGAATTTCCCGCGCTGCTCGATTTTTTGAAGTCTTACCTCGGCAGCCCCTTGGGTGAATCCGAGTTGATGTCCCTGCGCTCTCCTCAGGACCATCAGGCTGTAACTTCGCGCCTCTCGCTCGCTGGCCAGGCCCGCGAATACTTGCGCCAATTGAGCGCGGGCACGTCCTCTCCCCGCAGCGACTCCCGCCCGGCCTCCGCAGGCGGCGTGTTGCCCATTTCGTTTTCCGGCTTCCCTGATCCCGCGCCCGCGCTCGAGAAACTCGCCATTGAAGGCGTCACTTTGGAACTCACCGAACTCTCTGACCTGCTCGCCTTCGCCGCGCGCGCCTCCGACGTCCGTCAAGCTCTGCTGGCCGCTCCGGGCCGCTTCGCGCTGCTCGCCGCCGAGGCCCGCCGCATGGCCGACTTCCACTCGCTCGTCGCCGACCTGCGCCGCAAAATCCTGCCTTCCGGCGACCTCGACGACAACGCCAGCCCACAGCTTCACCGCATTCGCCGCGAAATCGAAAAGCAGCGCGGCACGCTCCTTTCCTCGCTCAAGACCTTTCTCCGCGAGCTTTCCGAGGACGGTCCGCAGCAGGACGAAATCATCACCATCCGCGCCGACCGCTACGTCGTCCCCGTGCGCGCCCAGCGCAAGGGGCAGGTCAAAGGCGTCGTCCACGGCTCCAGCTCCACCGGTCAAACGCTCTATATCGAGCCGCTCGAATCCATCGAGATGAATAATGAACTCGTCCGCCTCCGCGAGGAAGAGGCCCGCGAGGTCCACCACGTCCTCCGTGAAATGACCGCGCACATCCGTGAGCGCGTCGCCGACTTGGACGCCGCCGCCGATTGTATGGCCGCGCTCGATCTCGCCTTCGCCTGCGGCCGTTACGCCATCGACTATGACTGTGTCATCCCGCGCTTCTCCGCCGCCGCCGCTCCTGCGCGCCTGCTGCTCAAAGATGCCCGCCACCCGTTGCTCGACGCGCTCATGCGGAAAAAAAGTTCCGCCGTCGTTCCGCTTTCGCTGACCCTCGACGATGACAACCGCATTCTGGTCATCAGCGGACCCAACACCGGCGGCAAAACCGTCGCCTTGAAAACCGTCGGCCTGCTCGCGCTGATGGCAGGCTCCGGGCTTCCGGTCCCCGCATCCGACGCCGAGTTCCCGCGCCTCGGTCGCATTCTCGTGGACATCGGCGACTACCAATCCATTCAGGAAAGCCTCAGCACCTTCTCCGCTCATCTGCTCAACATCAATTCGATGATGGAAGCCGCTGGCCCAGCTTCGCTCGTTCTGCTCGACGAACTCGGCACCGCCACCGACCCCGAAGAGGCTGGTGCTTTGGGCGTGGCCATCGTCGACCGCTTCCGCGCTTCCGGCG
>Ga0156170_1137_pt1 | contig 16705 bp, 13 predicted proteins | sample RifCSPlowO2_12_FD_107823 | JGI IMG/M metagenome (GOLD analysis project Ga0156170, IMG submission 107823) | Acidobacteria bacterium RIFCSPLOWO2_12_FULL_54_10
CAATATGGCGGAGGAAGAGGGATTCGAACCCCCGAGCGCCTTTCGACGCTAACGGTTTTCAAGACCGCCGGTTTCAGCCACTCACCCATTCCTCCGTGTACTATTTTACTGCAACTGGCCAGCCTTAAGCTCGTCGCCCCGCTGATGAACTCAACGAATCTTCCCTAGAAGTCTATTTGGAAGTTTTGGACCGCTTAGTACATTCGTCTGCTGTATGCTGAAATTCACGAAATTTCCAAGCAAGGTCGCGAATCAATCCTAGCGCTAACGTCACATCCTGGCTGCTCAATGGGAGCGTCACTAACAATTGTTGTAATCGGATACTCCGCGCGCTTTCACGTCCGGTGCTGTTGATTTTCGACAATTTCGCAATTTCATCGGCGAGGCGTGTGATCTCCTCTACGCTCGCGGGCGGTGCTGTTTGTGAAACTGCCGCAGATGCGGCGGAGTGCGCCATGATTCGCCGCATTTCATAGCAACAAACGGCAACGGCCTGGCCGAGATTCATCGATGGGCATCGGGCATCGGTTGGGATTCGCACGATCCCCTGACAGAGAGACAAGTCTGCATTCCGCAACCCTGTTTTTTCTGATCCAAAGAGCAAAGCGATACGGAATTTCTTCCGATTGTCTTTCAGGATTGCTTCCATTTGATCCAGCGAATAAACCGGTAGCGTAGATTTTCGACGGGAAAGAGAGCTAGTTCCCAGAACCAATGTCCGGTCTGCGATGGCCGGCAGCAGTTCCGCCTCAACCTTGGCATTTCGAAGAATCACTGTCGCCCCGGGAGCAGCTCTGGATTCCATCACGACAGGCTCGTGCGGCGCCACAATGCTAAGTTCCTCAAAACCGAAATTCATCATGGCTCTCGCCGCTGCGGCGATGTTGAGCGGGTTTCGAGGCCGCACCAGCACGATTCTCAGGTCGATGGGGTGTAATCTCATGGAAATCTGAACCGATGTATAACGGAATCCGTATGGTACAATAAATTGGATATTTTGTTTTTTCGGGAATGGTTCCGATCAGCTTTATCCAAAATATGGTTGCTGTCGGAAATGACCATCGTGAAGCATCGGAAAGCGGGTTGAAAAACTTAAGAGATTAGCACAAGGAGATAGCAAGAATGAGTATTACACCGAATCTTCCATCCTCGCCGGAACCACCAGTCACCGTCGCATCAGGCGGATCGGGATCGAAGCTGCTGCCGATCATTATCCTGATCGTGATGATTCTGGGGTTTGCAGGTCTTTTTTATTATGTTCAAAGCGTGGAAACTCGCCAAGAGGAAATAAGAGCTGCTTTGCAAACCAATTTGACCTTACAAGAAGAGGCGCTGCAGGAATTGAACTCTCGCCTGGAGACAACCGCGACGGATACCGCAGAATTGCAAGGTCAATTCGCTGTGACGCGTGACCGGCTGGGCATGACGGAAGGTGAACTTACAAAAGCCCGCCAGATTGCAGCGAATCTAGCGAAGGAACAGAAAGATGCAGCCGAGCAACTATCCAGCCGGCTCGGGCAATTGCAACAGGAGCAAATTGCAACCAAAGGAAGCGTAGGGGCGCTTTCTACTGATGTCGGCGGCGTTAAAGAAGAAGTTAAATCTACAAAAGATGAGCTGGAAGCCACTAAAGCGAAGTTGCAGGGCGTGATCGGCGACCTGGGTGTGCAAAGCGACTTGGTTGCCCACAACCGAACGGAACTGGATGAGCTGAAGCGCCTGGGCACGCGAGATTACTTGGAGTTTGATCTCAAGAGGAATAGCCGGCAGAAAGTAGGTTTGCTACAGCTCGAGCTGAAAAGGACGGATGTGAAGAAACAGAAATACACCGTTAATCTAGTTGTGGACGACCGCACCATAGAAAAGAAGGATAAGACTGTGCATGAACCGGTGCAGTTTTATCAAGAAGGGTTTGTTGGCGCCACCGAAATCGTCGTGAACCAGATTTTGAAGGACCGTATCGTTGGTTACGTTTCCCTTCCTAAAAAGAAGGATGAGCGTGCCCCGATGAACAAGTCGTCTTAGCCCTTGAATGGTTTTTCTTGCCCGGCCCCGATTGACTACCAGCCTAGCTTGCGGCTGACATACTCGTAAACGGGCCGGGCACAGCATACCTCGTAGTATTTTCGATCGGTGTACCCCTTGATCCGGAAATCCCTAGGATCACATTGGGGGACTTTCCCCACCCGTACAATGATCTTCTGAAAACTCGTGGAAGTTAATGGCAGTATTCCGCACAAAAGCTCTACCGGTTCCGGCTCTCCTAAAATCGGCAGGTGCAGTTCGACCCTTGCGAGAGCTAGCTCTTCTGTCAGCTTGTGGAATGCCGCTTCATTCAACTCAATCCCTTGCACATTGTAATGAAGCAGAAATTCTTCGGCACCCTTCGGCGATTCATCATCCGACAAAATTTGCATGATGAACACATTGAAGAATTTGTTCTTCTGACTCAATATGTGCTTGGCAAGCTTGCTGCAACCAGAAAGCCGGTCTGATTCATTCAGCGCCTTGGAAATCATGATGGGGGATTCTTCATCCATCAGATACATAGGGGCAGCATTCTGAAAACTGATTCCGATACCCAGTTCTAGCTGTGGCAATTGCCCTTGGCTTGCCCGTTCGTTGACCGCTCGAATCCCTTCCATAATCTCCCTAGCCAGACTGCAAATGCGGGCCACGGAGTTGGCTCCCTTGGGATCATTCTCCAATTCCAGAATGGCAAGAATCATCGCATCGCCTTCCAGGAAAACCTTTTTCGCGCCAAATCGCGGCAAAATTTTCCGGACGGGCTCAAAAAAGTTCAAGCTGAAATAGGAAGCTGGGTTCAATCCTCTCGACATCAGCTCCGCCGTGATCGCGGTGGAATCCCGGATGTCTGCTTTCAGCACGACGTGGCTGGAAACCTTGCTTTCCGTCGGCTGATCTTCCTCGGGCATCAGAAATTTATGCAGGGTATGGTTGATATCGGAGAGCTCTCGCTGCTTCGGATCCAGCGGCAGATGCGCGCGCTCCATCAAACTTTGCGCGAGACGCAAATGCAATAGGTCGCGCTGGCAGCGCATAAAATCCATAAGGAACCGGATCAATACTTTCCGAATCTGCTGAGTTCCTGCTTCACTCACTCGACGAGATGCTGAATCTAAATCCTGTTCCGCTTTGTTGCCTAGCTTGTATTCGCGTATGAGGTGGAGCACCTTTTTCTTTTCGACCGGGTCTACCAAAGCCACCTTAAGCTGCTGAAGATTGACGGGCGGACAAAAGTCCTGGTAAATGCCCGCGGTTTCGTAGGCAGCAATGAAAAAGGGTATTAATCCGGTATCCGTAAATAGAGAATATAGTTTTTCCAGCGCGTCTTGCTGATTTTCCAGACGTTCCCGCAATAGCCCTTCATCGGCTAATTCCAGCGTCTCTATTTTCGCGTCCTCCATTTTTCGTTCTGTTTCCAGAACATCAACTAACAATGAAGCATTCTTCGGTGCACAAATCAGCTGGTCGATTCTTGATTCGTACACCACGGAAACTAGCTGGAATTCTTCGGTTTGCCGCGCCAACCGGGCTTCCAAGGTCCGGATTTCCTCCTCCATTTGATTCTGTTGCGCGATCTCTGTGCCTTTGTTTCCCCAAGAGAATAGTGCCTTGCGAACTCCCATGGCTTCCAATTGCTCAGACACTTGCTGCATGAGGGAACGGGTTTCCGCGCAAGCATTCATTTTCTCTTGATATTCGCGGAACTCCGGGGAATGAGAGTCGGCCCATTTCAAAAATTTCCTCACTCCCTCCGTCACCAGATCAAAGCGATCAGGGTCCCGCTGAAAGTTGCCCAGCATGATGTAATTCTCGATGAACAGGAAATCATCTTTGCCGTCTTCGGTGAAGATCAGCGGCGTGGAAAATATGGCAAATAACTCTGAGGAATCTACTCCAAAAAATGATTCTCTAGTCTTGCGGACGGGCCCTTGCTGGACCTCGTGAATCAATCCAAGTAATTCCTGGCCCACGCGGCGCAATATAATCTTCTTCTGTTTCTGAAAGTTGCTCAAAATTTCTTGCAATTCATATCCGCGGGCGTTTTCTGACTGCGCAGGTCCTTGGAATAGGCGCAGTTTGTCGCGGGCCTGCGAGATGATGGTTCCATACTGTGCCTGCATTTCCAGCGCGATGTATTTGAAAATGGAGGCTTGCGCAAGCATCTCGATCTGCTGATTTTTTTCTACATTGCCGTAATGCAAGGCATGCAGCAGTATCGTTTCCACCTGTCGCTGGAATTCTTTTTTGTCAGACGGTTTCGGAGGCGGAGGGGTGCTTTTGAGTAATTCCCGCGCAGCGGAATGCTTTACGATTAATTGGAATACCATATTCCGGCTGAATTCCATGAATTTGGAGCTAAGACTGATGTCATAACGGATATTATCAATACCCGGCACCAACCGGTCCGTTACCATCTGCGGGTCGTAGAAATGCAGAGAAACCGCTTTCCGTGGTTTTTCAGGCGCCGCTTTAGTAAACAGGGGAGACATAAATCAATTATTCTTCATGCGGGGAGAATTCAGACTCATATTGATCGGCAAATTTCCGAACTGCACTATAACAGAATAGGCCTATTTCTGGTATTGATGACTATCGTGAGGGAGAAACCTAATTTGTACATCCATGTCGCAGTCTTCCAATCTGCCTTTGCTCGCAGGTAGGACTCTAATTTCGCTGCAATGGCTTCGGCTCTTGGGCTTATCATCATACATGCGGCTATTTCTGCTGCCGGACCTTATTCTCTGAGGGGAAAATGACAAGCCCGCTCCAAACTCTCATTCAATGTGGAACGAAATTGTGGCTGGACTCCATTGATCCAGGCCTTGTGCAAGTGAACCGGGCCCTGGGCGCAACAGGCGCTACATCGAACCCAATCATCGTTTCCGACATCATTCGGAGCGGCAGATTTGATCAGGACGTGGCCCGCCTGTCGGACCTACAACTTACAGATACAGAAATTGCCTGGCAGTTAACCGACCTGCTGGTTCGTCAGGCGCAGGATGTATTCTTGCCGGTTTGGGAAACAACCAAAGGCGATGACGGGTATGTTAGTTTCGAACTGGACCCTTTGCTGGAAGATCCGGTGCTCAACTTGCCGCATTCCGAACGCGTTCAGCAATACATTGCTCTCGGTAAATATTGGAGCCGCGGCCATAAGAATCGTATGATCAAAGTTCCCGCTACGTCCGCCGGCATTGACTCTTTGGAAGAATTGGCGGCTTCCGGTGTTCCGTTGAATGTAACCCTGATCTTTACCGCCAGCCAATATCGTCAGGCCAGCGCGGCGATTTGGAGAGGGGCGCAAAAACTTTCCTCGCGCCGGTCTTTCAAATCTGTCTACAGCCTTTTCGTCAGCCGCATCGACGTCTATACGGCAAAGCACGTGCCCGAACTTTCTTACGCAGCACAAGGTCAGACGGGAATTGCCATCGCCAAGAGAATTTGGCGCGAAAATCAGGATTTTTGGAAGGATAAAAACCTCCCTCTCCGCCAGGAAATTGTTTTCGCCAGTACAGGCACCAAAGACCCCAATGAGGACCCTGGAAAATATGTTCTGGCATTCGCCGGTTCCGACATTGAAACAAATCCCCCGGCTACCAATGATGCCGTGGAGAGCAGTGGCAGAGTCATCACTCGGGCAGTTGACCGTATGCCAGCGGAGGAAATCCTCGCCGAGATCGATTCCAAAGTGGATTTGGAAAAGCTCGAAGCTGTGCTCATGAAAGAAGGCATCTTCAAATTCGCCGACCCGCAAAAAGGATTGCTCTCGCTGATTTCACGGATGCGAACTGCTGCAAGAACAATTCAGGCGCATTGATTAGGTAACTGTAACTTTAGCCAGTATTTTGGGAGGATCATTGACACTGCTCGGTGCTTCAGCCGCCATCTTGAGGAAAGACCTTCGGGTTGAATTTCGCACCAAGGAAGTTTTCAACTCTTCTGTAGTGTTTGCTCTGCTGGTGATCGTAACGTTCAGCATGGCCTTCGAGCCGACATCCCAGCAAGCCCGCAGTCTTTCCGGGGGTCTTCTGTGGGTTGCATTCACGTTCTCTGCAATGCTGGCGATTAGCCGCACCTTTGCGCGGGAAGTCCCCAATGATTGCCTGCAGGGCTTGAGAATGGCGCCAATTTCACCTGCTGCTATTTATTTGGGCAAACTCGTCGGTAATATTTTTTTTCTGGGATTGCTTGAAATTATCCTGCTGCCCTTGTTCACCATTTTTTATAATTTGAATGTATGGAATGTGCTGCCCAGTCTCCTGCTGATTCTTTTGCTGGGAAGCTGGGGTTTGTCTTCCATCGGAACCACTTTTGCAGGGATTACCACCAGCATCCGCATGCGCGAGATGATGCTCCCCGTTTTGTTGCTGCCGATAGCTCTTCCTCTGATTCTTTCTCTTGTTGAAGCCACCACGGCAACTTTGCGCGAGACAGATTCTATAGTAAATGCCGGCATGTGGCTCCGCATTGCTTTTGGGTTTGATGTGATCTTCACGTTGCTATCTCTGTATCTATTTGAATTTGTTCTAGATGAATAATTATTATGCAATTCATTACCCCACCCGGTTTTTTTATGTGAAATAGACCCATTTAAGAGTTAAACTGATAGTCAGATAGCGTTTGCTCTAAGCGAGCGAGTACAGATTTTTCGGTCGCTTCAGAGCAGAGGGAGCATCGCCATGAAGTCGGGACGGAAGAAATTACCTTTTCTCCTCGGAATTTTAATCATTTTGAGCACATTAACCTGGCTGGGATACAGTGGCATCCAGGAAAGTAAAACCTATTACGTTACAGTCAAGGAATTATTTTCCAGTAAAATTGTTCATGATCGGCGTTACCGGGTGGCGGGGGATGTGTCATCTGGAACAATTCTGAGAACTGACGGTCGGGTGAAGTTCCAAATCGAGTGGGAGGGGTCTTCCTTGAATGTCGTCTATACCGGTACGGAACCATTGCCGGACACTTTGGTCGACGGATCTCAAGCAATCGTGGATGGGCGATATCAGGAAGATGGCATTTTTTATGCCGAAACCGTTCAGGCAAAGTGCGCTTCGAAATATGAACCAGCGCAGATGCAGACGGATGCTCCAACTGGGCTTCCTACCACTTAAGGGTTCTTTCAATTCGGCCAGAAAAGCTGCCAAATGGAAATTGTAGCTAGTTTTTCGCTCGTGTTGGCCTTCATTCTGGCCGTTTATTCCTTTGCCGCTGCCCTTACGGGCGATTGGGCTGGGAAGGAACGCCTTCTCCAGAGTTCTTACAGAGCTACGGCTGCTCTGTGGGTCCTGGTGACTGTAGCCATCGGTTTTCTCGTCTATTCCCTCTTAACTGATGATTTTCGCATCGCCGCTGTGGCCAGCCATAGCAATCGCGCATTACCTTGGTTTTACAAAGTCACTGCGCTGTGGTCCGGACAGGAAGGCTCTTTATTGTTTTGGAGTTGGCTGCTGGCTACCTTTAGCGTCGTTGCTGTCTGGTTGAATCGCCAGAAGCACCGCGCCATGATGCCTTATGTCGTCGCTATCCTCATGGTCGTGCAGGCATTTTTCCTGCTATTGAATGTTTTTATTGCTCCGCCTTTTGAATTGCTGGCCATGAGTCTGAATGGCGAGATGGTGGTCCGGGGGCCGCTGGATGGCAACGGCTTGAATCCGCTCCTCCAATATCCAGCGATGGCCATTCACCCGCCTATGCTGTATTTAGGTTACGTCGGCTTTTCTGTGCCCTTTGCTTTTGCCCTGGCCACCTTAATTACCAAACAGGCCGGTGAAAAGTGGATAGAGACCACGCGCCGCTGGACGATGGTCGCCTGGCTGTTTCTTTCCATTGGCATCTTCTTGGGCGCGCATTGGGCTTATGCTGTTTTAGGATGGGGTGGATACTGGGGCTGGGACCCGGTGGAAAACGCCTCGCTGATGCCCTGGTTCACCGGCACGGCCTTTTTGCATTCCGTCATGATGCAGGAAAAACGGGGCATGATGAAGGTCTGGAACATGGTGTTGATCTTCTCCACCTTTTTCCTCTGCATTTTTGGCACTTTCCTCACGCGCAGCGGCATTGTCTCGTCGGTTCACGCTTTTGCTCAATCGCCCATTGGTCCGTTCTTCGTGGGGTTTCTTGGCGCTGGTATTCTTTTTTCCGGCTGGCTGCTGCTGGAGCGCCTGGACTACCTCAAATCCGCCAGCCAATTGGACTCCATGGTTTCCAGGGAAAGCAGCTTCTTGTTTAACAATCTGCTTTTGTTAGCCGCTTGTTTTTCTGTTCTCTGGGGAACTCTGTTCCCGGTGATCTCGGAAGCGGTCCAGGACGTTAAAATCAGCGTGGGCGCGCCGTTCTTCAACAAAGTCAATATACCCATCGGCTTGCTCTTGCTATTCCTCACCGGCGTTGGCCCCCTATTCGCCTGGCGAAAAACATCCCTGGCCAGTCTTCGCCAGAATTTCCTTTTGCCGGGAATAATTTCTCTAATCGTTGGTGGCGTGCTTTTTGCCATCGGCGTCCGCGATTTTTATCCGCAGGTTTCTTTTATCCTTTGCGCATTTGTAACCATGACGATTTTCATGGAGTTTTTTCGTGGTTCCAGGGTGATTGCCCAGAAGTCTGGAGTCAATCTTCTGGCGGCGGCTGTTACTTTAACGCAACGCAACACCCGGCGTTATGGCGGTTACATTGTTCACTTCGGCATCGTTCTGATGTTCATTGGATTTACAGGCACGGCTTTTAATAATGAAAAAGAGCAGGAAATGCTGCCCGGGGATAAGATGGAAATCGGTTCTTATACCCTTCAATTGCGCGAGTTGCGGATGAGTGACAACCCTAATTACAGCGTTCAGCATGCCGAGCTGGAACTGTATCAGGGTGACAAATCGCTCGGTATTCTCAGGCCGGAACGGCGCCTTTACAAAGCCAGCCGTCAGCCCACCACCGAGGTCGCCATTCGGCGGCGCGTCAATGAAGATTTTTATCTGGTTTTCTCCGGCATGGCTGACGACAGCAATCATGCGGTCATCAGCGCCCATATTAACCCTCTAGTCAGTTGGATTTGGATCGGCGCTTTCATCTATGTCCTGGGCACAGGAGTGACCCTAATCCCATCCTTGTCGGCCCAGAGGCATTCCGCGCACCAAGGTCGTGAATCTCATGCGCATAAAAAAGAAGTTCAGCAACAGGATGTCTTGGTCAAGACAGTTTCCTAGAGTTTGTACTTTATACCTCCTGGCTTTTGCTCTGGGCCTGTTTCCTGCTGGCAGTTCGGCGCAGGATGCGTCTTCGGATGAAGTCGCCTTTCGCCGGGTTTCCAACAAACTGATGTGCCAATGCGGCTGCAATTACATGGTGCTTTCCTGCAACCACGTGGATTGCCCCTCTGCAACCTATATTCGCCGCACGATCAAGACTTCTCTGAGTGAAGGGAAGTCGGATGAGGTAATCATTGCCGGCTTCGTGCAGGAATACGGCGTCCGAGTGCTCCCGGAGCCTCCGCGAGAAGGTTTTTCCTGGTTGGCTTGGATTATGCCCTTCGCCGGCTTAGGCCTGGGAGCAGTTGCTGTTTCTTATGTCATTCTGTTGTGGAAACGTAAAGAAACGCCGGACGGTCAAAGCCAGTCTGGCGATGCCGAATATGCGGATTCCGCGTCAAGACCGGAACCGCCAGCACAACTCGTCGAAAAATATCGAGCGCAGATTGATGAGGAATTCAGGAAATAATAGGAACTCACCATCCGCCCGTGTGCAAGAGTGAAACCCTCGCGTCATGAATTGGATCTTGTGAATTGATCCGGCCCGTATTAAATTAGGCTTCTTCTTTGTTTTGACCGCGAACAGCTATGAACCAGCTAAATACAACGCTCGCATCCTGGCAGGACATACTCGAACCCATCCGTCCGGAACTGGAAATGGTCGAGGAGCGCTTCCGCGCTGACTTGATCTCCTGCGTGCCGGAAGTCACCAAGATCGGCGAGTACCTCCAGATCAGCGGCGGCAAGCGCCTGCGGCCTTCTCTTCTGCTGCTTGCCGCAAAAACATTCGGCAACTCCACCCAATCGGCCGTCGCGCTTTCTTCCGTCGTCGAGATGATCCATACGGCAACACTGGTTCACGATGATGTCATTGACAGCGCCGACCTGCGCCGGGGCCGCCCGTCCACGAATCTGCGCTGGGGAAACCACACCAGCGTGCTGGCTGGCGACTGGCTTTACATGCAGGCTTTCAAGAGCGCTTTGCTCGAAAGAAATTTCCGCGTTCTCGATATTCTCATCGAGTTGACCCAGCGCATGGTGGAAGGCGAGTTGATGCAGTTTGGCATGATCGGGCGCGCCAACATTACCGAAAGCGAGCACTTCGATCTGGTTTACCGGAAAACCGCCTGCTTGTTTGAAGCCTGCACCCGGCTGGGCGCGGTTATTTCGCAGCAGAATTCCGCCACCGAAGATCAAATGGCCGAATATGGCAGGAATATCGGTATGGCCTTCCAAATCGTCGATGACCTGCTGGATTTTACTGCCAGCGAATCCGTGCTGGGCAAACCTGTGGGCGGTGACCTCAGGGAAGGCAAAGTGACGCTTCCCTTGATTTATTTGCTGGCCCAGAGTTCCCGCGATAAATATCAGAAAATAGCTTCTTTGGTTGGCCAGCGCACCATGCCTCGCGAAGAATGGAACGAATTGCTCGATCTGCTGGATAGCAATGCAATCCCATCGCGCATCAAGGAAATGGCTTGTTCCTACACCGCATCAGCGCGGCAGTGCCTGGAAGGGATACCCGATTCACCTTACAAGCGCGCCCTTTTGATCCTTCCTGAATTCATCATCCATCGGGAGCATTGAGCCGGTCCCTTGCTGATCGCATCCGCTATTTCATGAGTGAAATGATTCTTCATTAGCTCCACGTTGGTGCAAACGCTCCGATATTCATTTTTTCTGACGCCATGCCTTCCGCAGCTCTTCATATCCATCGGCGAAACCACGAGACGGAAGTAAAAATCTCCTGCCCCGACCTTCGCAAGTTCAAACGGAATCTCCGCGAGGCAGGCTTCCGGCTGACTCACCCGCGTGCGCTCGAAGATAATTTTTTATTCGATACGCCAAACCGCGATTTACGATTGAAACGATCCTTGCTCCGCTTGCGGCGTTATGGCTCGCAATGGTTTCTTACCTTCAAGGGGACCCCAGCTCCGGACCCGCATTATAAGTCGCGCCTGGAATTGGAACTGGAAATTCAGCAGCCGCGCGAAATTGCACTGATCCTTCAAGCCCTGGGTTTTCATCCCGTCTTCCGCTATCAAAAATTCCGCTCGCTGTATGCCGCGTCTCATTCGAAATCCAAATCGAAACCACACGCAAGCGTCGAGGTTTTTGTCGACGAAACACCCATTGGGAATTATCTGGAACTGGAAGGCTCGCGCAGTTCCATAGATCAAGTGGCTCGCACACTCGGTTTTTCCAAGCAGGATTACCTCACTGCTTCTTATGGAGCCCTTTACCTGGAAGACTGTATTAAGAAAAAAATCCCCGCCGGCAATATGGTTTTTCCCCGCTTTTCCAAGCGTCCGCTCACGGATTTCTAGTCTTAGGCTTAAATTTCTCGCTCTTCTGCTCAATTTGCTTGACAACCATGCGGTAAAGCCATTATTAAGGCTAAGGGGGCAGTAATGTAGAATTTAGCAGCACTAATCAAGCTTCCAACCGGGACTGTTTAATCACCAAGCTCAGATAGTTGAATCAATGCAAGGGTTTCGGTTGATCGGAAGATTGTTGGCTTGCATTTGCGACTTTGGCAGAGAGGCCGGTTAGTGATCAAGAGTTTGTAATGCCTCCCGTGGTTGTGGCCACGGGATTTTTTTCTCCGGTTCCCGCAAGGTTCTCCTCCCCCCTGTCGAATATTCATGATTAGGAAGGCGTTTATGCTTTATCTTAGCGAACTCATCGGATTGCCCGTTTACGATTCCTCCGGGAAGAAAATCGGCAAAGTGTCCGAGCTGGCCGCCATCCCCGCGGTGCCTCGCCCTCGTGTTGTATTTTTTTTAGTCCGCTCTGCCGGGGACCAGCAGAAACGGCCAGTGTCTCTCGCCGTCGCGCTCAAGGATGTGAATTCTTTGTCATCCTCTGCAATTCGCCTCGAAGTTTCCCAGGAGAAACTCTCGGTATTCCAGCCGGATGAAGGGCTTTTGTTATTGCGCAAAGACCTGCTCGATCAGCAAATCATCGATGTCAATGGACGCAAGGTGGTCCGCGTCAATGATCTGGCTTTGGAAGATCGCACCGTTGACCATCGCATGGAGCTTTGGATCAGTTCCGTAGACATCGGCCTGACCGGGGCTTTGCGCCGCCTTTTTATTGGCGCCGTGCCTCGCTATTGGCTGCGGAAGCTGGAGTCGCAAATTAAGCCTACGTCCATTCCCTGGGAGTTCGTAAACATCCTGGAACCGGACCCTCGGCGTCAGTTGAAATTGAATATTTCGCACAAGGTTCTTGCCAATCTCCATCCTGCGGACCTCGCCGATATCATGGAAGAACTGGCTCCCAAAGAGCGTCATGCCGTTTTCACAACGCTGGATGACGAAACGGTGGCCGAAGTTCTTTCGGAGATTGAGCCTAGGCTGCGGCCTGCCATCCTGGATTCCATGGGGCTGGCTCGTGCCGCCGATGTCGTCGAGGAGATGGATCCGGATGCTGCTGCGGACCTTTTGGCCGATCTCCCCGAAGAAACAGCCACCGAACTGCTTCAGGATATGAACCGCGAAGAAGCTGCCGAACTAGGGGAACTGCTCGAGTTCGCTGAAAATTGCGCTGGTGGTCTGATGAACACCGATTACGTGGCGGTCCCGGCATCGGCAAATGTGGACAGTGCGCGTCAATTGATTTCCAGCATGCCGGAGCTGCCGGAAAACTTCACGACGATCTTTCTCGTGGATGCCGGAGGCAAGCTGGCCGGCGCAGTGCCGGTTGGAAAACTGATTGTCGCATCCGGCAAAACCAGCCTGCTGGATTTGCGGTCTGATCCGATATTGTGGGTCAGCTCGGATTCGCCGGAAAAAGATGTGGTGGAGATGTTTGACAAGTATAATCTTTTATCCCTGCCGGTTGTGGAGGATGATCATCAATTGGCGGGCAGCATCACGGTCGATGATATTATTACCTTGCTTTGCCGGAAGAGTTGATCTCATTTCTCATCCGATCCGGTGGATGCCTCTAAAGAAGACTATGCAAGATGAGCCTGATCAAACGATGGAAGGTGCGGATTTTCATCCTTATGGCCGTTGTTGGCCCGGGATTTATCACCGGCAACGTCAACAACGACGCAGGGGGAATCTATACCTACTCTCTGGCGGGGGCGCGCTACGGCTATTCCATGCTGTGGACGCTCGTCCCCATACTCATTATTCTGATCGTTGTTCAGGAAATGAGCGCGCGTTTGGGCGTCGTCACGGGCAAGGGCCTGGCCGACCTCATTCGCGAAGAGTTCGGTTTCCGCACCACGTTTTTTATCATGCTGTCTCTCACCGCAGCCAATCTCGCCAATGTCACGGCTGAATTTGCCGGCGTCGCTTCCAGTCTGGAAATCTTCGGCGTTTCTAAATATATTTCCGTCCCTCTCGTCGCCGTATTCGTGTGGTTCCTGGTCGTTCGCGGAACCTACAAATCGGTTGAAAAGATTTTCCTCATCTCTTGCAGCTTTTACATTACCTATATCGTCTCTGGCATTCTTGCCAAACCCGACTGGCTGCAAGCCGCCGAATCCATGGTCCGGCCCACCATCTCCATGGATAGTGGTTTTCTGATCATGCTCGTCGGGCTGATCGGAGCCACCGTCGCTCCCTGGCAGCAGTTTTATCTGGAAGCCGCTGTCGTGGAAAAGGGCGTCGATCAAAAACAATATTTCGGCTCGCGGTTGGATGTGATATTCGGCTGCGTGGCCATGATTGTCGTCGCTTTCTTTATCATCGTTTCCTGTGCCGCCACCCTGCACGTCGCGGGTCGCCGCGACATTACCTCTGCTGCCGACGCCGCTGCCGCATTGCAACCGCTCGCCGGTGAGTACGCCTCCTGGCTGTTCGCCTTCGGGTTGTTCAACGCCTCGGTATTTGCCGCGTCCATCCTTCCTTTGGCCACTGCCTACACGGTTTGCGAGGGCTTGGGGTTCGAGGCCGGGGTCAACAAGAAATTCCGCGAGGCGCCAATTTTTTACTGGCTTTATACTTTGCTCATCGCCGTCGGCGCAGGTTTGATCCTGATCCCAGGCCTGCCCCTGGTTTTCGTTTCCTATCTTTCCCAGGTGGCCAACGGCTTCCTGCTCCCATTTGTCCTGCTTTTTCTGCTCTCTCTAGTGAATCGCTCGGACCTGATGGGCAAGTACCGCAATTCCAACGGGCAGAATCTGGTCTCTGGCTTTACCATTGTTTTTCTAATTGTTATAACGCTAATACTGTTTTTCTTGCAATCTTCGTAAACTCGCAGTCACATTTTGACATCAAAGGAATGACGGTCATTACCCGATCCTGACAATCCTGATCATCGCATTGGAGGGCTTCCATGAAGATCGAGTGGCTCTATGTTCTTCGTCCATATTCGCTAAGTTTGCTCCGCATAGTTGCTGGTTTCTTGATCTGGCAGCGCGGCGCTCAGAAACTGCTCGGCTGGTTCGGCGGTGAAATAGCCACGGAATTCTCTCCGCTTTGGTCCGCAGGAATGATCGAATTCATCGGCGGCCCGCTCATTCTATTGGGGCTGCTGACTCAAACTGTGGCCATTGTCCTTGCTGGTGAAATGCTCGTTGCTTACTGGTTCATTCACGTGCCGCAAGGGTTTTGGCCGTTGCGCAATGGTGGGGAAGTCACCATGGAATTCTTCATCGCTTTCTTGCTGTTTGCTTTCTTCGGCCCGGGCAAGCTGTCGATGGATGCGCTGTTCCGCATTTGTATAGTCTGCGAAAAATCCCTCAACCGCATCCAGCCCTATGCCCACAACCTCCTGCGCATCCTCGCGGGCATTATGTTCTGGCAGCACGGCGCCAGCAAGTTCGGTATTTTTGGAGGAAATGCAAGAGAATTTCCCGATCTAACCTTCTTTGCCGGTGTGTTGGAATTCATCGGCGGCCCGCTGATTGCTTTAGGCGCATTTGTGCGCCCAGTCACCTTCGTGCTTTCCGGTGAGATGGCTTACGCCTTCTGGTTTTCCCATGTCCCTCGTGGACCATCTTTTTGGCCTGTACAAAACGGAGGGGAAATGGCAGTCTTATTCTGCTTCATTTTCCTGTTTTTCCTGACCTCAGGTGCTGGGAAATTCAGCGTGGACGGCCTGCTCCGCAAGTAATTGCTTTAATATAGGAAGTATAGATTCTTTGGGAGGGTAGTGTTGTGATGCTGAGTCGTACGGTCTTCCTGGCGGCGCTGTTTTTCATTTCGTCAATGTCCGGCTTTGCCGGCGAAATTCAAGGGCGCATCACCGATCCGCAAGGTGCTGCCATACCCAACGCTTCCATCGTTGTGCAGTCCTCGGATACTTCCTCATCCCGCACGGTTGTTTCTACTGAAGATGGTCGTTTCGTGGTTCCCGATCTTAGCCCAGGCTCTTATACCCTCCGCGCCGCCAGGCAGGGCTTTGCGCAAGCCATGCAAGGTCCTTTTGAAATTTCTGCGTCGACAAATCTTTCCGTGGATTTCCGGCTCGCCCAAGCCCGCCAGACCGAAGAGGTTCGCGGCACCGAGGAGCGCAATCCCAACGACTTCGTCATCCGCCTCGACACCAATGGCATCATGAACGAAATCGCCCGCGTCGGCACCGCGCTCCGTTATATCCCGGAGTTTCGCGCCGATCAGAGCAGCTACGGCGAGTTTTATTCTTACCCGCTGCGGCGCGAAAATTGGGCCGTTCCCGCCCGCCCGCTTTCGGCATTCCACGGGTCCATTTACGAAATGCACCAGAACCAGGCGTTGAATGCGCGGCCCTTCTTCCAAGTCGGAGCATTGAAGCCTTCCCGCCGGAATCAATACGGTTTCAACATTGGCGGCCCCATTCGCAGGGATTCCATGTCCTTCAACTTTGCCTGGGGCCAGGTCAAGGATTCCGGCTTCGTCAACGGCAACGTTCAGGTTCCCTTGCCCGAGGAGCGGATTCCCCTGACCAACGACCCCGCGCTGCGCGACATTGTCAGCCAGTTGATGAAGGCTTATCCCAACGAGCGCCCCAACCGGACGGAATTTACGCCGCGACATCTCAACACCAATGCCGAACGCGATATTGACAGCACGGCGTTTTCGCTCGATTGGGATTGGCAGATCAGCGACAAAACCCGGTTAGCTTATGACCAGCTATTTCAGGATTCTACTGAAATCCCATTCGAGCTGGTCATCGGGCAGAATCCCCTGTCGAAGATTCGCCCGCAGAGTTACCACCTGACCCTGGTGCGGGATTTTTCTTCCAACACCGTGGCGCAGTTTCGCTTTGACTACGACCGCCTCGGAGCGCTCATTACCACCACGGACAAATATAAAGACCTTCTGGCCCCGATCGGCATCAGCATCCCCCCTGATATTGAGGTTGGCGAGGAAGTCAACAATATCGGGCCGTTTCAGGGAATTCCACGGCTGCGCTACGAAAACCACTTCGTCTTTTCGCCGCAGGTCGCTTTTGTCCGTGGCAGCCACAATATTTCAGCCGGGTACAGCGCAAAAAGTTTC
>Ga0156170_1147_pt1 | contig 16168 bp, 26 predicted proteins | sample RifCSPlowO2_12_FD_107823 | JGI IMG/M metagenome (GOLD analysis project Ga0156170, IMG submission 107823) | Acidobacteria bacterium RIFCSPLOWO2_12_FULL_54_10
TAGCAGACCAGCAGATGACCGTGATCCAGGAATTTAGTCTGGATGATCATAAATCAAAAGGCCTGCGCCAAGTGCTGGACCGCTTTGACGGCAAAAGCACAGTGCTGCTGGTGGATCTTCCTGGAAACCGCAATTTGGAGTTGTCGTGCCGCAATCTCGAAGGCGTAGAGTTGGTTTCGGGTCATGAGTTGCATCCATATCACCTTCTGCGCTATCAGCGGGTGCTGATTTCGCGTCCGGCGGTGGAGAAGTTGCAGGAGGCGTTGGCGTCGTGAATTTAGATCGAGTGATTCGCAGGCCAATCATTACCGAAAAGGGGTTGCGCGCCAAGGATGAATTTCGCACGCTCAGTTTCGAGGTCCTTGTGGATGCCACCAAAGCGGAAGTCAAGGAAGCCGTGGAGAAGTTTTTCCAGGTGAAGGTTGATTCGGTCAGAACAGCGAACTTCGATGGCAAGCAGAAGCGCCGCGGAAAACATGTCGGCTTCCGCCGCGACTGGAAAAAAGCTTTTGTGCGACTCAAGTCCGGCGAAAAGATGATCGAGTACGTCGAAAAGGCCTGATGAGGGTTGTGGCTTTAAGTAATGTTAGCTGTGCATTGAGAGGATTAGGTTAGGAATGGCAATCAAAACGTATCGGCCTATGACGCCTGCACGGCGGTTTTATACCGGCGTGAAGACCGATGATATTACCGCAAAAAGGCCGGAGAAATCACTGATTGAGCCGCGCAAGCGCACCGGCGGCCGCAATTCGCTGGGTTTGATTAGCGTTCGTCACCACGGCGGCGGGCACAAGCGCTTTTACCGCCTGATCGATTACCTCCGCAACAAGAGCGGCATCCCCGCCAAGGTAGCCACAATCGAGTATGATCCGAATCGTTCCTCCCGCATTGCGCTGTTGCACTACGCAGACGGGGAAAAGCGCTATATTTTGCAACCGGTAGGATTGACCGTGGGCATGAGCGTAGTGTCTGGCCCCGAGGCCGATATTCTGGTGGGCAACGCTCTGCCGATCCGCAATATTCCGGTCGGCACCACGATTCATAATATTGAGTTGCGCCCGGGCAAGGGAGCGCAGATCGTGCGCAGCGCAGGCGCAGCCGCGCAGTTGGTTTCCAAAGAAGGCGCTATGGCCTTGGTGAAGTTGCCGTCGGGCGAAGTTCGGAAAATTTTGATGGATTGCATGGCTACCATCGGCCAAGTCGGCAATATTGAGCACGAGAATATCTCCGTCGGCAAGGCGGGCCGCAAGCGATGGATGGGCATCCGGCCCACTGTTCGCGGTGTCGCCATGAATCCCGTGGATCACCCGCACGGTGGTGGTGAAGGAAAAACCTCTGAGGGCGGTACGCCGACCACTCCCTGGGGGCAGCCGACTCGCGGGTATCGCACGCGGAATAACAAGCGCACCAATCGCTTTATTGTTTCACGCAGGAAGAAGTAACGATTGATTGTGCCGGGCAGCTCTGGCCTCCCGGACAGAATGAAGTTGAAGGGTAAACAATGCCTCGGTCGCTAAAAAAGGGCGCTTTCGTGGATGGCCACCTTTTCGAAAAGGTGGCGGATATGAATCGCCGCAACGAAAAAAAGGTTGTGCGGACTTGGTCCCGGCGATCCACGGTGCTGCCGGAGATGATCGGTCATACCATTGCTGTTCATAACGGCAAGAAATTTATCCCCGTTTATGTCACGGAAAATATGGTGGGCCACAAATTGGGCGAGTTTTCCCCGACCAGGACATTCAAGGGCCACTCTGGAGTAAAGGCAGCGGAGAAAACCGCAGCCCCGGCTGGCGCACCGGCGCCGACGGCTGCTCCAGCAAAGACTTAGTTTTTGGAGAATATTACGGGTATGGAAGCAAGAGCTGAAGCGAAACACATTCGCGTATCACCGCGCAAGGCTCGTTTGGTGCTTGCCTTGATTCGCGGTATGAATGCCGGTGAAGCGCTGAACCTGCTTCGTTTCACGAAAAAGCGGGTTGCCCGCCAGGTGGCGAGGGTTCTGAAATCCGCAATCGCGAATGCCGAGTCAAAGGGAGACGCGAAATCCATATCGGTTGACCTGGACAGCCTGTTTGTGTCGGAGGCATACGCCAATGACGGTGGCCGGGGCAAGCGATTCCGGCCTGCGCCGATGGGCCGGGCACATCCGTACGTGCGTCGCACCAGCCACATCATCGTGCGCGTCGCGGAAAAAAAGACGGCATGATCGTTGCCGGGAACTTTCAAGCTGCCCGGAGGAGGAAAAATTAGGAATGGGCCAGAAAGTACATCCTTATGGGTTCCGGCTGGGGTACAACAAGCCGTGGCGCTCCCGCTGGTACGCCAAAAGAGATTACAGCACCCTGCTGCATGAAGATTTGCAGTTGAAAAAAGACCTCACTGAAAGACTGAAGGCCGCCGGTATTTCCAGCATTGAGGTCGACCGCATGGCCAACAAACTCCGCGTCACCGTGCGCACCGCCCGGCCTGGGATCATCATCGGACGCAAGGGAACGGAGATTGATAAGCTGAAAGCGGATCTGCAGAAGGAAACGAACCGGGAAGTCTTCCTGGACATTCAGGAAGTATACCGGCCTGAATTGGACGCAGCGTTGGTGGCGCAGTCCATTGCGCTGCAACTGGAAAAACGAATCGCGTTCCGGCGCGCTATGCGCAAATCAGTTGATTCTGCCGTGCGGTTTGGATGTAAAGGCATCAAGGTCAGGGTAGGGGGCCGCTTGAATGGCGCGGAAATCGCCCGGAGCGAGTGGTATCTGCAAGGCCGCCTTCCTCTGCAAACGCTGCGCGCGGACATCGATTACGGTGTGGCGGAAGCGCACACCACTTACGGCGTGATTGGCGTGAAGGTTTGGATTTACCGCGGAGAAATTTTGGGGGCGAAGAAGAGCCGGGAAAAGGCGGAAGCGCCGGTTGCTTAGCGGCGTGAGGATCGAACTATGTTGATGCCCAAAAAAGTAAAGTACCGCAAGCAGCACCGGGGCCGGCGCCGCGGCAAGGCGTGGCGCGGTTCGGAGCTTGCGTTTGGCGAATATGGGCTGAAGGCTTTGGAAGTCGCCTGGATTACCGACCGGCAGATCGAAGCCAGCCGCGTGGCCATGACTCGGAGCATCAAGCGCGGAGGGAAAGTTTGGATCCGGGTGTTCCCCGATAAGCCCATCACCAAGAAGCCGGCGGAAACGCGCATGGGCAAGGGAAAAGGAGCTCCGGAAGGATGGGTCGCCGTGGTTCGTCCTGGGAAAATTCTGTTTGAGATGGGCGGCGTGGATGCCGCTATTGCGCGCGAGGCCATGAACCTTGCCGGTCATAAGCTGCCGATTAAGACGCAGATGGTTGTGCGTCAGGAGACCTTGCAGGCATGAAGAAGAATAACTTGCGTGAATTGGCGCCTGAAGAGCTGGGAAATCAGCTCCGGGACATGTCTCAGCAGATATGGAAAATCCGTTTTCAATTGCTGAGCGGACAGGCCGAGGGTGTCGGCAAGCTCCGGTTGCTGCGCAAGGATATCGCCCGCGCCAAGACGATTTTGCGTGAAAGGGAATTGGGTCAGTTGCATGGAAAATAACACCGGCAAAGTCCACCGCCAAAACTCGGTGGTGGGGAAAGTCGTTAGCCGGGCAGGCGACAAGACAATTGTGGTAAAAGTGTCCCGGCGTGTTCAGCATCCGCTGTACAAGAAGTATGTGAATCGCCAGAAGAAATTTTACGCTCATGACGAACGCAACGAATGCCAGGTGGGGGACCGCGTGAAGATTGCGGAAGCACGCCCGCTCAGCCACCTGAAGCGCTGGCGGCTTCTCAACATCGTGGAGCGTAGCGCTCGTGTTGCGGCTGCTGCCCCCGCTGCCGTCGCTGCGGAATAAGCGATTAGAGGGATGTGACAGATGGTACAGATGAGATCCTGGCTGGAGGTCGCCGATAATTCCGGCGCTCGCCGCATTACCTGCATTCTTCCAATCGGAGGCTCCGTGGGCAGCCGAGCGGGCTTGGGTGACATTATCACCGCTGCCGTCAAGGAAGCCGCGCCGGATAGCAACGTGAAAAAAGGCTCGGTCGTCAAGGCCGTGGTCGTGCGCACCAGAAAAGAGCATCGCCGCAAGGACGGTACGTTTATTCGCTTTGATCAGAACGCAGCAGTGCTCATCAACGAAGATAATGAGCCAATCGGTACGCGCGTGTTCGGACCGGTCGCCAGAGAGCTGCGCGAAAAGAAATTTTTGAAGATTGTTTCCCTAGCCCCGGAGGTTTGGTAGCCGTGCTGACGATAAAAAAAGGGGATATGGTCAAGGTTATTAGCGGACGGGATCTGGGGAAAACCGGACGGGTGCTCAGCGTGGAACGAAGCACCAAGCGGATACTGGTGGAGAGTGTGCAAATGGTCAAGCACCATATGAAAGCCAATCCCCAGAAGAACATCAAAGGTGGCATCCTGGAGCGTGAGAGTTTGGTTTCCAGTTCCAATGTGATGCTGCTGTGCCCCTCCTGCGGACCGATTCGCCCGAAGGTGCAAACATTGCCGGATGGCAAAAAATCTCGTTCCTGCCGCAAGTGCGGCAACACGTTGGTTTAAACCAGCCGTAAATTTACCAGCGGTTTCTTTAGTGGAAAGACTGCAATGAGTCGACTGTTCGATAAATATAAAAAGGAAATAGCTCCGGCGCTTGCCAAGGAGTTTCATTACGCTAACCACATGGCGATTCCCAGCCTCCAAAAGATTGTGATCAATATTGGAGTGGGGGAGGCCACGCAAAACGCCAAAATCCTCGACAATGCAGTGCAGGATTTAACCGTGATCGCCGGTCAGAAGCCGGTTGTGCATCGTGCGAAGCAGTCCATCGCGGCTTTCAAGCTGCGGCGCGGCATGCCCATCGGCTGTTCGGTCACTCTGCGAGGGAAACGCATGTATGAATTCCTCGACCGCTTTGTAAGCATTGCGCTGCCCCGTGTCAGGGACTTCCGGGGCCTGCCTGCCAAATCATTTGACGGGCGCGGCAATTACACCGTCGGCGTGCGCGATCAGCTCGTGTTTTCTGAGATTGAGTATTCCAAAGTGGATAAAACCCGCGGCATGAATATCACTATGGTCACCGATGCCCACACCGACGAGGAGGCGCGAGCCTTGCTGCGCCAGTTGGGGGTTCCGTTCCGGCTTTAATCGATCGGATGCGGCCCTGAGGAGAATGGATTAACGATGTCAAGACTTTCACATAAGGTAAAAGCAGCGCGCAAGGCGAAGTTTTCCACCCGGCAGCACAACCGCTGCCCTTTGTGCGGCCGTCCGCGCGCGTTTTTGAGAAAGTTCAGAATGTGCCGCTTGTGTTTTCGCTCGAACGCTCTAAGGGGTGAAATACCCGGCGTTCGCAAAGCAAGCTGGTAATGCCGGATCACCGGGAAGGAAAGGGAATCAAACCGCAATGAATATGACTGATCCGATCGCCGACATGCTCACACGCATCAGGAATGCAGCGCGCAGCCGCCAGCAGAAGGTGGAGATGCCGGCCTCGAAAATCAAAGCGGAAGTGGCCAAAGTTCTCAAGGAAGAGGGTTACATCACCAGTTTCAAGGTCGCTGAGGAGAACCGCAAAAAAACCCTGCGGATTACTCTGAAATATAACCCTGACCAGACTCCGGCGATCACGACCCTGGATCGCATCTCAACGCCTGGTCGCAGGGTTTATTCGTCGTATGAAAAAATCGCTCCCGTGCTCGGAGGCCTGGGTTGCACCGTGCTGACCACCCCGCGCGGTTTGATGACGGGCAGAAAAGCCCGCAAGGCGAAAGTCGGAGGAGAAATCCTCATGGAAGTGTCTTAAGTTTCCCCTTCGTCAGTTCGGGGGAAGTTTGCAATAGAGGAACGAGTTAAAATGTCTCGGATTGGTAATAAACCGGTTGTTTTGCCTCCCAAGGTGGAGGTGAGCATTTCAAACAGCGACGTGAAAGTGAAGGGGCCTAAGGGCAGCCTTCAATTGACCGTGCCCGCTGGAATTAGCGTGGAAAAAAAAGACGGCCAGTTGGTTGTGCTGCGCTCCGACAATTCCCTGGCGGCCAAGCATGGTCTCGTGCGGAGCTTGCTGGCCAATTGTGTATCCGGCGTGGATAAAGGGTTTCAGAAGGATTTGGAGATTGTCGGCATCGGTTTCCGCGCCGAATTAAAGGGAAGATTTATTCTTTTTAATCTGGGGTTCTCTCATCCTGTGGAGTTTCCTCTGCCGGAAGGCATCCAGGTAGCTATTGAAAAACAAACCAAGCTTGCCATTACCGGGATTGATAAGCACATGGTCGGGCAGGTGGCGGCGAATATTCGTGCCTTGAAAAAACCCGACCCTTACAAAAATAAGGGTATCCGCTATGTCGGCGAGGTGTTGGAGAAGAAGGCTGGCAAGGCTGGAGCGAAGTAATTTTCCAGGCATAAAATCGCTTTTTTTAGCGCAGTGAGGAACGGGAAAGATGATCCAAGAGGTAAACAGAAACCGCGCAAGGAAAAAAGTCCATGTGCGGATTCGCAAGAAAATCCGGGGAACACCGGAACGCCCCCGCCTGAATGTCTTCCGGTCCTTGCAGCATATTTATGTTCAAGTGATCAACGACATCCAGGGCGTAACCCTGGTGGCAGCCAATTCCAATGAATCCGATATCGCCAAAAGCGCAGGCGGAAATTTAAGCGGAGCGCAAGCAGTGGGCAAGCTGATCGCGCAGCGCGCCATGGAAAAGGGCATCCTGAAAGTGTCCTTCGACCGCGGTGGATACCGCTACCACGGTCGCGTAAAAGCCTTAGCCGATGCGGCTCGCGAAGCCGGTTTGCAATTCTGAGGAGGCATGTTTGAACATCAAGCGCATTAACCCGGCCACTTTACAGTTGAAAGATCAGGTGGTCGCCATCAATCGCGTGACCAAGGTGGTCAAGGGCGGAAAGAATATGAGTTTTGCCGCGCTGGTCGTCATTGGCGACCCTGACGAAGGCGTGGTTGGTTTTGCCACGGGCAAAGCGCGGGAAGTCCCTGTTGCCATCAAGAAGGGCATTGAAGCCGCCAAGAAAAAGCTGGCGCGCGTGGTTCGCTATAACAACACCATCCCTCATCGGGTGCTGGGCCGTTTCGGAGCCAGTCAGGTTTTGCTCAAACCGGCTACTGAAGGCACCGGGGTCATTGCCGGCGGCGCCGTGCGCACGGTATTGCAGGCTGCGGGTATTCACAACGTGGTTTCCAAATCGCTGGGTACTAACAATCCCCACAACGTGGTGAGAGCGACGCTGGTGGCTCTTTCCATGCTGCGCGAACGCACGAAACGCGCCGAAACTCCTGGGACTTCGGCAAATTAAGGATTAGCAGCTTGCTGTTTTATCTATTGTTTTTGTAGTTTGCGGAATGATCCGCGAGAATTTTGGAGCAGGTACGGTGGTAAAAAAGAAAGTAAGCATGATTCAGATTCAGTGGGTGCGCAGCGAAATCGGCTTTCCCGAAAAGCAGCGCAAAGTTTTGCGCGGTTTGGGCTTGAGGAAACTTCAGCAGATTGTCGAGCGCCAGGATACCCCGTCGATTCGCGGCATGGTCAAAAAAATCCCGCACCTGGTTGAAATCGTTCCGGCAGCCAAGGGAGGTAAAGCATGAATCTGAGTTCCTTGCGCGTTCCCGCCGGACAAAAACATCCCCGCAAGCGGATCGGGCGTGGCATGGGCAGCGGCCATGGCAAAACTGCCGCCCGGGGCAACAAGGGCCAGCTTTCGCGTTCCGGCACCTCGCGCGGACGCCGCGGTTTTGAGGGCGGCCAGATGCCTTTCCAGCGCCGCATCCCCAAGCGCGGGTTCACGAATCTATTCCGCAAAGAATTTGCTGTTGTAAACCTGGAGCAACTTGCAGAGTTGGAATTAAAGGAGATCACTCCTGAAGTTCTTTTGCAGCGCAGGGTTATCCGGAAACTTCTGGATGGCGTGAAGATTCTGGGCACGGGGGATCTTAAAAAACCCGTCAATGTATCGGCTCATCGCTTCAGCGATTCGGCTCGCGAAAAAATTCTGAAAGCAGGAGGCAAGGCAGAGCTTATCGCCGGGTAGTCACCAGGGCAGAACAGCAGGCAATGGCGAACCGTGTCGATGCCAGACAAACTGTGACGGCTGAAAATCAGCGCACCCCGCAGGCCATCATTCTTCTGGGTGGTCCAGGCGCCGGCAAGGGAACTCAGGCAAGAGAAATTTGCAGCCACCTGGAAATTCCCCATATTTCCACGGGTGATATTTTGCGCTCCAATATCAGCCAGCAAACTCCTCTCGGTCAGAAAGCTAAGGAATATATGAATCGAGGAGATTTGGTGCCCGATGATCTCATCATCGATATGGTGCGCGACCGCATCGGCCAGGCTGATTGCCAAGGCGGTTTTCTGCTCGATGGCTTTCCTAGAACGCTGGGACAGGCCAAAGCCCTGGGAGGGTTGTTGCAGGATAAAAGACTCGGTTCTCCGATGGTGATTAATCTGCGAGTGAGCACGGAAGTGCTTGTCCAGCGGCTGAGCGGGCGTCGCATCTGCCCGTCTTGCCAAAGGACCTATCACGTTACCTTCCAGCCTCCGCTGCGCAGTGGGATTTGCGACACCGACGGCGCTGCCTTGCAGCAGCGGGCGGATGACCGGGAGGAAGCCATTCGGGAGCGTTTGGTCGCATACGATGAGCAAACCGCCCCCTTGATTGGCTATTATGGCAATGAGGGCCGCTTGTTTGACGTCAACGGCGAGCAAACCCCTCAACTGCTTACCAGCGAATTGACGCGGCTTTTTGAGGTGGCATGATTGTTTGCAAATCCCCGCTGGAACTCGAAAAGATGCGACGGGGGGGCTTGCTGGTCTGGGAATTGTTGCAGGAATTGAAATCTCAGGTGAAGCCCGGGATTTCCACCCTTGATCTGGAACAAGCCGCCGCTGAGCGCATTCGGAAGCAGGGTGCTCGGCCAGCGTTTTTGGGTTTGTACGATTACCCTTGCGTGCTTTGCACGTCGGTGAACGAGGAAATCGTGCATGGTATACCCTCCCGCAAGAAGATTCTCAAAGCGGGAGATGTGCTGAAGATTGACGTTGGAGTTGAAGTGGAAGGTTATTACAGCGACTCCGCGATTTCCGTTCCGGTCGGCGGCATATCCCCGGAACTGGAAAAACTCGTCAAAGTCACCGAAGAAGCTTTGTTTCAAGGCATTGACCATGCGCGGATCGGCAATTTTTTAGGGGATATTTCCGCAGCGGTCCAGCAGCACGTCGAGTCCCACGGTTTTTCCGTGGTGAGGGATTTTGTAGGCCACGGAATTGGAACCAGGCTTCATGAAGATCCTAAGGTTCCTAATTTCGGCGAGCCAGGTCAGGGTGCGCGGCTCAAGGAAGGCATGGTGCTGGCCATCGAGCCGATGGTCAACGCTGGCAAGCCAGGCTCTAGGGTTCTTGGTGATCGCTGGACGGCGGTAACGGTAGACGGCAGTTGCTCGGCTCATTTCGAGCACTGCGTGGCGATTACCAACAACGGGCCGTGGGTCTTAACGAGGCCTTGAGCGTGATCAGTTAGATAGATTCCAGCCAGCTTATACGGCTGGCTAAGGAGGCGGTCGGTGAAAGTTAGAGCTTCGGTTAAAAAGATTTGTCCAAAATGCAAAATGGTTCACCGCCGCGGCGTTGTCCGGGTAATTTGTTCCATCCGGAAGCATAAGCAACGGCAAGGCTAATGCAGCATCCAGGCGTTCTGCGCATCTGCTGGCAGCTACGCAGAACTTTAGGAAGGAAATAGTATGGCGCGTATAGTTGGTGTTGATTTGCCGCCCCAAAAACGGGCTGAAATCGGCTTGACCTATATTTACGGCATCGGCCGGGCGCGGGCGAACTCCGTTCTGCACCGCGCTGAAATTCAGCCGAATAAAAAAATTCGCGATCTCAGCGAGGACGAAGTAGCTCGCATCCGTAAAATTCTGGAAGATGAAGGTCAAGTGGAAGGAGACCTCCGCAAGGAAATCTCCATGAATATCCGGCGCTTGATTGAAGTCGGCGCATATCGCGGCCTGCGGCACCGCCGCAATTTGCCCGTGCACGGCCAAAGGACTCACACCAATGCGCGGACACGCAAAGGCCCCAGGAAGGGCACGGTCGCCAATAAGAAGAAGGCTGCGGCTAAGACCTAATTAAATCGATTATAAAGTTTAGGTTCACCGAGTAAATTTAGGAGAGTGAATGGCAAAAGCCCCGGTAGAAAAAAAAGGCAAAAAGAAAACCTTCCGCAAGAAGGAGAAGAAGCACGTTCCGGTCGGAGTGGCTTACGTTCAGGCTTCTTTCAATAACACACTGGTGACCATCACGGACCTGAATGGCAATGTTGTGGCATGGTCCAGCTCCGGTTCTCTAGGATTCCGCGGTTCGCGCAAAGGGACGCCCTTTGCCGCTCAGCAGGCCGCTCAGCGGGCAGCCCAGTCGGCCCGGGATCAGGGTATGCGCACCGTCGAGGTTCGCGTGCAAGGGCCGGGATCAGGCCGCGAATCGGCCATCCGTGCTCTGGCAGCCACGGGTCTGGATATTAAAACGATTAAGGACGTAACGCCCGTTCCTCATAACGGGTGCCGTCCGCCCAAGCGCCGCCGCGTATAATTCCGGCGATTTAGTTTTGCAGGGACGGCTCTCCGCGAATCGCTGTTGAGCGCTGAGCCGGTTGACAAGGAGGGAATTTGGCAAGACAGATTGGTGCTGTATGCCGGCTTTGCCGGCGAGAAGGAATGAAGCTTTTTCTGAAAGGAGAACGATGTTCCTCTGACAAGTGCGCCATTGACAAGCGCAATTTCCCCCCGGGCCAGCACGGCAAAGCGCGCCGTCCGCGCATCCTCGGTTACGGTCTGCAACTTCGCGAGAAGCAGAAGGTCCGCCGCGTTTATGGCGTCCTCGAGCAACAGTTCCGCCGCTATTTCCATATGGCGGAGCAGCGCAAGGGCATTACCGGCGAACTTCTTTTGCAATTTCTCGAGCGGCGCTTGGATAATGTCGTCTATCGCATGGGATTGGCAACTTCGCGCAATCAGGCGCGGCAGGCTGTGGGCCATGGGCATTTTCAGGTGAATGGCAGAAAAGTGAACATCCCCTCTTTCATGGTGAAACCGGGGGATGTCGTGGAAGTCCGGCCTGGTAGCCGCCAAAACCCATCCCTTTTGGCTTGCAGAGAGGTGACGTCGCATCAGCCTTCGCCGGTCTGGATGGAAATTGACCGCGAGAATTTGCGGACGCGTATCGTCTCGAATCCGGCTCGGCAGGAAATCAACTTGCCGATCCAGGAGCAGCTCATCGTCGAGCTTTATTCTAAATAATTAACGCAACGTGCGGAAATGATCCCGCTCTGCCCGGCAGCTCTTAGGAGGTTTGAATCGCTATGTTATGGAGAGGATTTCAGAAGCCGAAACGGCTGGCTTGTAATTTAGAAACTTTGACCGGCACTTATGGGGAGTTCTTTGCCCAACCGTTCGAGCGCGGGTTTGGAACCACCATCGGGAATGCGCTTCGCCGAACGATGCTTTCTGCTATCGAAGGGGCAGCCATCACGGCCGTCAAAATTGACGGTGTCTTGCACGAATTTTCCTCCATTCCCGGCGTCGTCGAGGATGCCACGGATGTCATCTTGAATCTAAAGCAAATCCCTTTCCGTATGCATGCGCAGGGTCCCAAGTCCATTCGCTTGGCTGCCGACAAGCCGGGCATCGTCCGGGCTTCGGATATCCAGATTGACGCTGACGTGGAGATTCTTGATCCGAATGTGCACATCGCCACTCTCAGCGAAGGCGGCAAATTACACATGGATATGCGCCTCAAGCATGGTCGTGGCTATGTTGGCGCGGACAAGAATTTCGATGAGGACCTTGCGATCGGCTATATCCCCATCGATTCCGTGCACTCTCCCATCCGCAAAGTGATTTATGTTGTCGAGCCAGCGCGCCTCGGCCAAGTGACCGACTACGACAAGCTCACTCTAAAGATCTGGACCAACGGCGCCATTTCCGCTCAGGATGCGATCGGCTTGGGAGCCAAGCTGCTCAAAGACCACATGGCCATCTTCATTAACTTTGAAGAAGCGCCCACCTCCCTCGAAGTGGCACCGGAGCTGGCCATCGAGAACCGGAACGAAAACCTCAATCGCTCCGTTGAAGAGTTGGAGTTGTCCGTCCGGTCTTACAATTGTCTCAAGAACGCCAACATTCAAACCGTCGCAGATTTGGTTGTCCGCTCGGAACAGGAAATGTTGCGGACTAAGAATTTTGGCCGCAAGTCTTTGAATGAGATCAAAGAGATACTCGTCATCATGGGCTTGTCTCTGGGCATGAAAATTGACGATCGAGGCAACTTGATCGGTGCCGGCCAGATTCGCGAGTAAAGCAAAGTTTTTGTTTACTCCTGCTTTTAGCAGGAAACCACCTTTGGGCCGCGCCCTATTATAGCGAAGGCGAGAAACGAAAAAGAACCATGCGTCACCTGAATGCAGGAAGAAAACTTGGAAGGAATCCCAGCCATCGCAGGGCATTGCTCCGCAACCTGGTCACCTCGCTGATCGAGAGCGAACGGATTACCACCACGCTGGCCAAGGCGAAGACCTTGCGGCCACTGGCCGAAAAAATGATCACTCTTGGCAAGGCTGAAACGCTCCATGCGCGCCGCCAAGCCGCTGCTTACCTGATGACACCCGCGTCCGTGAAAAAATTATTTGAAACGCTTTCGCCGCGCTTCACCGCCCGCAACGGCGGTTATGTTCGCATTATCCATCTCGGATGGCGAGCCGGCGACGGTGCCGATATGGCGATTGTCGAGCTGATCGGCAGCGAGCTTAAGGAAATCGTTCCGGATAAAAAGAAGAAAAAGGCAAAAACGAAAGAGCCGGAAAAGAAATAGTCCACATTCCTATTTTCTCCGTCAGTTTTTTTCCTGCGCTATCCCGGTTCTGAATTTAACTCACTTCTCAAACTAGCCTAATTTCATTATGAGCCCCGCAGGGGCGCAAGAATTTAGCCCAGGCCGCAAGCCCTGGGTTGGATACCATAAAAGCCTGACTAGCCCCGGAGGGGCGACAGAAAACACCCGTTCACGCCCATTCACGCAACCACAAATCGGAAAGCAAGATAACCCGCCAGGCTCCAGGGCGCTGCTTTTGCCAGCCAATTCTTCTGCTGTCTCATCCGGTTCCACACCCAGCTCAGGACCAACATAGATCCGGTGAGAAGAACTAGTATCAAAAAGGCCTGCGCCACGGGCAGGGGACTGCCGAAAACTTTCAGCAGATTCTTGTCTGGATTCCACGCCGAGCCATACATCAAAACCATGTGGGCTGCATAGACGATCAGCGATTCCCTGCCGAGCAGGACCACGCCTGCCCATGGAACCCTCGCTCTTATTTCCATTTTCCGCAATGTCAATGCAATCCAGCTCAGCAGGCTTGCCCGCAGGAAGAAGAACGCCGGTCCCGTATGCCAGAAATCGGCGTAAATCTCCGGCATTGGCAAAACGGCCGCCCCCACGCTGCCTGCAACCAGCCACAAACTCACGCGGCGGCTGCGGTCGATAAACGATGGTTCTCTTTCTTCTCTTCGCGCGCGGACCAGCAAGCAACCCCACGCGGCTCCTGCCATCTGGAATCCTGCGTAGGGGAACAATGGAAATATGGAATTCCAATGGCTTGCAAAATTCGTGCCGACCCACCAGGGTAGCTCTCTCGATATTTCCCAAGCAATGGGTGTTGCTATCCCGATGAGGATCGCCAGCACTGCTGTGCCGCGCAGAAACCAACCCTCGTTCGGTACTATCATGACCATCAGTTGCAGCAGCAGCGCTGAAAAGGCGATGCATTGCAGAATATTCAGGCTGAATAGAAATACTAGCTGTTCCGGCGTGCTCTCATCTATCGTTCGATTGAGCGAAAAATGGGACAAGTGCAAGGCGTACCCAAGCGCCGCCAATCCTGCCAAGCGCGCCACTCGCCAGCCGAGCCGCTCGCTCCATCGGTGGTAGCTTTCCCAGCGCGCGCCGCAGGTCGCGATGCTGAAAGCAGCCCCGGAAGCGAACAGGAAAGCCGGGCCGGGCAGGTTATGGATTAATTCGTGATAATGGAATAGCGCAGTGCTTTGCGCGGCAGGGGATAAGAAGGCCCGCAACGTGTGGCCTTCGAGCATGATCAGCGCAAAGATGCCCCGGAACAGGTCCAGGAAGAGCAACCGTTTCGGCTTGGGAAGACTTACTTCACTCATTTCATTTGAATTGGGAGATTTTGGAGTACAAACAATTTTTAATCCTGGTCGAGTCTATAATTGGGGGCTTCTTTGGTGATCACCACATCGTGCACGTGGCTTTCCCTTAGTCCTGCCGCCGAGATGCGCACGAAGCGCGCCTTCTTTTTCAATTCTGCCAGATTCGCGCTGCCGCAGTAACCCATTCCCGATTTTAATCCACCCACCAATTGCGTAATCATTGCTTCTACCGGCCCTTTGTAGGGGACTCTTCCTTCAATACCTTCCGGAATCAGCTTGTCCCGCTTGGTCTGCATTTCCTGGCTATAGCGGTCCCGGCTTCCTGTTTCCATAACGCTTAGCGAGCCCATACCGCGGTAAGTCTTAAAAGAGCGGCCCTGATAGAGCACGAATTCTCCCGGACTTTCGTCGCATCCGGCCAGCAGATTGCCGATCATCACGGCGCTGGCTCCTGCTGCCAAAGCTTTGGTCACGTCCCCGGAGAATTTGATTCCGCCATCCGCGATGAGCGGCACTTTGGCGTCGTGCGCGGGTTTGTAGCACTCCATGATCGCCGTGATTTGAGGCACTCCCGCTCCGGTTACCACGCGCGTTGTGCAAATGGAACCGGGTCCAACGCCCACTTTAATCGCATCGACATCCAGGCGCACCAAATCGTGCGCTCCTTCCTGCGTGGCCACGTTGCCAGCCACCAGTTCAACGCCCGGCAGCGCTTGGCGCAATGCTTTCACTGCTTCCAGCACTCGCGACGACTGAGCATGTGCCGTGTCTACCACGATCACGTCCACTTTAACTCGAGCCAGCTCCTGCGCCCGCTCCAGAAAATCTCCCGTTGCTCCCACCGCCGCGCCCACGCGCAGGCGTCCTTTTTCATCTTTCGTTGCCAGCGGATATTGCCGTTTCTTGCGAATGTCTTTGACGGTGATCAGTCCGCGCAGGTTGTAATCCTTGTCCACCACCGGCAGTTTTTCCACCCGGTGTTCGTGCAGCAGTTTTTCTGCTTCTTCCAAAGTCGTTCCTACCGGCACCGTGATCAGGTTTTCCCGCGTCATGACCATATCGATCGGTATATCCAGCCGCGTCTCGAAACGCAGATCCCGGTTGGTCAGGATGCCCACTAGCTTCCCGTTCCTGGTGACCGGCACGCCGGAAATTTTGTAGCGCCGCATCACTTCCAGTGCATCGGAAATCTTGTTTTCCGGCGAGATTGTCACGGGATCCACGATCATCCCGCTTTCGCTGCGTTTCACCTTATCCACTTCCAGCACCTGCTGATCAATATTCATGTTGCGGTGGATGAATCCTATGCCGCCCTGCTGCGCCATGGCTATCGCCATCCGCGATTCCGACACGGTATCCATCGCCGCGCTGACGATCGGAATCTTAATGGTGATGTTGCGGCTGAGTTGCGTGGAGATGTCCGCGGTGGCGGGCAAAACGTCCGAGCGCCCAGGCAGCAGTAAGACGTCGTCAAAGGTCAGTGCTTCGGGGATTAAAGATGTGCTCATGAATCGCTGCGCCTGAATATCTAATTCTAAAGGGCAGCCGGGCTTGCGTCAACCCGTGGTTCAGAATAGAGGTGAGATTTTGCTCATCGGCACTTGCAGCTTCTCTGCTGTGATTTTTAATCTTTCATCAATCTCTGCATACCCGCTCTTGCGTGCGATCAGTTGCATTTTCTCCAGTTCCTGCTTGTGCCGCATGCCTTCGATGAGCAGATAAAACAGGGAATTGGAGTGTTTCCGCCATTCATCGCCCAGCGCTCGCTTGTTTTCATACGAGTATAGCTCTTCATGGATTCGGAGAATGATCGAAAAACTGTGCAGTACGGCTCGTGCAAACTCAGCTTGGAAGGGGTCCCGCGGGCGGGTCATTCCGCGCATCGCTACCGCTTCCCATTCTTCCAGTTGCAGCGTTTTGCCCACGATTTTTACCGATGA
>Ga0156170_1015_pt1 | contig 16002 bp, 17 predicted proteins | sample RifCSPlowO2_12_FD_107823 | JGI IMG/M metagenome (GOLD analysis project Ga0156170, IMG submission 107823) | Acidobacteria bacterium RIFCSPLOWO2_12_FULL_54_10
TGCCCCCGGCTATTCCTATTCATCCCCTCCGGGGATGTTGTTCCTTGGCGCTATACATCATCTGTGAAAATGCTCTAAAAAGAATAGGCGTTAGCGCTCGCCCCAATGCAGCTTGTGGCGAAGCACCTGGAAGAACTCCTTTTGGGGCGGGGAGACTAAATTCACGCGACTGGCGGAAAGCGAACAAACTACCCGGTCATCCTGGCGCAAGGCAAGGCCGACTTGGCCGTCAACGGTGAGGAAAACAGATTCGGCTTCGGTGCGCACGATAATCGAAATTTCGGCGTCGCCGGGGAGGATCAGGGGCCGGTGAGTCAGGGTGTGGGGACAAATGGGCGTGACCAAAATCGCTTCGACCGACGGGTAAACGATGGGACCATGCGCGGCCAGAGAGTAAGCGGTGGAGCCGGTGGGCGTGGAAACGATTAAGCCGTCGGACTTATATAACGTGAGAAAATGTCCATCGACGTAGGTTTCAAAGTCGGAAATCCTGGAAATTGCGCCCTTGTTCAGAACAGCATCATTGAGAGCAGTGTAGGAACCGAGCGCGTTGCCGCCTCGTTCCAGACGTATATCCATCATGCGCCGGGAGTCAATTTTGTGGCTGCCGGAGAGAACCAACTCCAGGCAATTAAACATCTCACCCACCGTGACCGCCGTAAGAAATCCCAGGCTACCCAGATTCACCGCCAGAAGCGGAACGTTGAAACTGTGAACGTTGCGCGCAGCAGCCAGCAGCGTGCCGTCGCCACCCAGGACGACGACCAAATCGCAGCGACCGCCGATATCGCTTCTGGAAATCACAGCGGCAGGCAGCTCGGCGCGGAGTTTTTCATCCACGGCGGAGGCTGTCTCGCGATCCATGACCGTTTGCAGACCTTTATCCCGAATCCAGCGCAGCAGGCCGGGCACAACGCCGATCAAGTCCTGCTTGCGTGGTTTTGAAATGATGCCAATGGTTTGAATGGCCATAGGTAAAGAATAACTCAGAGATCAGTTTGCCGGAGCACCTGTCCCAGAAAAAACGCCGGTGACGAAAAATTCCTGATTCCCTGCCGCTCCGAGAACCGGGCAAGGGAAATCCTGCAAATCCTGGAATCCCAGCTTGGCGGCACAATCGCGGACGTGGGCGACTGACTGCTCGTGCTTTTGAGGGTCGCGCACGACGCCACCTTTTCCAACCTGTCCTTTGCCAACCTCAAATTGCGGCTTGACGAGAACCAGCAAACGGGTGCCAGTCCTGCAGAATTGTACCAGACGGGGAAGGATCATGGTGACGGAGATAAACGAGACATCGACCGAAATGCCGTCCACCACTTCGCCGATCAACTCCCAGGCGAGATAGCGGGCGTTGACGCCTTCGAGAAGATGGACACGCGGGTCCTGGCGCAAACGCCAGTCGAGCTGACCGCTGCCGACATCGACAGCGTGGACACGGGTCGCGCCGCGCTGCAAAAGACAATCGACGAAGCCGCCCGTGGAGGAGCCGATGTCCAGGAAAGTTTGTCCGCGGACATCCAAAGCAAAGTGATCGAGAGCGGCTGCGAGCTTGAGTCCGCCGCGACCGACAAAGGGAATCGCTGGACCGGCGATGGAAACATTCGCGGATGGGTTCACCAAAGCGCCTGCTTTGTCTACTCGCTTACCGTCAATTGTCACCAAGCCAGCCATGATGGCCGCTTGCGCCTTGTGGCGGTTTTCAGTAAGTGATTTTTCGACGAGCAGGCGATCCAGGCGGATTTTGCTTACAGCCGGAGATGAAGAAGGCTTTTTAGCAGCGGGCATTCGCTTACGCTTTGCGGGCGATTAGAAAATCGGCCAATTCCTTGAGCCGGGCAGCGCGCTCGCCGAAGGGTTCAAGGGTGCAGCCTGCGTCGGCGGCCAACTGCGCGGCGATCTGGCGGGACCGCTCCAGGCCATGAACAGCAGGGTAAGTTACTTTTTTCTGCGCGACATCTTTGCCGGCGGTCTTGCCTAACTGTTCACTGGAACTCTCGACATCCAGCATATCGTCGACCACTTGAAAGGCCAATCCTGCAGTGAGTCCGAAACGGGCCATGGCGGCGAGTTGCGCGGCATTCGCTTGGGCGGCGATAGCGCCCATGCAAACCGAGGCGCGGAAAAGAGCGGCGGTTTTGCTGCGGTGAATGTATTGGAGAATCTCCGGCGTGCAGTTGTCGCTGGAAGCTTCCATGTCAGCCACCTGTCCGCCGATCATGCCCTCGATGGTGCCCGCCGAGCGCGCCAGTTCCGCAGCCAAAGCGACAGCGATAGCAGGAGGCGTATTGGGCAGGCTGGTCAGCACTTCAAACGCAAGCGTCAGCAGAGCGTCGCCAGCCAGAATCGCAGTGGCCTCGCCGAAGACTTTGTGGCAAGTCAGCCGGCCGCGGCGGTAATCGTCGTTGTCGAGCGCAGGCAGGTCGTCGTGGATCAACGAGTAAGTGTGCACCAGTTCGAGCACGGAGCTAATGGTTGCGATATCCGGGACAGGCGCGGGGGAGACGGCTTGGGCAGCAGCAAGACAGAAGATGGGGCGGATGCGTTTGCCGCCAGCAAACAGGCTGTAGCGCATGGCGCGGTGAATGGAGGGAGGGGTCGCGGATTCGGGCGGCACCAAACGACCGAGTTCCGCTTCCACCAGCAGACGCTGCTGTTCGAGATACGGCTTCAATGGAAGGGAGGCGGAGACCGAGCTATTTGTCGTCATCAAGGCTGAAAGGCTCCGCGGCAATTTTGCCGTCATTTTTCTTCATCAGCATCTCGATCTTGTTTTCCGCTTCTTCCAACTGGCGGCGGCAGCGCGTGGAGACCTGCATTCCCTCTTCAAAAAGCTGCAAGGCGCGATCCAACGGCAGATCGCCTTTTTCCAGTTCCTGGACGATCTTCTCGAGGCGATCCAGGCCATGCTCGAATTTGATTTCGTCTTCGGGTTTCTCTTTCATGTTTTTATTCTGCCAGCACTTTCTTGAATGGCGGCCTGCATTGCGGCTTCGGGCGCAGCGGAACCTTTTTGCCGCGAGCGCAGAGCGCTTAAAACTTCAATGGCGCTGTCATAACGGCCCAGCGGCGCGGTGATGAGCACGCCTTGAACGCGGTCTTCAAGCCACGCGACAATTTCGGCGGCGATGCGCAAGCCTTCCTGCCGCGCGGCTTCTCCGGATGCGGCCTTGCGCATACGATTCATGATAGATTCTGGAACCGGTATCTGCAACTCGTTCGCGAAAAACTCGGCGTGGCGGAGGCTAGTCAGCGGCGCAACCCCAGCAATCACCGGGATGCCCAACTCGCGCGCGGCGACGAGATAACGCTCCTGGTTTTGAATATCAAAGATCGGCCTGGTGATTACGCAATTAGCGCCGAGTTGCATTTTAACGGTGATACGTTCCATTTCGCGCTCGAAATTCACAGCCCCTGGATCGGCGGATATAGCCACCCAAAAACCGGTCTGACTGCCGAGAAATTTACCGCCCAGATCGACGCCTCGATTGAGGCTGGATACGATTTTGGTCAGCCCGACCGAGTCCACATCGAAAACCGCCGTGGCATCCGGGTAACTGTCCGTGACCAGATGCCCGCCGGTGATTAACAGCAGATTGTGGAGACCCAAACCGTGAGCGCCCAGTAGATCGGACTGAATGCCAATCACGTTGCGATCCCGGCAACTGTACTGAAGCACTGTTTCAATACCCGCCCGTTGCTGGATTAAATGCGCCAACACCAGCGCGCTGAGACGCGCGCCGGAGCGGGAACCGTCGCGTACGAGAATGGCGTCCACGTTGTTTCCAGCCAGGTATTGCGCACCTTCGATCTCCTGCGAAGGATCGCAGCCCGTCGAGGGAATGACTTCAGCCAGGACGACGAACTTTTTGGCGGCGAGTTTGGCGGCAAGCGGCGAACGATCCGAGACGGGAAGCGGAGGAAGCGATCGATCAGATTCTTTTGAAGCTACCGAGGTCCATCCGATTTTTGGGCGCGGCGGTTGCACGCTGCGCACGGCCTCAGCGATGGCGCGGACATGGTCCGCAGTCGTGCCGCAGCAGCCGCCAGCCAGCTTGACTCCGCTTTGGATAAAACGAGCGATGAAGCCTGCCATATAATCCGGAGAGCAGAGATAAATGTTGCGGCCGCTCACGTTGACCGGCAACCCGGCGTTGGGCTGCGCGCTCAAGGGCAGGGCCGTCAGTGAGGCCATGCGCTGAATGGTTTCCAGCATCACGCTGGGACCCACGCTGCAATTGCAGCCCAGCACATCCGGCTTCAACGCAGTCAAGCGCGGCGTGAAATCCTCGGGCGGCGTGCCCGCGGGTAGATGGCCTTCATCGTCGATGGTAATCTGGGCGACGATGGGAAGATCGCAGACGGCCCGGGCGGCGGCGATGGCTTGAGCAACTTCTTCGAGGTCCTGGAAGGTTTCCAGCATGAGCAGGTCGGCGCCCGCTTCGGCCAGCGCAAGCATCTGCTCTTGAAAAGCCGCGCGGGCTTGATTCGGCGAACAAGGTCCAAGCGGAGCAAGGCGCACACCCAGCGGGCCGACGGCTCCAGCTACCCAACCCTTATCACCCACGACTTGCCGAGCCAGGCGAACGCCGGCCGCGTTGATGTCGCGGCATTTTTCGCGCAGCCCGAAGCTCTCCAGCCGCACCGGATTTGCGCTGAAAGTGTTCGTCTCGATGATTTCCGCGCCAGCCTTGTGGTAGGACTCGTGCACCTCCTTTACCACGGAGGGCATGATGAGGTTCAACTCTTCAAAGCAGCGATTGATGGGAATGCCCTTGGCGTAAAGAACTGTGCCCATTGCGCCGTCACAAACCAGCACGCGCTGTTGCAATTCCTCTAAGAATCGGCGGGAGAGATTATTCATTTAAGAAGCGATTTTACCGCAACTTTGAGGGCATTGCTAATCGGTGGGAGTGTGGATCGCTCACGGGACCTGTTCCAGAAATAGCGTGGCGTAGCGGGCGAATTGCAGAATCGGGGTAGGGAAAACACCCAAAACGAAAGTGCAAATAGCGCAAAGCGAAATGGTCACGGCAACAGAAGGCGGAACCGGGTCGAGCGGGATCTGCTGCAAAGGCTCGCTCATGTACATGGAAGTGATGATCCGCAAATAGTAGTAGGCGGCGACGGCGCTGTTCAGCACGGCGAGAATGGTGAGGCCGATCAAGTCGGCGTGGAGGGCGGCGCGAAAAATATAAAATTTGCCAAAGAAGCCGCCGGTCAACGGAATGCCGATGAGCGACAACAGAAAAAAGCTCAGGCAGCTTGCCAAAAAAGGCTCACGAAAGCCCAGGCCAGCGTAATCGCTCAGCTCCAGATACCGCTCGCCCTGATGAGCGATGTGCATGATGACGAACAAAGCGCCCAGGTTCATGAAGGCATAAACGACCAGATAAAAAAGAACGGCGGAGGCCCCTTCCGGCGTGTGGGCCGTAAAAGCAACCAGCATGTATCCGGCATGCGCGATGGAGGAGTAAGCCAACATGCGCTTCAGGTTGGTTTGCCACAACGCCGCCAGATTTCCAACCAGCATGGTCAGCGCCGCAGACACCCACAGAACCGCCGACCACTGGTCAGAGATTCCCTCCAAGCCGACATAGAAAACACGCAGGAAAACAGCGAATGCAGCGGCCTTGGGAGCGGTGGAAAGAAATGCGGTGATCGGCGTGGGAGCGCCCTGGTAGACATCCGGCGTCCAGATTTGAAACGGAGCAGCAGAGACTTTGAAGCCGAGACCGACAAACAACATGGCGGCAGCCAGCGCGAGCAGTTCCGGGGAATAGAGCGATGGCGCAACGCCGAACGGACTTTGAGGGACGGCAAGCGCTCCAGCGCCAGGATAAAAATCCGATAATCCATTTTGCGCTTTGAGAATTATTTCGCGAATGGCGGTGATGCGCGTGCTTCCGGTAGCTCCAAACAGCAGCGCAATGCCGTACAGAAAAAATGCCGTGGCGAATGAGCCAAGCAGGAAATACTTCAAGGATGATTCGCTGCCTTCCGAGCTGCGGCGGCGGAACGCAATCAGGATATAGCTAGACAGCGAAGAGATTTCCAGGCCGATGAAGATGAGAATCAAATCGTTGGCAGAAGCCATCAACCCCATGCCCGCTGCCGCGAACAGGAGCAGCGCGTGATATTCGCTGACCGGCATTCGTTCCGAGCGCAGATAATCCGAGGACGATAGCAGAACAAACGCCGCGATGAGCGGGAACAGGAAATGGAAAAAGATGGAAAAGGGATCGGTGAGGAGGATGCCGTCAAAAGCAGGCCCCGGGTAGCGCCGCTGGATGAGCGTAGCCACGGAAGCGGAAGCCAGACCCAGCAGCGCCAGAGTGCGCGTGCCGCGCCCGGTCTCCTGCGCTTGGAAAGCGCCCGTGAGCATGACTAGGATCGCGGTCAGCGTCAGAATCAGCTCGGGCAGCACGGCGATGAGATCAAATAGTTGCATGCGGCTCACGGCTCCCCAGGCTGCACAGGCAAGGAATTGTTTTGGCGCGATGCCAGAGGCTGCGAAGCGGTCGCCGGCAAAACTGACGCGCCAGGTGGCTTCGGAATACTATTCTCCACGCGAACCTCGCGGCGGCCTGCATGATCCAGAAGCGCAACCGTTGCGGCATCCATGCGGTGCAGGAAATAGGGCGAGCAAACACCCATCAGCACCATCAATGCGACGGCAGGAATCAGGATGATTTTCTCACGCAGATTCAGGTCGGTCATCGACGACTGCTTGGCGGCGGTTTCTCCAAGGAACACTCTCTGGTACATCCAAAGCATGTAGACAGCCGCCAGCACGACGGCGGTTGCGGCAATAGCCGCGTAGAGAACGCGCTCTTGCAAAACGCCGAGCAGAATCAAAAACTCACCGATGAAATTATTGAGCAAGGGCAGGCCGATGCTCGAAAGCGTTGTGATCAAGAATAATGTTGCTAAGACAGGAGCGGGCGTGGCGATGCCGCCCATGTCGCTGATCTGGCGCGTGTGCAGGCGCTCATAGATCATACCGACCAGAAGGAACAAGGCTCCAGTCGATACGCCGTGGTTGAGCATCTGATACAGCGCGCCCTGAACGGCGATTTGGTTGAAGGAAAATATTCCCAGGACCACAAAACCTAAATGAGCCACCGAAGAGTAAGCGATGAGCTTCTTGAGGTCGGGCTGCACCATCGCCACCAGAGACCCGTATACGATGCCAACCAGCGCCAAGACGCTGATCGGCCCCGCCAGCGCGTGCGCGGCGTCGGGAAATAAGGGCAGACAGAAGCGCAGCAAACCATACGCGCCCATCTTCAGCATCACTCCGGCCAACATCACAGAGCCTGCCGTCGGCGCTTCGACGTGGGCGTCCGGCAGCCAAGTGTGCAGCGGGAACAGGGGAACTTTGATGGCGAAAGCCGCGAAGAATGCCAGGAACAGCCAGAATTCTTCCTGCGGGGAAAAGCTATATGCGCCGCTGGCGATCTGCTCGAGGATGGACGGATAGTCGAAGGTGCCGAACAGATTGTATAGCCAGATAATGGCCACCAGCATGAACAGCGATCCGGCAAGAGTAAACAGCACGAACTTCACGGCCGCATAAACGCGCCGCTCATGACCCCAAATGCCGATCAGGAAAAACATGGGGATCAGCGTGACTTCCCAGAACACGTAGAACAAAAACAAATCCAAGGCCAGAAAAACTCCGAGCGTTCCGGTTTCCAGCAGCAGCAGGAAAAAGAAAAACTCCTTGACGTGCTTGCCGACCGAGTTCCAGGAAATGAGCACGCAAAGCACGCTCAGAAAAGTGGTGAGCAATAGCAGAAAAATGCTGATGCCGTCCACCCCGACGTGGTAGCGAATGGCAGGCGAGGTGATCCACAGCGTGCCGGTTTCAAACTGCATGGCTGAGGACGAAGCATCGAAGCGAGCCAGCAGGATCAAGGACAGCAGGAACGTCAGCAGCGTGCAGCCCAGCGCCACGCTGCGGAGAGCACTTTCGCGGTTGCGTGGAATCGCCAGCAGCAATACCGCGCCTGCGGCTGGGAGATAGAGAACGAGATTGAGCAGCCAGCTCATGCGATCAACCCCGTCATGAAGCCGATCAGCAGAATCGCGCCGATGACCATCCACGCTGCATAGGAGCGGATATTGCCGGACTGCCAGCGGCGCGCCCAGTCGCCAAAGCGCAGCACGCGGCTGGCGAGTCCGCGCGTCATGCCGTCAATCACCCATACGTCTATGATCTTCCAGAGCAGATTGCGCGAGATCGACCCCAGCGGGCGAATGATCGCCCAGCCGTCGGTTTGCGCCAGACCGATGGTTGCGGCAAAGAGCGCAGTGACGGCGCCGACGATGGCGACCACCAGCAAGGCCTCCGGCGCGTGCGTATAAAGAACGGAAGACCGGGCAATGATGTAAACGCCCGCAGTGACCATGGTCGCGGCGAGGATCAATGCGCTCACCGGGGCTGGCCCCAGCATGGCGTCGGGCAACCACGCATGGAGCGGAACTTGCGCGGATTTCCCGGCAGCGCCCACCAGGATCAGCAGGCAGATGACCGTCAGCGTGCCGTAATAATCCGTCTCCACCGGCCACGATGCGGCAGATGAAAATACCTCCGTGAAATTCAGCGAGTGGAAATTCGAGTAGATCAGCAATATGCCGAGCAGGAATCCGAAGTCCCCGATGCGCGTGGTGATGAAAGCTTTCTTTCCCGTGCCGGCGGCATCCTGCTGGTGATATTGGAAGCCGATCAACAGATAAGAGCACAGCCCCACGCCTTCCCACCCAACAAACAGGAGGGCGTAATTGCCAGCGAGCACCAGCATGAGCATAAAGAACAGAAACAGGTTCATATAGCAGAAGAACCTGTAGAAACCGCCCTCGCGGGCCATGTACCCGGCGGTATAAATGTGGATGAGAAGACCAACGCCGGCCACGATCAAGGCCATGACTGCGGATAACGGATCAAGATAAAAGTTGAATGGAATCTGGAGAGGACCGGCGACGATCCAGTTACTGTAGGTTTCCAGATGCGCTGTTTCGCCTAGCGAAAAGAACGCTCGCACCGCCAGCGCGAAGGAGCAGGCTACGGAACCAATGCCTACCGCCGCTATTGCGCGATTCGTGCAGCCCTTGCCCGTCAGGCCATTCCACAACGCTCCGACGAGGGGGAGCACCGGGATCAACCACAATTGAAGATTTGTATCCATGAGTGCGAAAGTTTCAGCCGCGCTACAGAAAAACCGTCTGCGGGCGAAGTCAGCCTACCATTTTATTAAGTTCATTCTGTCCACGTTGAGGGACTCGCGGTTGCGGAAAACCGCGATGATTATTCCCAGCCCGACGGCTGCCTCCGCAGCGGCCACCACCATGACAAAGAAAACAAAAATCTGCCCGTCGAGCAAACGGAAGTGATAAGACAAGGCCACAAAGCTCAAGTTCACCGCGTTCAACATCAGCTCGACGGACATGAAAATGGTCACAATGTTTCGCTGCAAAAGAAATCCAGCGACGCCCAGGCAGAACAGGATCGCGGAAAGCACCAGATAGTAGGAAAGCGGAATCATCGTTATACTTAAAATTTCTCCGGCACAGGCCGGGCAGAAATGCCTTTCAGGATTCTTTGCGGGCCAACACCACCGCGCCCACAAGCGCAACCAGGATCAGAATCGAAACGATCTCGAAGGGAAGCAGATAAGTCCGGAACAACATTCTGCCGATGTCCGCCGTGCGGCCGTGGAAGTCGCCGAAACGAACCATCTCGTCACTGGGAGCGATGCGATAAACGATGGAGGCGATGGAAGCCAGCAGCACCAGGATGAGCGGCACGCCCAGCGTACCGGCCAGACGGCTGAAATTCGTGCGCTCTTCTTCCCCGGCGTTCAGCAGCATGATGACAAACACAAACAACACCATGATCGCACCGGCGTAAACAATCACTTGCACGGCGGCGATGAACTCCGCGCCGAGCATCAAGTAGAGGGACGCCAGGGAAGCCATCACGCCAATGAGCGAGAGGGCGCTGTGGATGGGATGGTTCTGCAAAACCAGGTTCACGGCGAACCCTACCGCCGCAAGCGCAAAGAGAAAGAAAAATGCTTCGTACATAGAAATCTCGCTTATAAAACCGGCTGCCCGAAATCCTCAGTCTGCCCGATAGGCAACGATCAGGCTGGTCAGCAAGACATTGACCAGCGCCAGCGGGAATAAAAACTTCCACCCGAAGGCCATCAGTTGATCATAACGAAAACGCGGCAGCGTGCCTCGAATCCAAATATAGAGGAACAACAGCGCCAGCACTTTCAGCGAAAACCACAAAAGCGGCAACATGGTTTGGAGCAGTGCCGGGCCGAACACCGGGCCGTGCCAGCCGCCTAGGAAGAGCAAAGTCACCATGCAGGAAACGGTGAGCATGTTGGCGTACTCCGCCATGAAGAACATGGCAAACTTCATGCTGCTGTATTCCGTGTGATAGCCAGCTACCAATTCCGATTCGGCTTCGGGCAAATCAAAAGGCAGGCGGTTGGTCTGCGCTATGGCCGCCGTCAAAAAGCAAAAAAACCCGAGCAGTTGCGGGAAAATATTCCAGTGCGGAATAAAACCCCAAGTGGCGCCCGCCTGGGCATTGACGATATCCCGTAGATTCAAGCTGCCGGAAAGCAGCAGCACGCCCACCAGCGACAAGCCCGCCGCCAGCGCGTAACTAATCATTTGGGCCGAGCTGCGCAGACCGCCCAGCAGGGCGTATTTGCTGTTCGAGGACCAGCCAGCCAGAGCAATCCCATAGACACCCATCGAACTGATGGACAAGATATACAGCACACCAATATCGAGGTTCGCAATCTGAAACAGGTCCACGCCGCCAACTAGCGTAACCGGCCCGAACGGAATGGCAGCGAACGCCAGCAGTGCGGTGATCACGGAAAGCGCCGGAGCCAGAAAATAAACGAGCCGGAACACGTTTGCAGGCGTGATGTCTTCTTTGGTCAGCAGCTTGATGGCATCGGCCAAAGGTTGCAACAGCCCGTGCGGGCCTACGCGCGTTGGCCCCCAGCGCGATTGCAGACGCGCGACCACTTTGCGCTCAAACCACACTGCGTAGGCCACCGCGGTGAGCACCACGAACACGATCACAATGACTTTCAACAGCGTGAACAATAGTACGGTAGTCGTCATGGCAGAAAAATAGAATTCAGAAATAATATGCGTGTTGATCTTACCGGTCAATCTCCCCCAGCACGATGTCGATGCTGCCGATGCAAGCGACGAGGTCGCTGAGTAGACGCCCTTCAGCCAGACGAGGCAGCGCCTGCAAATTGGCGAACGAAGGCGAGCGGACTTTTACGCGATACGGGTGCGCGGTGCCGTCACTCACAATGTAATAACCCATTTCGCCGCGAGGCGATTCCACGGCCTGATAGACCTCGCCCGGCGGCACGCAAAAGCCGTCTATGACGATTTTGAATTGCTGGATGAGAGCTTCCATCTCGGTCTTCCTATTGTCGCCTTGCGGCAGCACCACGGCGGGCGCGTTAACTTGGATCGGCCCTTCGGGCATGCCTTCCAAAGCCTGACGCACGATCTTCAAGCTTTCGCGCATCTCTTCCATGCGCACGATATAACGCGCATAGATATCGCCCTCGGCGCGCAGCGGCACGCGGAAGGAGAATTTGTCGTAGCTCGAATAAGGATTGTCGCGCCGCAAATCCCAATCAATTCCCGATGCTCGCGCCGTCGGTCCGCTGACAGCAAAGTCCAAAGCATCTTCTTTGGTCAAAATCCCCACGCTCTTGGTCCGCGCCATCCAAATGCGGTTTCGCGTCAAGAGTTCCTCATACTCGTCGATATGGTCCGGGAACGTTGCCATAACTTTTTCAACTCGTTTGAGGAACCCAGCCGGAGGCTCCAGCGCCAATCCGCCGACGCGGAAATAGCTGGTCATCATGCGCTGGCCGGACACGGCCTCAAACAAATTCAGAATTTCTTCGCGCTCGCGGAAGCAGTACAAAAGTACCGTCGTCGCGCCGATATCATTGGCGTGAGTGCCGAGCCATACCAGGTGGCTGCCGATGCGCGTCAGCTCGTTCAGCATCACGCGCATCCACTGCGCACGCGACGGCGGCTCCAGGCCTAATAATTTTTCTACCGCCAGAACGTAACAAAGGTTATTCGTCAGCGGGCACAGGTAATCAATGCGTTCGGTCAGTGTAATCGCCTGGTGGTAGGTTTTTGCCTCGCAGGTCTTCTCGATTCCGGTGTGAAGAAAACCAATGTCGGCGGTGGCTTTAAGAATCGTTTCCCCGTCCAGTTCCAGAATCAGGTGCAGCACGCCATGCGTGGACGGGTGCTGCGGCCCCATGTTCAAAATCATGGTGCGCTTGCCGACCGGCGCGATGGTCTCTTGGAACATTACCGGTAACCTGTTACCGGATAATCTTTACACAGGGGATGCCCCTCCCAGTCAATTGGCATGAGCAACCGCCGAAGGTGGGGATGCCCCGCAAAGCGAATGCCGAACAGGTCGAACACCTCGCGCTCGCACCAATTGGCCGCGCCCCACACGGGGACCACGGAAGCAATGGAGGGTTGGTCGCCGCCCAGTCTGCACTTCAGCCGCAAAGGTTGTTTGCGCTCATGACAAAACAGGTGATAGACAACCTCAAACCGTGGCTCGGAAGGATGCCAATCAACTGCGGTCACATCAGACAAATAAGCGTAACCGCGCCGGGCTTTCAATATTTCGCAAACGGTAAGAATCTGGCCGGGGTCAATCACCAAAGTTAACTCTCCCAGCTCGAGCTTGGCATCAACAATACTAGTCGGCGCTAGTTCCGTTAATGTGGCTGCATCCGGTGTGGCGGCAACCTCCGGGGGGATCATGTGGAATCTCCAGTGTCTGCATTGGTCCAGTCCAAAGCGCCTTTCTTCCAAACGTAGGCGAAACCGGCTCCCACCAACAGAATGAACAGCAGCATTTCCACGAACCCAAACCACTTCAATTCCCGGTAGATGACCGCCCACGGAAACAAGAAGATGACCTCTACGTCAAACAAAATGAAGATCATCGCCACCAGGTAAAATTTCACGCTGAAGCGCTGGCGAGCATCGCCGGTAGGCTGGATTCCGCATTCATAGGCAGACAGTTTCGCGCGGCTGGGCTTGCGCTCGCCCAGAATCCAGGAAAGGGCTAGCATTGCTCCCGCAAGAGCAACTACCACTAGGAGCATTAGAATAACGGGGATATAATTTTGGAAGTAAGCGTTCTGCATGAAAAGGGACCAATTACTGAAATGTTATAATAACAGCAAAAAGCATTAGTTATTAATATAGGTGCCGCATACGAAAAATTTCCAGCTCGACGATAAAAGAATCGCCCGAAACGGGCCAAAAGGAAGCGGTTGCAAGATATGATCTTTGGTTTTAATACAGACGTTGCGGGTAAGGACGGGGTTTATCATGTCCAAACGGAAGATCGCGGGGAAAAACACCCCGTCGTCGATACCATCATTTATGTAAAGGGTAAGATCGTCCACCGGCAACAGACCAAATACGCTCCGGGTGAACTTTCCAAAACAGACATCGAGGAAATGGTCCGCCGCCAGCACAAAGAATGGGTGGAAACGATTCGGGCCGGTCAGTTTGCCTCGCAGTCACAATCAGAACAGGCTCCGGAGGCGCCCTGGGATCCTATCCAATTGCTGAACCCCTCGGACCTTTTTAAGAACGGGATGTTGCAATTTGAAATCTGTGTCCACGATGCCAGGCGGCAATTAGCGGGACCAGAGGTGGTCATCGACGCGCGCTGGTTCGATGGAAGCAGCACTTCGCAAACCCAGGAGGTGCGGTTGGGAGAAGACGGTACCGCGCTGATTCAATTCCCGCCGCCAGCCAATACTTCGGAGGCTATACTGCTGCTTTGCGCGACAGGCCCCGACAGCCGGAGCTTCGCGCAGTTCCGAGTTGCAGACCAGACTCTTTAGCCAGGAACATTTCGGATGGAAATTGTCATCAACGGAGAAAACAGGCCGCTGGAAGCAGTCATGACCTTACAGTCGCTGCTGCGCGCTCTAGCTTTGCCCGAGGATCGCATTGCCGTGGAACTCAACCGCGAGATCGTCCGCAGGGATTTATGGGAAAAAACGGAGATCAAAGACCACGATCGCTTGGAAATTGTGCATTTTGTCGGCGGGGGATAAGGAAGTTATCTATTTTGATATTCTGTTCTGGTTGCTCGCTTCAAAATCTCTAACTAACGGATGGCCGGCAGGATTCACTCAACATTTTTCTGGATGAGATGGCCCATCTTATCCTGTTTGGTTTTCAGATACCGTTCGCGGTTTGGTTCAGCGGTTGCGGAAATCGGCACGCGCTCCCGCACCTCAATGCCGCCTTCCTCCAGCGCCCGTATTTTTTCAGGATTGTTCGAAAGCAGCCGCACAGCCGCTATTTCATAATATTGGAGAATGCCAACCGGCAAGCGGTATTGCCGCAAATCGGCCTGAAAGCCAAGCTCCTGGTTGGCTTCCACCGTATCCATGCCGCCGTCTTGCAGCTCGTAAGCCTGCAATTTGCTCATCAAGCCGATCCCACGACCTTCCTGCTGCTCGTAAATCAGCAGGCCCGACTCGCTGGCGCCGATCTGCTTGAGCGCCATCTCCAGTTGTTCACGGCAGTCACAGCGCAGTGAGCCGAACACATCTCCCGTCATGCACTGGGAGTGAATGCGCACCAGAGGAACAGAGCCGCGGCGAAGCTCCCCTTTGACCAGAACCACCGCGGTTTCCTCCGGGGCTTCTCCTGGAGCGAGCCGGAACCCGCAGATTCGGAAATGCCCGGAGCGGCTGGGGAAGTCCGCATCGGCAACTTTTTCAACCGGGATTCGATTCGTGGATTTTAATGCATTCGGATTGATGTCATGAGACATTTGAAATTTCATTATAATGTTTGCGGCTAGCAGGCACAACGTGCTGGCCTCAGGTGCGCAACGATCCCGCCGGAAGGCGTCCCGGAGACTGTCGCTTTGGAATTGAGCCTTGCGAGAGAATTATTGCTGCTCGTCTTGCTCGTCAAGATGCTGGCAGCCGCTTCCATGGCCAGCCTGCTGGGCCGTTTTCCATCCTTCAAGCGGCTCCTGTTTGAAGGCGATACAGGAATTCGCAGCCAGTTTTATTTTGGACTGGCGCTGGGAACAGCTCTCTTCATCGGCACTTCCCTTCGCGTTGCTCTGCGGTTTCAGGCGCCGGACTTAGGCGTGGAAGGCACCGTGCTCGCAGGTGTCCTGTTCGGGCACATCGCAGGCATTGTAGCAGGCGCTTTGGCTTCGCTGCCGGCAATGGCCAACCAGGAATTTCTTTCTTTCCCGTTCTTGATCGCCGCAGGAACGCTGGGCGCTTTCGCCCGGTTCATGCTGCCCAGCAAAGAAGTCGTCTGGCACTTCTCGCCATTCTTTGACCTCAACCTGTACCGGTGGTTTCGCCAGCGGTTTGGCTACCCGCGCGGCGATTGGCAGATGTTTTTCTTCCTGCTGCTCATCGTCCTGGAGGCTGCCCGCATGCACCTGGGCCGAGCCATGCCGGGGCGTTTGTTTTACCTCCTCGATGGCAGCCCCTGGATCGTCATTGCTATTTGCCTGGCGGCGATTGCTTCCGTGGCTATCCCGCTCACTATTTGGAAAAACATTCGCATCGAGCTGCAACTGGAGGAACAAAACCGGCTGCTGATCCAGGCTCGATTGGATGCGCTGACTGCTCAAATCAATCCGCACTTTCTGTTCAACACGCTCAATTCGATTGCGTCGCTGGTCCGCACGAATCCTGAAACAGCCCGCCAGGTGATCGTGAAGCTTTCCAACATCCTGCGGCGCCTTCTCAAAAAACAGGACAATTTCACCTCGCTCAGCGACGAGATGTCCTTCATTGACGATTACCTGGCCATCGAGGTGGTTCGCTTCGGCGAGCAGAAGCTGAAAATCGTAAAAGAAATTGACGAAGAGACTTTGCGCCTGATGGTCCCCAGCATGATGTT
>Ga0156170_1063_pt1 | contig 15961 bp, 15 predicted proteins | sample RifCSPlowO2_12_FD_107823 | JGI IMG/M metagenome (GOLD analysis project Ga0156170, IMG submission 107823) | Acidobacteria bacterium RIFCSPLOWO2_12_FULL_54_10
CTATGGCGGGCCGCTGGTCGGTCAGCATCGAAGTCGCTCCGATGAAGGGCGATAGTTTCGTTACCGAATTCAAAATCTCCTCGGCGATGTAGCCAGCCGTGAAAGGCAAATTATGTTCACAAGAAAATCTCTGCAACTGAATTTGCGCTTACTTCCTTTGCTGCTCCTATTTGTGCCGGTTTTGGTTTTTGCTCACGTCACCCTGCGTCCCGCTGCGCCGCTACGCCCGGGCGGCTTCGCCACCGTGCATCTGGTCGTGCCCACGGAACGCCATGTCCCCACCGTCCAGGTCACGCTGGAAGTTCCCCAGGCTTTCCTTGAGGCTGGCGGACGCTTGAGCCGTGTCGAACACCCTGCCGATTGGCAGGTGACTTTTGAGAAGGAAGAGAAGCCCGCCGACGTCTATTCCAAGGAAATGGAAGAGCGCGCCAGCAGGTCCGCAGGCAGTGACAACGCTGCTTCTGCAGGCCAAACCGAGCAGGAAAAACAGGACGAAGCTGCTCAGGCGGAAATGCGCCGCAGTTGGATCAAGCGCGTCACTTTCTCCGGCAATTCCATTCCACCCGACGGCTTCAAGGAGTTCTTCCTCAACTTCCAATTGCCGGAACGCCCCGGCAACTTCCGTTTCCCGGCGCTTCAAATTTACCAGGACGGAGTTGAGGTCTCCTGGTCCGAGCTGGTCGAGGGCGCAGATCACCCCGCCGCTACGATCAGTATTGCTGCACCGCCTCGGTGGAATTGGCGCGATATCGCCCTGGGCATCTCCCTGCTGCTGATCCTGGTGCTGCTGGCCCGTTCATTCTCCAAATCGCCGCAGCGCGCCTAGCGTGTTACTCGAATGGTGTCGCGTTGCAACCGGAGCGAAAGGTTTGCCAATCCGAGCCGCGCGCGCCTGTCCTGAGCGTAGTCGAAGGGTAAGCAAGCGGGCAGGTTTGGTAGCCACGGCACGAACTTTGTGCCGCAACGTCCTGAGCCTGTCGAAGGGTGGGCTTTTCTCGTGTGGGTATTTCTCGTTTTGAATTATTGTGTTTTGAATTTTGAATTTGTTTAGGATTTAGAGCTTGGGATTTAGAGTTTCTTGTTTATTTCCTCCACGCTTCCCCGAGCTTGTCGAGAGGCGGGGAACGTAGCCACAGATTCCCATGCCGTGTCCTCAATTGTTCCCCCCGCCATTTCGGTGTAACCTGATGGTGGGGTCGCGATTCCATTGATATTCTGTGGGCCTTTACAAAGGGAGCCTGTCTATGTCCGAGGAAATGTACGAAAGCAGTCAGCTCGCTCAGCTCGTCGAATCGCAATGGAAAAAATGGCTCCTGCTGACCAAGCCGAAGCCGCCGCAGAAACCACAAGCCCTTTTTCCCACCATCACCATTTCCCGCGAGCGCGGCAGCGGTGGCGGCCTCATCGGCCATCTAGTCGCCGAACGCCTCGGTTTCGTTATGCTCGATAGTGAAATCGTCGATCACGTTGCCAAGTCCGCTGCCGTGGACCGCATGATCGTTGCGCACATGGACGAGCAGAGCCAGCGCAGCGTCGAGCACTGGACCAGCAAGGTCCTCCATAACCAAAAATTCACCGCTCTCAGTTACATGGGACACTTGGCCAAGGCCATTGTCGCAGCTGGCGAAAAGGGCCGCGCCGTCATCGTCGGTCGTGGCGCCCACTTGTTGCTGCCCTCCGAGCGCTGTTTGCGGGTCCGTACCATCGCCCCTCTTGAAGTCCGCGTCGCCCGGCTATGCTCCACAGGCCTGGAACGCGCCGCAGCCGAATCGATCATCAAAGACACCGATGCCCAGCGCTCCCAGTTTATCCGCGACAACTTCCAGGAATCCGATGCTAACCCTATGCTCTATGACTTGGTGATCAACACGGCAGGGATCACCCTGGAAACCGCCGCGGACCTGATCGTGCGCGCCGCTGAAGCAAAATTCCCGCAGATTCTAGAAGCCCGGCTCGCCAGCGTGTGAGCAGGTTTTTGTAGCCACGGCACGCTTCTTATGCCATGGGTTTGTAAAATCCGCCGAAATGCCCACGGCGATGAAGGCGTTCGCCGTGGCTCACCTTCTGTGTCGCAGAAGCTCTTGCCAGAATTTTTGTTCTGTTTCCATGAGTCTTTCTATGTAGCGATTTTCTCGGTCTATGCGAAGATGAACTTCGGGACGTCCTGGCAGGTAACACCAGAAATCAATTTTGGAAAGACCTGTCACAGCAAGAATATGCTGTAGTTGTCCAAAATAGTATTTGGGGATTTGGCGCGTAGATGCGGTGTGCTCGTAGACACTGTTTCCGCACTTGATTTCAACTACTGAACTGCCGTCAGATGCGAGACCATCAATGCTTGCTCTAAGCCAGTCAAATCGCGTGCTTTGAAGGCAAGCGGGACGAACCTTGATGCCAACCAGCCGCTCATACCGACTCCTCGCCACTGGCTCTAGTTTGGTGCCGCGAGCCATCGCTGCGTTTGGCTTAAAGCTTGTTCCATTGAGCTTTTCTTCGAACAATTGCTCACGACTTTTCCAAGGGTTTTCGCCCATAATGGCAGGGGCATCAGAAGCTCCGACGCCTTTATTCCGCCACTTGCGCCATTCAGAAGTGCCTTGAGCGATCTCAACGATTCTGTATGGGGAGCGGTTTACTTCTGAGCCGCATGTGGGGCACTTGATCCGCCTCGTGCCAATATTTGCAGGTACGCGAAGCTTCTGTTGGCAGTGTATACATTCAATAATGTTAATGACTGCGCCGTCCATCATATCTCCAATTTCGCCCAACTCGTGTTAAGGCCCGCCGTCACTTCCGTTGCCAAGACGGGCGTACCCCAAGATGGTCGGCATCAATACGCCGGTGGCACATATGACACAGCGTAGTGAGATTGTTTAGGGAATTATTACCACCTCGCGCAAGGGATTCCACGTGATGAATATGGAGTTCGCGTCTCTTGCGTTTAACTCCATCTGGCCAACCGCACGACGTGCAGCGGTACCCGTCACGAGCGAGTACCGCCTGCCGACGAGTATCCCAATCCGGAGGGTAGGAATAGTACCGATCACACTCTCGTTCATACCGAGTTTCAGCCGCACGAAGGAAGGACTCAGCCTTTGCAACTCCCGTTTCGTAAGGCTGCAACTCCGTTGACAGACTCTGCGCAGCCGACTGGCGTACTCGTCGCATCCATCCAGTCGACGCCGACACAAAAAGAGCAACTGCGATGGCCGAGAAAATGAACCCCAAAAAGCCAAAATAGACGATCGATGACAGCCCGCCAACGCACAGCAGTACGCCTGCGACGGCACGCGCTGTCTTGCAGGATCGCACCACAAACGAGTTGTCCAGAATCTCGCTCATGTGACGCTGTGCCTGCTTGATTACGGCATCCTGGTCGGACCTAGCCTTACGAAGAGTGTTCTCGATACGCCGGTACTCAGGATCTGTGTCGCTTCGCCACATAGCTCGTTCTTACGGTATGGCTACTACTATCGATCAAGGCTCCAAATCGCTGTTCAGCGAATGCTTACCCTGTAGCTGCCTCAACCATGGACGGCCTAACGACTTGGGCACCACCTGCCGCCCGGTTTTTGGGCGGTCGGGTGCATGCTGTGGTCAGCCGATCCAACCCTCGTCACCCGTACCGTTCCTGAAGTTCAAGACAGTTCCCCGTTTTGTCAAACGAGACCTCGATGTTGGAAAGGGAAATGGATCTTGAACTGTCGTTGTTTCCAATCGTTACGAAGGATTCGTTGCAATCCAGAAGCTTGACGCCGGAGCGACCCCGGACTGGTCCGAGCTGCATGACGGCTCTGCCCGTGTTCATTGAGGCGAGGGTTATAGACTTACCTTTCCAAGGTAGGATCGCGCGCAGCTTCCGTTTTGATTCGGCCTCGACCGGAGCGGCATCCGCCCCAGGGCCCATTTTTACTATCTCGTCAGGAGTAGCGATGGCAGTCGAGCTGCCGCGCCTGATATAAACCGTGTTCGCCTTAAGCTTTCCGTAATTCTTGCGCAAATAGGTTGGTCGATCTTGGATAGGGACGTGGATCACTCCAAGCTCAGTGTGCTCAACGGCCACAACCTGATAACTGAAATTGATCGGACGATTAGTTTTAAAATTGACGAACTCCTGTAACTTGGCGTCATCGAGGTGCCTCTGAACACCGCCGGGCTGACTCCGACCACCTCGGACCTCGTTCACCCCTACGAGGATGTACGCATCGATCCGCCTCCAGGCATTTGCAAAGGCTAGGATATCCTTCAGGAGCTCACACTTCGCGTCGTCCGTAGCGTCGTCGAAAGGGTACTGATCTCGCTTGAAGTCGAGCGAGGTGCTCTCGTCCTCGTTCAAGAGCATTTCGATAAGTTCATTATTCATGTCTCAAAAAGTCAACCAACGCCCGGTGTCGATCCCGTCCGCCCAACTCTTGTTTCGTCCGATCCGCCGAACCGCCATCGCGGGCGGTGTTACGAAACCGCTCCCTGGCCCCGGCAAGCTTCGGGTCTGGCTGGTCACGGCTCGGAATGAGGGCAACCCCACGATTGCGGTGCTCATTATAACGCAGCTTATGTTCGTCGCGGAGCAATGCAGCGAGCATTCGTCAGGGCACGAATTCATCCGTGCCTTATGTTGTGTTCCCCGCTAGGCGACCATCGGAAGCCGAGCGCATTCCCGCCACGGAGTGGCCTCACCCCACAAAGCGGAATTTCATCAGCACCCACAACGCTTTCACGCCGTCGTGCCAGCGGATTTTCTTGCCTTCGGCGGCGCTCCGTCCGCGATACCGCACCGGCACTTCGCAGATAGTGATTCCCCGCTTCAGTATTTTCGCCGTGACCTCCGGGCAAAATTCAAATCGCTCATAGGTCAGTGACAGTTCCCGTAATAATTTTGCGTCAAACACTTTGTATGCCGTCGCTTCATCGCTCAACTGGCTCCCATAGAGCAGATTCGCTGCCCCGCGCAGCATCCGGTTCGCCAACCATTGCAGATGCCTCATGCCCGCCGGCCTCCCCTGCGCAAACCGTGTCCCGTAAACCACCCGCACTTCGCCCGCCACCATCGGCTCCAGCAACCGCCGGAAGTCTCCCGGATCATATTCCAGATCGGCATCCTGGATCAGCACGATCTCGCCGCGCGCCTCGGCAATCGCCTTCCGCAACGCCGCGCCTTTGCCTGCATTCGCCCGCGAATACACAATCCGGTACGGCTCTCTGCCTTCAAAACGCGCCAGCGCTCCCGTCGTGCCGTCCGTGGAGCCGTCGTCCACCACCACGATCTCCCGCTCCATTGTCTCCGGCAGCGGAGCAGTGCGGACCCGTTCCAGCACCGCCTCTACAGTCTCCCGCTCGTTGTATACAGGGATCAGGATGGAAACCATTTGTTCCATCACCGGTTGGTTTTTCATGACCATCCCTCCGCGCCAGCTTCATTCTCGGCTGCGAATGCGCAGCAATGCAAGCACGATTCCCGCAATCCCCAGCCACAATATGCTTGCTGCTATTTTCCCATAATTGCCTAGCCGCCAAACATTCAATACGCCGGGCGAAGGACGAATTTCCAGCAGTGGGATCACTGCATTGCCCAGGCCGCCTTGAAAGCGTATCTCCGTTACCAGTTGCCTGGCCCCGGCAGGCACTTGGAATCGATGCACCACCGGGTCCCAGAAAGCGTCGTTGTCTGTGCGCTCCGAAGAAAAACTAAACCGCGTCGATCCCAGACTCTTCCCGCCAGCGCTAGTGAATTGAATCTCCCCGCTCGCGCCTCCACAGGCCGCTTGCTGGCAACTGATGGCCGCCTCCAAAATGTACGGCATCCCCCCCTGTATCTCCGCCTCCGCTCTGGCGATTCCTTCGCTCCCCTGCTCCTCGCCATCCCAATAAAAAACCGTCTGCCTGCTTCCCCCTACCGCTAAGTCTTGGACAATCGCATCCTGATCCTCTCCTGCTTCCCGCTGCGATGTAGCAAAACTCTCCGTGTTCACGACCGTCTTCGCTGGCAACTCCAGCAGCCACCGCCCGCCTATCAGTATCAGCGCAGCAACAACGCTTGCTGCAATCGCCCGCTTCGTCATGGATTCCAGCCATTCCAGCGGATTCCTCTTCACCTTGCTCAGCAAATACTGCCCCGAAATCCAAATTCCCGCCACTGCAAACAGGATTTCCCACGGCAGCGTGGCCACGCGATACCGCGCATTCGGCGGCTGCATCAAAATGGTCCCCAGCCCGTGATAGATCAGCAACCCGCCGCATACCGCCGCAACCATCCTCGTCTCGCTGCGTAATGCTAAAACCATCCCCAAAAGGACGAGCACCACCATCCATCCGCCGGTCAGGTCCATCGCCAGCATGCGGTGCATTCGTTCGGCCAGCTCAAAACGCACTCCATCCCTGCCCGTGACCGTCAGGCTCCTGCTGACCATTTCTGGATTGATCTGTCCCTGCAATTCCACCAGCGGCCAGTACGTCTCCCCATGCAGCGCATAATGTTGGCTTGTCCCAGAGTCGCGATAAAGCAGCGGCCACCGTCGCAAGCGGCTCCAAAGAAATTCCGCAGGATGCGCCCTGATCCCCTCCCAAGCGATCTCCGCCAGAGCTTCGTCGATTCGTTCATCGCTCCATCCGGTTTCGCGACGCAGCCTCGGCATCGCCGCATACACCACCACGGCATCCGGGCCTCGCTTGTCTTTCATCTGCTCCCGGTACGCAGCCCTGATCCCTGCGTACTCGCTTTTGTCGAAATCTACGAAGCGGTCCGTCACGGTGATCAAATTCCGTCCCACCGATTGCCCCAATCCGAACCGCCCCATCACTTGGGTATTGCGGATCAACAGCGGCAGCAGCAGCGCGGCAAATGCCGCCCCCGCAAACAGCGTGAACCGCACCGCGTCTTTGCGTCCCTTGAAAAGAAAAACCATCGCCGTCCAGACAATAAAACCCCCCGCCCCAATCGGCCGCGTCATGGCTGACATCGCCAGCAGTCCGCCGGTCATCGCTGCCGTCTGCCATCGCTGCTCATCGTGCCACGAAAGCAGGCTGCATCCCGCTGCTGCGATCAGAAACGTATAGAGCGGCTCCGACAGCACGGTCTGCTCCAGCATCGCCGGATAGATGGTCAACCCCACCGCCAATCCGCAAAGCATCGCAGGTAAGCGGCGCGGCGAAAACAACCTTCTCGCCATCACATATAAAAGCACCGCCGTGACCACGCCCAGCAAATGCTGCACCGCCACGGTCAGCCACAACCCCGCCTGCGGAAATCGCGCCGTCGCCCACAGGAACAGCGGATACAGCGGCGTTCGCCGCGAGAGGTCTCCAAACCCCTCTCCCGCCCATAGACTTTCCGCAATGGCGAAGTAGGAATCCGAATCCGGATGCACCAGCGGCGGCAAACTAACCAGCAACAGCAGGCGTGGCGCTGCCGCTACCGCCGCAATCACCGCCATCGCCAGCCAGTCCGCGCGATCCAGGCAGTGCTTTACCTCGCCCTGCGGCAGCTTGCTTCCATGATTCCCCCGCGCTGTTTTCATTCTTCCCAATGCTACGCCTCAAACCCCCGTCACTTCTCGTGCCGGGAATTATTGCTGATGCACCAATTTTACAGAGAGAACTAGACCGGTTTTCCGAAGCGTGTATCCTGTTCAACAGCCCCGGAGAGCCTGCCCTGAGCTTGTCGAAGGGGGCGGCAAATGCTTTCCCACGGCGTGAGCCGTGGGAATGGCGTCCGGTGTATACAAAGCCCCGTCAGGGGCGACAGAAACTGTCAGAGAATTCCCAGGCGCCTCGGTCGGGTTACACCTGCCCGAAAACCGCCCGAAAGAAATTTCTTTCGGTTCTCCCTACATCGCTTTCGGCGCTTCAATCCCCAGGATTCCCAGCGTTGCCGTCAACTGCTCTTCCAGCTTGCGCACCAGCCATAGCAGAAAAGCTTTGCGTTCCGGGTTTTGCTCCGTCAGGATGTGAAATCGGTGGTAGAAATTATTGAATGCCTGCGCCAACTGAAATGCGTATTTGGCAACCGCTGCGGGCTCCGTTGTCACCACGGCCTGCTCTGCGGCTGCGTCCCGCTGCGATATCAAATACAGAAGCGACCAAAATGCGTCGCCGTCGGGCGGCGCCAGGAATTTTGCTAAGGTCGCTTCGCTGATCGCCACTGGCTTAGCTCCTTCTCCCTCCTCGGCCAATTTGCGGAAAATATTCCGCGCCCTCACCACGGCGTATTGCACATACGGTCCGGTCTCTCCTTCAAAACTCAGTGCTTCACGGAAATCAAAAGCGATCACCGCGTTGCAGGTGTATTTCAGCAGAAAGTAGCGCAATGCGCCGATGGCGATCTGCCGCGCGATGAGTTCCTTGGTTTCTTGAGATTTATCCGGATGCCGCGCCGCCACTTCGCGCAGCGCCTCCTCCGTCAGCCGGTCGATCAGGTCGTCCGCTTTCACTCCCAGCCCTTTTCGTCCCGATACTTCTATGTACGGCCGCTTCTGCTCCTCCGGACTTAACTCGATGCCCATCTCCTCGCAGCACCGTGGAGACAGCGCCACCATTTCATACGAGAAGTGAATCGACCGGTCCGCTTGCGCGGCATATCCCAGCGCTCTCAATCCCGCCGCCACGATGTCCTGCAAATACGATTGCCGCGTGTCGATGACGTTGTAGACAATTTTCCCGTTGCCAAATGCCGGCGAGGGTTTCCCTCGTTCGCTGCTGCTCATCCACACTACGTGTCCGTCCGGATAGGTGTGGAATGGCTGATAATAAAAATCCTTGCCCAGCAGCCCGAATTTCCAAAGCTGGTACGCCATGTCTTTTCCCACATACGTCACGGTGCTATTGGAGCGGACGATGACCTTCGTATCCTCTTCGTTCGCGGCCGTCTCGTCCTCTGTTTCCGATCCCTTGTACTGCATCACCCAGCAGCCGCTGTTCTTTCCCGCAGTCTCCAGATATACGGCCCCTTTCGCTTTCAGCAGCGCAAACGCCTGATCCCAGAACCGCAGGTGCAAAATCTCGCTTTCTCTGGGCAGCAGGTCGTATTCCACGCCCAACCGGTGCATCGTCTTGAGGTGCGCCCGGACAATCGCGGTCGATACGATCTCCGCCATGCGCGCGGCTTCCGTTCCGCCCGCCTCAATCTCCCGGAGCATCGTGCTGCGCATCGCCTTTCCATCCGCCTGCTCAGCCAGAAACCGCGAAACCTTCGCGTACAAATCCCAGCAGTAGTAATCAAACCGCACCGCCGGGTCCTCTGTCAGCCGACGCACTTCCTCCGCGCTTTTTTTCTCCAGATTCAGGAAACCAGCCACCACGTCGGCCACTTGAACGCCGGTATTGTCGATGTAGTTCTGCACCTCCACGTTGCGCCCGCGCGAGCGCAGCAGGCGCACAAACGTGTCGCCCAGCGCTGCGTTTCTCAGGTGGCCAATGTGCGCGGCTTTGTTGGGATTGATGTTGGTATGCTCGACAATAATCTTCTCGCCGGTCGCTTTGCCTGTCGACGCTCCGCTAGTCCGCTGGTCGAACGCAGTGGCGTAAGCTGCTCGTTTGAAGTACAGGTTCACATAGCCCGCGCCCGCAATTTCCACTCGCTCCACGATCTCCAGTTTCTTGAGCTCGGCAGCCACTTCTTCGGCGATCTGCCGCGGCGCCCGGCGCAGCGTCCGCGCCAGCTCCATGGCCAATGGCAGAGCCATGTCGCCCATTTCCGCGCGCGGCGGCTGATTCACAACCACATTCGCATCCACGTCGAATTGTCGTTTTGCGAATTCCTTCACCACATCTTGAATTTGCTGCTGCAAGTACAGATACAAAGTTTTTTTACCTGCCTTCCGGCCCTCGAAATTCCCGCTGCGCTCTCATTTTGGCGGTAATGACTGCTGGCAATTGCGGCAATGGCTTCTCCGTTTCGCGTTCAACGTCCCGCAGTTGCTGCATCGGTAATACATTTTTCTCGCGAACCACTCCGTAAACCACCAGCTCAGCCCCAGTATGCCAGCCAGCACCAATATGTTCAGCAATGCGTCCAGCATTCTCCCCGCCTTCGTCCGTCAGCACACCTTGCCAGAATATCGAAAGCTTTCGAGTGTTTACAATAGGGCGTTACTTTTCTCCCATTGGCTTTTTTCACCCACCACCTCCCGACCAAGTGTTTCCAATATCTTCAATAATCATTGATATGTAATGCACTTACCTTCACTCCGCATTGGTCCGCCACTTGCACCATCTTACAGTGAGTAGGAGTGTGGGAATGACATGGAATGGCGAGTCAGCAACGTTCGCCGCAGGCTCGCAAAGGAGGTTCCCATGAGAATGCGTAATAGTTATTTCATCGTATTAACATTGATTGCTTGTAGTTTGCCGGCTTGGTCCCAGCTAACTACCACGGATTTGAAAGCCGGCGAAGCGATCACCATTGAAGGAACAATTTCCGATCTTCAACTGACCCCGGGCCAGGGGCCGCCTTTCCTCCAGGTGAAAACCAGCGATGGAACTATGTACACGGTTCACTTCGGCCCGATCATGGCATTGCGCCGCAAGGGCTTTGAACCCGCGTTAAACAACAACGTAGTGGTTTCAGGCGAGTTCTGCTGCGTGGTCAATGGCCGCCAAGTCATCCGCAGCAACAGAATCGTCCTGGAAGGGAAAACTTTTATTACACAGATTCCCCCAGGCGACTTGAGCATGCTCCCGCCGGGCAGCGGTTCGGCTCCCGGTGGTCCTATGAACATGCAGGGTGGTGCCGCTTGCGCTAACATGCCCGGCGGTTGCCCCATGATGCAGCAGGGCGGTGGCATGAACATGCCAGGTGGCGGCATGGGTATGGGCATGAACATGCCAGGCGGTCAGACTGGAGCTGCGCAGGGAGGTTGCTGCGCACAAGGTACAGGAATGATGATGGGACCCGGCAGTGGTATGAACATGCAGCAAGGTGGTTCTGCACCGGCTTGCGCTAACATGCCCGGCGGTTGCCCTATGATGCAGCAGGGCGGCGGTATGGGCATGGGTCAGGGTATGAACATGCAGCAGGGCGGCACAGGTCAAGGAGGTGGCATGAACATGAATATGCCAGGTGGCCAAGCCTGCCCCAACATGCCAGAAGGCTGCCCCATGACTCAGAAAACGGAAGAGCCTGCTAAATAATCCAATCCGCTGGGCGGATTGTTTCTAATTTGCGAAAAAATAGCCCCGGTAGGGAATCCACCCGCCGGGGCTTTTTTGTTTCAGAACGCTACTTCTGCTTAGAGCAGTTCCACGTGATCGTGTAGATCAAGGTTTACCGTAACCGACCCAATCGGAGCCGCGCGCGCCAGCAAGCGGGCCGCTTTGGTAGCCACGGCACGTTTTTTGTGCCGTGGGCTTTTTCCCCTTTGCTGTCATCCCGAGCGAGCGTAGCGACGAGGGATCTGCTTTTATATTTCCCATCTGTGAAATCTGCATATCCTGAGCGCAGTCGAGGGGCCTGCCGAGGGGTGGGCATTAAATCCGAGCCGCGACTGTAATGGAGCGGCCACTCTCGGCAAGGCTGTCATCCTGAGCGTTAGCGAAGGACCTGCTTTTCTGTCGTGGGCCGCCTATCGGATTCTGGTCTACACCAAAGAGTAAAACGCTATAGAGCATTTTTACCATTCCTGCAGTGTGCATTTCAGCCCCGCAGGGGCGGCAAATGCTAGCCCACGGCGCAAGCCGTGGGAACGGAGTCCGGTGTATAGAAAGCCCCGGCAGGGTGACAGAAAACTCTCTCTGGCCACTCTAAAGCAACTGACAAACCGCCCTAGTGCTGGTGTTCTCCCTCGACCACCGGCGCCGGCGCGATCCCAGCTTCCTTGTTCTTCCGCTGGTTTTCCATGCGCTCGGCTTCGGAGTTCACTGTGGACGGCGGCACCACGCCGTTCAGCCGCAGATACACCTCAAAGTTTCCATAGAGGCTCGTCATATCTTCAAACGCCACCATGGCCGCTTCAAACCGGGTCATGCGCTCGCCACGCATTCCGGTGACGATATCCTGCGCGTTCTGCTCGTTGACCTGGGCCATGATCTTGTCGCCGTAGTCGAACATTTCGTTAATGCCTCTCAGGATTTCATCGCGCGTTTTGTAGTTCTCGTACTTCTTCGCCATTTTCTCGGACTCTTCGCGGCTGATGCCCACGGCCCAGCCCGTGTTCGCCATGCCATCCTGAATGACGTGCAAAGCCAACTCCCGGAAACTTCTCACTTCCTTCACCGGACGGAAGTCATATTTCTCCTCCGGCATCGCCGCTACCACATTGGTCAGCATGCGCCGCGTGCGCTGCCAGTGCGTGCCCAATAATCCCGCCAGATCGCTGTCCGCCGCTTTTGTCGGAACCAGCGGCAAGCTCAATGCCAGCAGTTAAAAAATAATATTTTTGCATTTCGTTTCATGCTTCCGTCCTCCTAGGACTCTTCATTTCTTCCTAAATTGATGTTTGCCCCACACCTCGTGGCTTCGAGTTTTACACATTGCTCCTAAAATGCCCGCAATAATCATCATTTTGGGCAATGTCCTGCTGCACTCATTTTGAATTTTAGTCCAACGTTTGGGTTTGGAAAACAAAAGGCTTCGATAATCGAAAGAAAGGCGTTGCCGCTTATTGCACGGACTGATGGGCTTGTTTCTCTTTCTGTTGCAGTTCCGTGCGCACGCCTTCCACGAAACCCATAATTTCCGAAATGGACCCTACAATCATCCATTCGTTCGGATTCGTATTGGGCGCGATGATTTTATAAGCATCCACGGAGTGCGTTTTTGGAAAGATTTTTTTCAGTCCCCAAAGCAGGCAAATTACTCCAATCAAAAATCCTGGAACCGCGGCCACCCACCACCACATGGCGATCAACCATGAGATCAATAGAACGATGACCCCAAAAAAAACCACTGGCAGCGCCAATGGAGACTTTTCGCTCCGCGAGACGAATGTCTTTTCAATGCCGAACACCTGATCGATGCTCAGGGTTTTTCCATCCATCGGACCGTCGTTCTGCGTCTTCCGCGTAATCACTCCGTCCAGGAGCGTCCAGCGATTCCTGTCCAAATCCATGCAAAACTTGGATGGTCGGCTCGCCATCGGTTCAATTTCCTTTCTCCTCGACTTGCTCGATTGGTCGCCAAAATAGGATTTACTATTATAAACCATAGGAGATAGGTTTGCTTCAGATGTTCCTCTCAGACAGCTTTTTTTGTGGCCACGCTGGCTTGCCCTTCCGAAGCAGTGCCGCGTAGATCGCTAGTTTTGCATATTCCAACGGTTCGTTTTCGCGAATGATGGAAACGACACCTTTTTCCCAAACTTGCTCCCAGTTTACTGGCTCGGAGACGATTAATATCGTTCTTGACTGGCAGTCCGCGTCATGATGAATATTCAGCAGGGTCGGCGAATCCACAACTTGCACCTGGACATCGTTTTTGCACGGCGAATTCCCTGGAATGCACGTCACAATGTGGCATTCGCCGAACGCCGCGTCTGCCTCCAAATGCTTGGCTAGCTGAACGGCGTATTCTTGATTCTGCATGCAGATTTGGATTACTCCAGGCATCTCTACCTTTTTCCACTTTCCATTAACGTTGCATGCATCCTGCTGCGGTTGTAACCCATGCTTTCAACGCCGAGCCTCATGGGGTATTGCTTCAATGGGTTATGCGCAAGCCAGATGCCATTTTATGTATGCAGATTATGATATTTATATTCAACTAGATAGAGATGAAAAAGCGTGCCGAAAATCCTGTCTTAGGGGGACATCACCCCCAACAGTCTCTCCTTCCTGGTGTTTTCACCACCTTAAAACCACCAGCATTTACTGCCGTTTCGACTCACTAAGCAACGCGCCTGTGACTCAACACTCCTTCGTGCGATGCAAAGGCATGCTCCAGAATGGACAGTACGGAGGACTCCTCATACGGGGCTCCCAATATATCAAAGCACCCCGCTTTTAGCGCCTCCACCCACTCCTGCTCGCCTGCCGTCCGGCAGACTGCAATAACCGGCATCTCCGGAACCTTGCTCATCACCTGCTGGCAGACTTCTCGCCATTTTCCCTCGCTCACGTTCCAATCACATAGGAATGCGTCGAACTCATCCCTTACCAGCTTGCGGAAAAGTTCATCCGCGCTTCTCACGCTGGTCAATTCCGTATGTCGCGCCAAAATATCGCGCAGGCCGTTGCTATCAGTGTCTGGACCGTTGAATAGCAGTATTTTGGGCTGTTTGGCTATCCAGGTCATACACACCTCCACTTTCCACACTGCACGCTTCAGCCCAAACCATCCTACGAAGCCAGCTTTGTAACTTCTTGTCGGTAATAGTGGTTAGTAGTTAGCGGTCACGCCGTTGCTGCCAAACCGATACATCACTGCGCAAATTCCCCCAACAACCTGCGGCACTTCGCACATCGCAACTTTCTCCTGTCTTCACTCGTTGATTTCAATGAGGATAACCTCTTTTTGCCGAAGCAGCAGTGGTCCATCAGTTGCATCCCTTAACCAATAAGTTAGGTAGGAGGTTTTCTATGATGGAAAATCAACATTTGCTCAGGGCGTCGGAAATGCCTGTGGCATTATTGGCTGCGCAACCAACGAGGTTGGAAATCCAAAACATTCTTTGTGCCACTGATTTCTCCGAGTGCTCCCGAAACGCGTTTCGTTACGCGCTCCGCCTGTCTCGTTATTTCCAGGCGCAGCTTTTTTTGCAGCATACCGTGAGTCTTTCTGCCGCCGCTTTTATGGAAGGCGGCAACGGCCAAGCCATGCGGCAAGCTCTCGAGGCGGCCCGTCAGGACGCCCGCAGAAAAATGAGGAGTTTTATCACCGACGGCGGCGCAACGCCGTCCGAGGTGACCATGGTTCTCAACGATGGAGACATTCGCGAGCAACTCCTTCAATCCATCTCCAAGGAAAAAATCGATCTGGTCATCATCGGCACTCACGGTCGCAAAGGCGTGAATCGCTTATTGCTGGGCTCCGTTGCGGAGCACGTCATCCACGAATCCATCGCTCCGGTGCTGGTGGTTTCTCAGCCCGTCGCCGATTTCGGCCCTGCGGAATTCGGCAGGCCGGTGGAGCTGAGAACCATCCTGCTCTCGACCGATTTCTCGCCCAACGCCGGTCGTGCGCTCACCTATGCTTTGCGCTGGGCTTCCGAGTGGGGTGGCAAGGTGATTCTGTTTCATGCCGTGGAAAAAGTTCCTTCTGAAATGAAAGACATCGTGGACTTGTTTCCTGAATACAATCCTTACTTTGAAAAGCAGGTCGCGGAAAGCTGGGGGAGGATTCGGCAGTTGGTGCCCAACGAATTGAAGCAGCGCTGCGAGGTCGTCTATGAAATCCGCCATGGCAATCCCAAGGAAGAGATCCTGAAAGTTGCCGGGGAAAAACATGCCGATATGATCGTGATGGGTGCGCGCGGCCTGGGCCGCTCCGCGATTGCCTGGGGTTCCACCGTTTCCGGCGTGGTTCGCGATGGCCGCTTTCCGGTCCTCGCTATTCGCCATCTCGTGGAATGATGGTTGCTTCGATAGGGTGCATTTCTCGCGTTGCCGTATCGCGCTCAGGTAGGGCAGGCATTCTTGCCTGCCCCTCAGGGGACAGGCCTGGGGGCCTGTCTCTACTTTTGCCGGACGCGCTATACCAATAGGAGAATCGCCCTAGCCCGCCGCCGCGCAAGCCCTGGGATTCATGGCGTGAACCCCTCCAAGCCCCAGAGGGGCGTTAGATTCTAGCCCACTGCGCAAGCTGTGGGGAACGGCGTTAGGTATAGAGAAAGCCCCGGCAGGGGCGACAGAAACCGTCAAAGAAAAACCGGGCCTGGGATTTCTCTCCCATCACCCGGTTTTTATCGTTCCTAGACCGGTTTTCCGATTCGTGTATCCTGTTCAATAGCCCCGGAGAGCCTGTCGAAGGGGGCGGCAAATTCTAGAACATTTTCACAGATGATGTATAGCGCCAAGGAAAAACATCCCCGGAGGG
>Ga0156170_1143_pt1 | contig 15886 bp, 20 predicted proteins | sample RifCSPlowO2_12_FD_107823 | JGI IMG/M metagenome (GOLD analysis project Ga0156170, IMG submission 107823) | Acidobacteria bacterium RIFCSPLOWO2_12_FULL_54_10
TAATTCCAATTCGATTCAAGTCGCTTACTTCTCCATGGAGATAGCATTGCATGCGGACATGCCGACCTACTCCGGCGGCCTGGGCATCCTGGCTGGCGATACCCTGAGGGCTGCTGCTGACCTGGGCGTGCCGATGGCGGCGGTGACGCTGCTGCATCGCAACGGTTATTTTCGCCAGAGCCTGGATGAGGAAGGCAACCAGAAAACCTCGCCCGAAGTCTGGCAGCCAGAGAAATTGCTGACGCCGATGAATGCCCAGGGTACGGTGGAAATCGAAGGCCGGAAGGTTCATATCCGCGCGTGGAGGTATGAGATCGATGGAATCTGGGGGCACATCATCCCGGTCTATCTGCTGGACACGAACCTGCCAGAGAACAGCCCCGAGGACCAACAACTGACCCATCATTTGTATGGCGGAGACAGCCGTTACCGCTTATGCCAGGAGGCAGTGCTGGGGCTGGGCGGCATGGAAATGCTGCGGATGCTGGGACACCATGAAATCCGCCGTTACCACATGAACGAGGGACACTCAGCCCTATTGATTTTGGATCTCATCGAGCAGCAGATGCAAAAACAGGATTCCGCGCGGGACATAGACGAAAGCATCGAAACGATCCGCGGCGCTTGTGTTTTTACCACGCATACGCCGGTGCCCGCTGGCCATGATAAATATACCCGGCTGCTGCCGCATCAGGTGTTGGGAGACAAACGCGCCGAACTTTTAGAAGCGACACGGTGCTGCGAGAAAGGCACGCTGAACATGACGCTGCTGGCGCTCAAGTGTTCGCAATACGTCAACGGAGTGGCCATGCGCCACGGAGAAATTTCCAAAGGGATGTATCCCGGATACCCCATACGCGCCATCACGAACGGAGTGCATGCCGCGACCTGGACGTCGCCGCCATTCCAGGAATTATTCGACCAGCAGATACCAGAGTGGCGCTATGACAATCTGTACCTGCGTTATTCGATTGGGATATCGCTGGCGGAGATCAGCCGGGCACACGCGCGCGCCAAGCATCTGTTGCTGGAGATGGTCCGGCAGAGGACGGGAGTAACGCTTTCGGAAAACGTCATGACGATTGGTTTTGCGAGGAGAGCCACAGCTTACAAACGGGCTGATCTGCTCTTTACCGATCTGGAACGGCTGCAATGGATCGCGCAAAAGGTCCAGCCATTCCAACTGATCTTTGGAGGCAAAGCGCATCCCGAGGACGAAGGCGGCAAGGAAACGATCCGGCGGCTATTCGACTACGCCAAAATCCTGAAAGATACGGTTCCCGTGGTCTACATTGAGAACTATGACATGGAATGGGCCATGCGGTTGTGCGCCGGATGCGACCTATGGCTAAATACACCGCAACGACCGAATGAAGCCTCCGGCACGAGCGGCATGAAAGCAGCCATGAACGGCGTGCCCAGCTTCAGCGTACTGGACGGCTGGTGGGTGGAAGGCCATGTGGAGGGGCAAACGGGCTGGTCCATTGGACATGGCGGCGAATTTCATGAAGATACGGCATCGGAAGCAACTTCCCTTTATGACAAGCTGGAACAGGTGATCCTGCCACTCTATTACGGACACCCGCTCGATTATGCCGCGATCATGCGGTCCGCCATCGCTTTGAACGGCTCCTTTTTTAATACCCAGCGCATGTTAATGCAGTACGTGACCAACGCCTATTTCCCCAAGATCGCATCGAATTTCGAGTAGAAGCGCACGGAGTGGATGATGGCTAGGGCAGTGAATAAGAAGCAAATTCCAAATCGCAAGCTCTAAATCCTAAACAATAAACAATCTCTAAATCCCAAATAAAATCAAAGCACGAAATACAAAATCCAAAAAGAAAAAAGACAAGGGCGAGGAAAGTGCTTGCCGAGGCTACCAAACCTGCCGCTTTCTGGCGCGAGTGGATCGGATGAAGCATCAGCTTTGAAATTTTCAAGAGCGCGCTGAGGACTTTCCCGCAGAGCGAAGAAGAGAATCGCTGGATGGACTCATGCGCACGGCGGCTTCCGGCGCTAAAGCAGCGATGAGCTTCCGGCTGGCTTCGGAAAGATAACCGCGTTTGCGCCAAGCAATGCCCTCCACTTGACTGCCGAACAGATTGGTTGCATCCACGATGCGCACAAAACGTTTTGTGTCGCTGCCGATCTTCTGTTCCTGAAGGATGGTGATGCCGAGGCCTTCGCGCACAAAGCTGAGCAAAAGCCGGGAGTCGCCCGTTTCGACCAGCGGTCGATATTCCAAACCGTGTTGCAAGAAAGTGTGATGAATGCGCTGGCCGGAAGAAGCCTGCCGATCCGGCAGGATCAGCGGGACGTGGCTGAGGTCCTGGATGGTAATACTTCGCTTGCGGGCCAACGGGTGTTTTTTGGGGACGGCGAGCAGCATTTTTAGCTCGACGCTACGATGCCATTCGAGGGTGGCAGGGCAAGATTCGAGCGGCAAGTAACCGAAATCAGCTTCGCCCTGCTCGATGAGCGGACCAATTTCGCGACCGCGGCGGCGGAGGATGAGAATCTCCACCTGCGGATGATTGTTCATAAATACTTTCAAGCGCGGGAGAAACTTGCTGAGAATCGCCTGGCCTGCGGCCACCACCACACGGCCGCGCAGGGGACCTTTTTTGCGGATGCGATCCAGAACCTCTGACCGGCTCTCGATGGCGGTCCTAGCCCAACTGACGAACTCCTCGCCTTCTTCCGTCAAGCGAACGGCGCGGCCTTCCCGCCGCAGGAGCGGGACGCCGATTTCGTCCTCGAGCAAGGCCACGGCGCGCTTGATGGCGCTGGGCACACGATAGAGATGGCGCGCCGCCTGGTTATAACCGCCCTGCTCCGCCACACCGCAAAAATACTCCAACTGATAAAATTCCATGACGGTCCTCGTTCCATGCGCGGGAATTGTTGATTGCCGGATTCACATGAACCTCTCTGCAATCATTCTAATATTTGGAATATGTAACATCAGCATTATGTGGCTTTACAGAATGACCCGTCAACCGCTAACGTGGAATGGACAGGAGAAAACTATGAATCAAGAACCAAAAATCCTATATGTGATAGGCAGCGCGGAGACGGAGGCGCTGGGAGAGACCCTGCAACGGTTCGGAGCCGTAAAGCAAGTCGGCAGCATGGCCGAGATGAACCAAGCGCTGGCGGCGGAGATGTATGACATCGTATTTTGCGACGCAAGCTTTGCAGACGGAACCTGGCACCAGGCTTTGTCAGTGATCCAGAAAAAGAATTGGGACGTGCCGGTGGTTGTGGTAAAAGGGAAAACCAGCATCGAAGAAAGCACGCGCCTGCTGGGCGAAGTGATCGCGGCAGGAGCTTTTGAGCTGCTGATGCTGCCGACGAGAGAGATGACAGCATTGTACATTCTGGAACATGCCTTAATGTCCCGCGAGGCGGAAGCCATGCGCGAAGTGGCATGATGTAGCGACGCTAGACAGAAGATCAGATATGGGAATAGTACATCCTCCAATTCGAGTCTTGTTTCTGTGCACGGGGAATTCCTGCCGGTCGCAAATGGCGGAAGGATTGCTCCGCCACTGGAGCATTGGATTGTTGGAGGTGGCCAGCGCCGGGACAAATCCAAAACCGATCCACCCGCTGGCGATTCGATGCCTGGCGGAAGCAGGCATCGATATCTCCGGGCAGAGTTCGAAATCGGTGGAGCGATTCCAGGGCGAGCGGATCGATTACTTGATTACGGTCTGCGACCTGGCCAAGGATTCCTGTCCGGTGTTTCCGGGCGCGACAAAAACCTTGCATTGGAGCTTGCACGATCCTGCCCTAGCGCAGGGCAGCGACGAAGATAAAATGAAAGCGTTCCGGCAGGTGCGGGAAGACCTCCAGCACCGAATTGAAGAATTTCTTGGAAGGCTGTTCGACGACATCCTGCAACAGGCGGAGCAGATGGAAAAAAGCAGTTCGTTATCCCAATAGGTCCAAACGAATTAAAAGCGACCGAAATTAATCCTCATGCGCCTTGCGCACGAGATCGAGAAAAGCCGAGGCCGCGTGGGAAAGATGCCGGTGGGCCGGGAAAACCAGATGGATTTTGCGCGCGACTTGCAGCTCGCGGACCGGCACTTCCACCAACTCCCCCGAAGCTAGTTCCGACTGCGCGCACATGCGCGGGACAAAAGCCACGCCCATGCGGCTTTGCACCATCTTTTTGATGGTTTCCACCGTGGGCATTTCAAAATCCATGTGCAACTGAACCTGGTACTTCTGAAAAGCCTCCAAGACCAACTGACGGTAGGGAGAGGCGATGTTGTGCGCAATGATGGTTTCCGCGCCGAGGTCGCGAATGGAGATTTGTTTGCGGCTGGCGAATGGGTGGTCCGGATAGACGATAAAGGCAACGGCGTCGTGGTAGATGACGACCGTTTTCAGGTTCTTGTCGCCCGGCTTGTAACTGACTACGCCTAAGTCCAAAGAGCTGTCGAGCACCTCCTGAGGAATGTTGCGCGACAGCGAACGCCGCACTTCGATCTTGACGCCGGGATACAACTGACGGAATTTTTGGATGTGGGTCAGCAGATACAACGCGCCGCTTTCATTGGCGCCCACGATGAGCTTGCCGGTGAATTTTTCGCGAAGCTCCGTAAGCGCATTGGCCATCTCGCGGCGGAGATTTTCGAATTTGAGGGCATACTCGTAAATGGTTTTTCCGGCGTCAGTCAGCGTGCCGTCCTTGAGCGAACGGTCCACCAGCTTTTCCCCCAACTCAGCTTCCAGCCGCTGCACAGCCAGACTGATGGCCGGCTGGGTGCGCATCAGCTTTTGAGCTGCGCGAGAGAAGCTTTTTTCAGAAGCTACTGTCAGAAAAATCGTTAGCTGAGAAAGTTCCATGACCTTTTCAAGACCATTTGAAGCCAAAATCCATTGGTAATCAGCGATATAGACTCATTTATATTGATATTAACAGAATTTATATTAATGGCTGAAGTATAAATTTGCGCGGAGGGAATTAGCTTTGTTATACTTGCACCAGTTTGCGACCAGCCTGGGATGGCGGGCAGAACATCCCTCGAAGGCTTGGCCCTGATGGCCTGGAGGCAGAACTTGGCTGAGGGAAGAGTAAAAATCTTCGATACGACGCTCCGGGACGGCGAGCAGTCACCCGGCTGCAGCATGAATACGCTAGAGAAAAAGAAGATGGCGCGCCAGTTGGAAGAACTGGGCGTGGACATCATCGAAGCCGGATTTCCCATCGCCTCCGAAGGGGATTTTGAAGCGGTACATGGGGTGTCGGCGCAAGCGGGAGGGGCTGTAACCATTGCCGCTTTGGCGCGCGCCTCGCAAGCAGACATCGAACGGGCGGCAAAAGCGCTGGAGCCAGCGCACATCCCAAGAATTCACGTATTTCTGGCCAGCTCCGACATTCACCTGGAACATAAACTGCGCATGACCCGTCAGCAGGCGTTGGATCGCATCGGCGAATCCGTGCGCAAGGCGCGCAGCCTGGTGGAAGACGTCGAGTTTTCCTGTGAAGATTCCACGCGGACCGACCGCGGCTATCTGTGCGAGAGCTTTCGAGTGGCGGTGGAGGCAGGGGCAACGACGCTGAATATTCCAGACACGGTTGGCTACACGATGCCCGGGGAGTACGCGCAGATCGTGCGGGACGTGAGAAAAGCGGTCGGCGAAGGCCCCACCTTGAGCGTGCATTGCCATGATGACCTTGGAATGGCGGTGGCCAACTCCCTGGCGGCGGTGGATGCCGGAGCACGGCAGGTGGAATGCACAATCAACGGCATTGGGGAGCGCGCGGGCAACGCGGCGCTGGAGGAAATCGTGATGGCGCTGCGCGTGCGCCACGACTTGATGCCCTACCATACCGGCGTGAAAAACGAACTGCTGTACCCCACGAGCCAGTTGTTGAGCGAGATCATCGAAGTGTCGGTGCAGCCCAACAAAGCGATTGTGGGGCGCAACGCCTTCGCGCACGAAGCGGGCATCCACCAGGACGGCGTTCTGAAGCACGCGCTGACCTATGAGATCATGACGCCGCAGTCGGTGGGCGTGCCGACCAACCGACTGGTGCTGGGCAAGCACAGCGGTCGCCACGCATTGCAGAAGCGGTATGAGGAATTAGGATACCGGCTGGACCCTGGACAGTTGAATGAGATGTATCGCCGCTTTGTGGAACTCGCTGACCGCAAAAAATTGATCCTCGACGAAGACCTGGTGCGCATGGTGCACTACCTGGAGCAAGGCCTGCCGACTGGTGTTTGATTCCGATTTATAATTCGTGACAAAATTCTTCAAATCCGAAGCGCGCTTTCTACACCGGCTCAACTGACTGCGAGGCCAGAACAATTACAATGCGCCTGAGAGAGAAATGGCAATAGTCCGCGCGAGATCGGGTTAGAATAGTTTGAATATGCCAGAGCAAACCACACGAGAACGCATCCTGGAGGCCCTGGAGAGTCTGCCGCCGGACGCAACCTTTGACGACGCGATTGAGCGGCTCGTCTTTCTGGCGAAAATCGAAGCGGGACTCGCCGAGCTAGACGCGGGCCAGGGCGTTCCCCACGACGAGGCCAAGCGGCGGCTGGGTCTGTGATTCCGCTTGACTGGGCGACAACTGCCTTATGTCTTTTGGGAAGCCAGATGTTCTTTGCAAACCTGACGGGAGAGAGCGAGTTGTAGAATGACGCAAAGGGAGTTGAAAATGGTCCAGGCAGCCGATGAAGCCAAACTGAAAAAACTCCTCAAGATCGTGGTGGTTGGAGTGCTCGAGGAGCGCAGCGATCTGGTGCGCGAAGCGCTTGCCGAGGCCATAGAAGACCTGGGGATGGTTGAGGCGATCAAAGAAGGCTCACGCTCTGCGCCCATAAACCGCGACACGGTTTTCCGGATCCTGCGGAAGCGCCGGTGAAGACCGTATTTCAGAGCAGTTTCGCCAAAGACCTTCGTACTATCAAAAACCGAAGAGTGCACGATCAGGTTGCCGAGTTGATCGAAACCGTGGAGCAAGCGGCAGACCTGAGCGCGATTCCCAAATTGAAAAAACTCCATAGCGCCAGACTCTGCTACCGTGTGCGACTCGGTGAGTATCGAGTTGGCATCGTGGTTCAAGAGGGCGTTGTTTACTTTGTCCGTTGTCTGCATCGGAAGGAGATTTACCGGTATTTTCCATGAACAGTCAGTTCCGTTAACTCACCTTGCAAGAAGGCGCGCTACAATCGCTCGGCGCGGCTGAATACTGAAATCATTTGATGGGGAAAACAAATTCATGAAACTGCGCATTGCATTATTGCCCGGAGACGGGATTGGGCCGGAGGTTGTGGGCCAGAGCGTGGCCGTGCTGGAAGCGGTCTGCCGGAAATTTTCTCATGAACTGGAAGCGAAAGAAGGTCTGATCGGCGGCTGCGCGATCCGCGCCGCGGGCGATCCACTGCCGCAGGACACGATCACTTTGGTCAAAGCGGCGGGAGCGGTATTGATGGGGTCCGTCGGCCATCCCGATTTTGATGCGCTGCCTCCGGAGAAGCGGCCAGAAAAAGGGTTGCTGCGGCTGCGCAAGGAATTGCACGTCTTCGCCAACCTGCGCCCTGCACGTTGCCTGCCTGCGCTGGCCGAACTTTCCCCGTTGCGGAGAGAAGTGGTCGAGGGCACGGACATGATCATCATCCGGGAGCTGACCGGAGGGATTTATTACGGCACGCCGCGCGGCATCCAGGAGGTGAACGGCGTAATGACCGCGATCAATACCATGGTCTACACGCGCCCGGAGATCGAGCGGCTGGCGCGCGTGGGATTCAAGCTGGCGCGATTGCGCGGCAAGCGAGTGACCAGCGTGGACAAAGCCAACGTGCTGGAAAATTCCCAGTTTTGGCGGGAGACGGTGACGACGCTCCGCGACAAAGAGTTTCCCGACATACAGCTTGACCATCAGCTCGTGGATTCCTGCGCCATGCTGATTGTCTCGAATCCGAAACGGTTCGACGTGGTGATTACGGAAAACCTGTTTGGCGACATCCTGAGCGATGAAGCCGCCGTGCTGACCGGCTCCATCGGGATGCTGCCCTCGGCGTCGCTGGGCGAGCACACGGGGCTGTATGAGCCGGTACACGGCTCCGCGCCGGACATCGCGGGCAAAGGCATAGCCAACCCGCTGGGAACGATTCTGTCGATGGCCATGATGCTGCGGCACAGTTTTAATCTGGAGAAGGAAGCGCTGGCCGTGGAGCAGGCGGTGGTGCGCGCCATCGAAGCGGGCGTGCGCCCTCGCGACCTAAAAGGCCAAGCGACGACGGAGCAGGTGGGGCAGGCGGTGATCGGGGCATTGTAAACATCCTGACCTTCAACAGCGAGAATATCTAAAATCAGAAAAACCTTTTCTCTAGAGTTCTTACTAGTGGGCTTGATAGAATGAAGCCGATGTCCACTCCACAGCACAATCTGAAGAACGTCACCACCAAAACTAATAAGAAGTATGTACATGAACGAGAAAAGTGTTTAGTGGATGTTTATTTTTCAGCAGATGTTGAAACTGACGGTCCAATACCAGGACCTTATTCGATACTTTCTTTCGCTTTGGTCCCAGCTGGTATTTTTGATGGAAAGGAATTTATTCGACCAGAAAGTTACTTTGAAACTTTTTACACTGAACTAAAACCAATTTCTAACAACTTCCAACCCGAAGCTTTGAGAGCAAATGGGCTTGATCGGAATAGATTATGCTTGGAAGGCGAAGCTCCAGAATCGGCAATGACGCGGGCTTACAGGTGGGTTATGCAACTTGCTGGAAAAGACAAGCCAGTTTTAGTGGCCTATCCCCTAAGTTTTGATTGGACATGGCTTTATTGGTATTTTATTCGGTTCTCTTCAGAAGGATCGCCTTTCGATTACTCCCGATGCTTTGATATAAAGACAGCGTTGGCAATTAAGGCCTCTATTCCTATAGCTGAAGCTGGTCGCTCGAAACTTGCTTTCTCATTGCGTTCGCATCGAAAACACACACACCATGCGCTCGACGACGCTATCGAACAAGCAGAGATTTTTGCAAATGTTTTTCAGTGGAGGGGCAAACGTGGGCCAACTCCTAGAACAACGACGCATAGAATCTGAGCGAAGAATACAAGCACTCCAACAAAGTCTTGTAGATGCAGAAAAACTATGTGGGTCCAAGGCTTGCGTCTATATAACAGGTTCTTTTTCACGTGGAGAAGCAAGTCAATATAGTGATCTTGATTTGTTCATTGCTGGGTTAATTAAACAAAAGGAACGCGCTTTATCTCGCCTCGACGAAATTATAATCAAAGCTGACCTTATCAAAGCTACGGAAAAGCTAGCCATTCCAAAGTTCTCTAAAGACGGAGAATACCTAATACATTACACAGTCGATGAACTAGTGAAAACGCTCGGCACACAACAGGATGACGCTAGCAACACCTTCACAGCACGACTCCTACTATTACTTGAAAGCACACCACTTCTTGGCACAACTGCATATCGTCAGATCACGGAAAAGGTTATCAAAGCTTATTGGAGAGACTACGATGATCACAAGCATGATTTTATGCCAGCATTTTTAGCTAATGATATTCTCAGGATGTGGAGAACATTTTGTGTAAATTACGAAGCACGAACTAAAGATGAACCGCCAAGTAAGAAAGGGAAGCGGAAACTGACTAATTTCAAGCTTGGGCACAGTAGGCTCTTGACATGTTACTCCGCTCTTTTATACCTGCTCGCTGTTTTCTCAAAAAATGGGACGGTACGACCTAGAGATGCCACCAAAATGGTCCGATTAACACCTATAAATCGCCTGGAATGGCTTAAGGAACAGCCGGAATTGGGAAGTACACATAAAAAAATAGACGATCTCATTAGCAGCTACGAGAATTTCCTTATGTTAACCGATGCCCCGGAACAGGATCTTGTCAATAAAGTCCTCGATAAGAAACAGTGGAAAATTTACTCCACGTCCGCTAATCAATTCGGCGATTTGATGTTCAACGTTTTAGATTCAATTGGCAAAGGAAATTCCTTTTACCGCCGCCTCGTAGTTTAGGTTAAGCAAACCTTTCGTTACCCGATTTTTCGCGTCTTGTAATCTATTTCCTCTTCTTCAACACCGTTAATTAAAAATAAAGGCGATATAATAGCTGGCAGTGGGAGTGAGTGGTGAAGCAACTCATTGTTAACGCGGATGATTTTGGGTACACGCGCGGGGTGAACCAGGCGATTGTGGAAGCCTGGCAGCGCGGAGTGGTAACCAGCACGTCTTTGATGGCTAATGGAGCGGCGTTTGACGATGCGGTGAGCTTGGCGCGGCAAGAAACGGGTCTGGACGTCGGGTGCCACCTGAATTTTGTGGAGAGGATGACCAATTACCGCGATGCGGCCGTCATCAAGGAGACCGAGCCAAAAAAGATTTTAGCCGGTCCGATCAGCGCGCATTGAGGATTGCCATGAAGAAAGAAAAAAATCCCTATTACTCGATCGTGATCCCGATCCACAACGAGGAAGAGTCGATCATCCCGCTGTTCGCAAAAATCGTGGAGGCGATGGATACGCAGGAAGCGGACTATGAAATCGTCTTCGTGGATGACGCCAGCACGGACGGCTCCCCTGCTCTGCTGGAACAGATCGCCTCGCTGGATTCGCGAGTGCTGGTGGTGCAGTTGCGGAGGAACTTCGGGCAAACCGCCGCCCTGGCCGCCGGATTCGATTACGCGCGGGGCGAGGTAATCATCTCCATGAACGGCGATTTCCAGCACGACCCGGGGGACCTGCCGATGTTCATCGAGAAAATTCACGAAGGGTACGACATCGTCAGCGGCTGGCGTAAGGACCGCGTGGACAACTATCTAATGCGGCGGATGCCGTCGGCTATCGCCAACTGGGCGATGCGGGCGCTGTCCGGGGTTTCGCTGCACGATTTCGGCACGACCTTCATAGCATACCGCCGGGAGACGATCCGCGGGGTGAATCTCTATGGCGAGCTGCATCGCTTTATACCCGCGCTGGCGAGCTTGCAGGGAGCCAAGATGACCGAGGTTCCTATCCGCAACGCGGCGCGCTCGACGAGCCAGTCGCATTACGGACTGGACAGCACGTTTCGCGGGCTCTTTGACCTGATGACCATCCGCTTTCTGCTGCGCTACCTGACGCGGCCATTGCACTTCTTCGGGATGCTGGGATTGCTTTGCTTGACCGGAGGCTTTACAGCGCTGGCATATCTTTTCTACGAGAAGATCATGGGCCATGACCTATTTCTGGAGCATGGACCGTTATTGTTGCTAGCCGTGGTGGTTGTCCTGGCCGGAATCCAACTGGTGTGCACCGGCTTGATCGGCGAATTGCTGACGCGAATTTACTTTGAAGGGCAGCAGCGGCGAATCTATTCCGTGTCGCGCGTGATCGGGCGCTCGCGGAAAGCAGGGATCGTCTAACAAACGGTTCACTGCAAACCGGAAGAATCCAAAACGCATGAATGCACGAAGAATGAAAACATACTCCGCGCAGAGCGGATATGTTTACCAATACTATTTTCTGGAATCGAAGGTCCGCCGCCGCTGGCTGGGGAACGGCGGGACAGCGTTTTTATTTCACGTAACGAGCGACCGCAAGAATTTTTCCGTGGTGGAGATATTGCTGGAAGAGGCGGCGCTCAAGGCATGGGAAAAAGCGCATGGCCGGGCACTGGCGGAGCAGGAAAAATACGCAGCCGCCAAGATGGGATTGTTCCGCACGTTCGATGAAACCGGCGAACCGGCAAAGCTGCAAGCATTCCGCGTGAGCGCGGCCATGATGGATGAGCTGCTGGCGCCGCTGGGCTTGGACATCTGAAAAAACTTTACGGATAAAAATAAAAAAGGGGACGAAATAAATTCGTCCCCCAATTGATCCTGGAACAAACCGCTTACTTTTTCTTCTTAGGAGCGGCCTTTTTCTTGGCTGCCGGTTTCTTCTTCGCGGCTGCTTTCTTGGTTGCTAGTTTCATTTTTACGTTCTCCCTTTCTTCATCTAATTTTCTTTAGCAACAGTCTTACATTGTTGCTGATTGATTCTTATATACGAAGTATGTAAAGGGATGTCAAGAAAAAAAACACATTCAGCGCAACATTTGAAAAAATAATTTTCGGCGAAGAGAATGTCGCCGCTCGCTTTCGCGCGATTTTCCGGCCAGCAGATGCGCACCAACACGCATATTCACGGGTATCATTTCTGATACTTGAGAACCGAGAAGACATCGGTGCCTGGCAGTTTGGATCGTCCATTCAAGAACTCCAACTCCACGACGACAGCAACGCTTTCGACGACGCCGCCGAGTTCATTCACCAATTTGGCGCAAGCGCCGGCGGTGCCGCCGGTGGCGAGAAGATCGTCGACGATGAGCACGCGGTCGCCCGGGCGAACCGCGTCGCGATGAATTTCCAGCGAGTCGCTTCCGTACTCCAAATCGTAAGTGACGCGCGCGGTAACGGAGGGAAGCTTCTTGGGTTTGCGCACGGGAACGAAACCCGTCCCCAGCTTGTAAGCCAGCGCGGGGCCGAAAATAAAACCACGCGCTTCAATGCCCAGAATCTGGTCCAGATGCTGGTTCGCATACCGCTCGGCAAAGGCATCAATCAGCCGCTGGAAACCGGTCTTGTCCTTGAGCAAGGTGGTGATGTCATAAAACAGAATTCCTTTTTTCGGCCAGTCGGGAACTTCGCGAATCAAACTTTTTAATTCTTCCATGCAAACTCTCCTTCAGGAACCGTCGTATTTCTACAGGCTCCGCTCGATGCAAAATGTTTTTGAGTGTACCACCTCTGCCGCCATTTCTACTACCTGCTCCACGCGGCTGGAGCGAGGGCCAACCTGCAACTGGTCGCGCAAGCGGTCCAATACGGATTCTTCTCCAACGGCGTAAACCTCCACGCGGCCATCGGAGAGATTGCGGACAAAACCTTTCAAGCCCAGGCCGGAGGCAACGTCCTCCACGAAAAAACGAAAACCCACACCCTGCACACGCCCCTGCACAAAATAGCGTTTAGCCGTAATCATAACCGGAGCCGGAAGGAAACCTGAACAAAACCGCGTTAAGCGCGGTTTACGGGCAGGTGTAACCCGCCCGAGTCGCCTGGGAATTCTCTGGCGGGAATTCCATCCTGCGGAATTCCGCCGGACCATTATACGCCTCCGCTGCGTAGTTCCAAGGACGTCTCCAAGCAGCGACGAAAAGAAATTCTCGCTGTTCAGGCTGTCCCTATTTCTCTTGACGTATAGCTATGATATAGCTATACTCGCTTTGAGTGGAATTCTGTGAAGCTCGAACCCGATCCTTTCACGGTTCAATGGCTGGAGGACTTTGTCCCGGACTCTGCGGCGTTTGAGTGGGACCGGGGGAACCAAGCGAAGAACCTCAAACACGGGCTGACTCTGGAAGATATTGAATCCGTGTTTTGGCAACCCTATGTTTTTGCCGGACGAATTGCAGATCCCGCGCATTCAGAATGGCGGGGATTGATTCTCGGCCAATCGGCCCAGGGACGGCGGGTCGCTCTGATATTCACTCGGCGGGGCGAGAGGGTCCGCGTCATCTCTTGCCGTTCCATGCGCCCGGCAGAACGGAGGCTTTATGAAATCACGACGGCCCAAGAGTGACGATCAGGTTCATGAGTTTGAGAAACGCGATCTTGGCAGGGACATAGAGCGCAGCCGTTCCGCCGCGGTCATCCGCCCTAAGAAGCGCTCTTTGCCAACATCGATCCTCTTGGATGCATCTCTCATTGGTAAGTTGAAGGAAAAAGCCGGGGATCGTGGAATCGGTTACCAGACCATGCTCAAAATCATTCTGCACGAGCATGTGGATGATTATTGAGCAAGTTCTTTCTGCCTGGAAAAATCGCGCAGTTCAGGCCGATCCTATTTTCCCTAACCGCTGAGGAAGAAACAAATGTGGCTGAGAGAGTGCTACGAATTATATCCAGAACTCACCAAACTCCGAACTGAGCAGGAGTACGACCTGCCACGGGTAGAGCGCGAAGTACACCAGGCAAGTTCCGGCTATCGGGTTGATGCCAAGGTTTTGCTGATCATTGAAAACAGCGCAGGATGGAGCTACCCCTCCTGGTGGCCCCGGCTTAGCGAGAAGATCAAAGATCCCATTAAACTTGAAGATCTCCACTCGCCGGAAGGGAAACAGGAAGCGGTTAAACTCCTTCACACCCGTCTTAGGCACATCGAAGTAGTATCGGTTGTGCTCCGCTTTTTGTGTCCAGAAGAATTCGGGATTCTCTCGCCGCCGGTCATGGCTTTTGTGAACCTCCCACCGGCCAACACCCATGCAGACTTGTACTTTAGCTATCTTTTCGTCCTTAAAAAACTCTTGCGTAAGAACCCCGCCTTAAAGCACGTCGCCAATGTGGATATGGCGCTTTGGAGTGCAGCACATCTGAACTACTTTCTCCCGAAGGACCGTGCTCGTCGCGACGTGCTTTCGAGGGAAATATGGTGTGACGAGTTCTTCCAAGAGATTCGGCTCAACAATTTGTTCGATGGTTTTGGGAGGTATTGGCAAGGAACGGACAGGGAGAGGTTGGTGCTCTCGCGCTCGCTCCTCGCGCATGACAGTACGATAGCAGGCGTTATTGCTGCCAAATGCTTCGAGGATGCTGTCGTCCGCCTAGGAAAGAAGCTACACCTGAACCCTCGAAATCGAAACCAGGACAGACTAAGCCTAGCGCGCTTGTCGACGAGATGGTTGGGCAACCTAACTTCTGGAATCTTCCTTTGACGAAGTGGAGAGACTTGAGGGATAACGCTGTACATGAGGATTTGTCAGAGAAAGAAATCGAAGAGCTAATTGGAGCAGCAGAGCAGCTTTACAGCCGCTTGTAATGGTCTGCACACGAGAATTGGGAGAAATAGTTCGTGGAAAACATAAACACTGCCCTCGCTGATGAGATTGTCGCCCTTCACAAGAAAGGCAGACTACCAACGCCATTCACGGTAAATGATATTCGCAAACACTTCCAGGGCAGATTCAGCGACAATCACATAAAGACTGTATTGGCAAATTATTGCGAGGATACCGGCGATCAAGTTAAGAAGGGCCGCCAAGCTCGCTTTAGGCGCATCTCCAGAGGAAAATACATCAGCATCTGAACCTGCCCCCCCTATCGGCGGTCCCTTTCGAGAAAGTGATACGAAAAACCAGAAAAACCGGGGACAGCCTGAACTGCGCGATTTATTTTTACGCGGCGGAGTTGACTCGCGACACCGTGACTCTGACGCTGTAGCCCAGCGAGCCGAGAATACGGATCAGAAGGTCGCTGGAGACATTCTCGAGTTTGTCATTCAGGATGGCGGTTACTCTTGTCCGGGACGTTCCTGCCCGCTCAGCGATTGCGGCGTGGGTGATCTTTCTCTTCCGAACGATCTCCTTCAGATGCTTTAAGAGCGCAAACTGGACCTGCCATTCCTTGGCGTCAGCCGGTGAAAGCCCAAGAATATCAGCCAATGCCTCCGGAGTTCGCGCGACAAGGGGTGTAACTCTGGGTTTTACCCGTGACACGGGTTTAACTCTAGCCATGGGTTTGACTCTAGACATCAAGAACCTCCTTCAACCGTTTTCTTGCGATTTCAATATCCGGGGCCGGAGTATACCGAGTCTTTTTGACGAATGCATGGATCACGAGAATCCCCACAGGCGACAGATTGAAGTAGAACGCGCGATACACGCCATCCTCGCCCTGAACACGGAGTTCCGAGACACCGGCGGCCACGCTGGGCATTGGTCGCGAATGCGGCATTCCCAATTGCTCTCCCAACTGAAGTTGAAAAAGGCGTCTACCTAGACCATTTATACAGTTAGTGTATAGCATATCCACAATGGCGGAACCAGCCGCGGGCATCCTGTGAGGTGACA
>Ga0156170_1161_pt2 | contig 15765 bp, 14 predicted proteins | sample RifCSPlowO2_12_FD_107823 | JGI IMG/M metagenome (GOLD analysis project Ga0156170, IMG submission 107823) | Acidobacteria bacterium RIFCSPLOWO2_12_FULL_54_10
CAGCTTCAGGCATGATCATGAATATCGAATGCCCAGTCTATCTCAATTGAACTCTCGGTTCCAAGCCTGTCAAGCGCAGCCTATTTTTTCTTCGCTTTGGCTGCTTTTTCAGCCTTGTACGCTTGCCAAAGCTGCCGGGGCATTTTCCAGAAAACCACCGCAGTCAGCCACGGACGGGCGACCAGGGCATAAACGCCTGCCGTCTGGGTTTTTCGGCTCAACGCTCGCCCCAGCTTCCTTGCTCTTTTTGGAGAACCGGTAACGGTCATCACCGGCGGCGCGATGTTCCAAATTAAAAATACCCACATCAGAGGGAACAGGATCAGTGTCAGCGGTGAAATGCTCCATTGTCGCGCGAAGGCGTAATAAATGAGCGTAATCACCACGCTCATCACCGCTCCCTGCGCCAGCGCTCCCAGCAGGATGCGGCCCCAGCGGACTAGCTCAAATTTCCGCAACAGCGCCCATTGCTCGGTCTGAGCCAGCTTTTTCTGCGCCGCTTTGATCTCATTCATCCGTTCCGGATCACCGGCCAACTTAGCTTTTTGGCGGCGGTTCTCAAGGCTCGCCATCTTTTCCAGAAACTCGATCAACACAGCCAGGTTCCCCTGGTCAAACGGAGGAATCTGCGGCGGTTCCATCACCAAGCGGTGCTGCGCCTGTGCTTGCTGGATCTGCTCCATCGTCGGATTTCGCTGTCTTTCTAAACGTGGCATGATTGTCGATTGTTGTGAGATTCCCCCGCGAAATTCAAGCAGGCCCGAACCTCAGCTATAGATTCTATCCTAACACCAGGATTTAGGAACTGCGCTGCGATTGATTCCAGCATCCTTCTTGCTCAAGGGATGAACCGGATGCGATGTTAGGGTATAGTAGTATCTCAGGCGTTGATCGATTCTTGCGCAAGCGGAAAAGAATAACGCTGTTTTTTCAATACCTGCATCGGAGATTATGGCAAAGCAACACTTAAAAAAAGAAAAGAACGCAACGGAAGATCTTAAAGAAGAAGGCATTGAGGTCTCGGGCACGGTGCTCGAGAAATTCCCCGGCGGCATGTTTAGCGTGGAGCTGGAAGGGAAAAAACAGGTGGTGCTGGCGCATTTGGCTGGCAGGCTGCGGAAAAACCGCATCCGCATTCTGCCCGGTGACCGGGTCACGCTGGAACTGTCTCCTTATGATTTGACTCGCGGACGCATTACTTACCGTTTCCGCTAAATAAAAACGGCCTTCTGGTTCACACCCGGGTGCCGTCTGTTGGTCTCCGGACAGGGAAGGTCAGGCGAACGTAAGCTGTGGATACTATTACGCACGGCATCGCCGGCGCGCTAGTCGCTAAATCATTCATTTCTAAACGCGAGGGTCGGCTCGTTACCTGGGCCGTCACCTTCGGCTCCGTTTTTCCCGATAGCGACGCCTTCGCCAATTTTTTTATCTCCGACCGCTTGGCCCGCCTGGAAGTTCACCGCGGCATCACCCATTCCCTGCTTGCCCTTCCCTTTTTCGCGCTTTTGCTGGGAGTTCTCACTTGCCTTGTGTTCCGCCGTCGAGGTTGGCCTCTTCTGTCGTTGTTCTATGGAATCGGCATCGCCCTGCACATTATGCTCGATGTCGTGACCTCCTTTGGAACCATGATCTGGCAACCGTGGAGCAATGTTCGAGTCGCTTGGGATTCTGTTTTTATCATCGATCTGACGCTCAGCACCATCGTGCTGCTTCCTCAGTTGCTTCCTTGGGTCTATGCCGAACCTCGCCGCATGATCCAGCGCGCTCTGCTGGTCTGGATGTTTTTCTCCGGCGTTTGGGCGGTCATATCTTTCATTGCGACCAGCGTTCAAATCGCATTTCCAGCTAGCTTCGTTGCGGTTGCTTCACTATCAATAGCGATATTGCTCTGTGCTCCCTTGGTTGGAAATCGAGGGTTTCGCTGGCCAGCCCGTTCCTATTGCAGAGCAGGCCTCGCAGCCTTCGGTTGCTATCTGGTGCTCTGCGCGCTGGCCCACCGCGCCGCATTAGCTCAAGTCGATGGCTTTATCCAAAAGGCCGGTCTAAAAGCCGAATACCGGGCTGCGCTGCCCGCTCCCCCTTCCTTGCTGTTCTGGTCTGGCCTGGTAAAAAGTTCCGACGGCATTTATCGTGTGCCTATACAACTGGGGTCTTCTGCTCCGCCCTCTTTTCACTTTTTTGCCCACGCCGGGGAGAACCAATATCTTCAAAATGCGGAGATGCTCGCGAGCGTCAAAACCTACCGCTGGTTCGCCCGTTTTCCCTGGGTCACTTACCGCCACATGGACGGTCTGCACATTGTCGATTACCAGGATATTCAATTCTTCGGCCCCTTCCGTGGAGAAAATTCTCCCTTCACATATCGCGTTTCTTTCGATGACTCAGGCCGCGTGGTCAGTTCCGCCTTGCTGGGTCCGTAGCCTTTCTCGCTCACTCTGCCCGATCCATGCCGTATCATATTTCCGTGGAACATCACCTTCACTTTGCGAACAGGCCCGTTTCTAAAACTGCTTCCTGCACCTGTTTTGCCTCGCTCGTTTTTTTCGTGCTGCTTTCTTCTCCAGCAATTGCCGGCGAAATCTCCGGCACGGTAATGAGCATTGACAACCTGCCGATTCCCGGCGCTCAAGTCACTGCGCGAAAACAAGGAGAGAACCTCATCCTGGCAGTTCAAACCCAAACCGACGGCCGCTACCGCATTCTAGGTGCAACCGAAGGCGTTTACTTATTGATTGTCGCCGGACCGGCCCATCAGCAGGAGATTCGCCGCAACATCGTCGTGGGATCGCCGGACGCTACCGTGAAAATGGATATTCGCATTCCTTTGACTCAAACCGAAAGAATTTCTCTTTCGAGTGAAGAAACGCCTCCTCCGTTCGCCTATCTTCCCGACCTCAGCGCCTTTCGCCGGCGCCTAACCTTGGAACCGCATGCTGATTCAGAAGTCCTGCGCGAATTTTCGCCGCACCTAAACACTTTTGGCGGCGAATTTGGCGCGCTGCTGAAAAACGATTCCGTCTTGCAACCGCAGCGAAAATTATCCCAGTGGCGGTCGTCCATTTCGGATGCTTTCCAATCCGGCGCCCTGAATGCCCGCTCTTTTTTCACCGTTGGTCCGCGTCCAGAGCAAGCGAACAATCAGTACAGCGTATCTGCTGGCGGCCCTTTGGCTGCTGAGAAATTCACCGTTTTCGCCCGCTTTGAAAGAACCTGGGGATCCTCGGAGGTCAACGCCAATGTGCTCGTTCCCCGATCCGCGGAACACTCTCCTCTTTCCACTGATCCGGAAAATAGAAAAGTTATCGCCGCTTTGCTCCAGTCTTACGGCGCCGGTCTTCCCAATCTTCCTCCCAGCGCGTACACCAGCCCGCAGCATCGCAATGCAAATGCCTCTCAAGATGTCGACAGCAAAGAGGGCTTGTTCCGCCTGGACTTCTCGCTCAGCGAGAGCCATTCCGCCGCCATGCGCTATTTCATCAGCGATTACGCGGAAACGCCTTTTCAGCTTGTCCTCGGTCAAAACCCGCTGGTCAACACGCGCCGCACAGGCTTCGATGCCTCTCTGGCCAGCAAATTCACTACCAGCCTAATTTCCAGAATTGGATTAAAATTCGACCGTTCCGCCGTGAATCTTTTGCCAACCCAGGAATTTTTGAAATTATTTTCCAGCGCAGGAATAAACGCTCCGGTTCCATTTGTCGATTTCCAGGCGGACTCGCTGCAAGACATCGGCCCAGGACACCAATATCCCCGGCGGCAAATCGCCAACCGTTTCCAGGCATCCTCCGATATTGCGTCGCGTGCAGGCCTGCACAATTTGAAATTCGGCTGGGCCACCACGCGCGTGCAGGTGAACGATCTGCAAAGCGATCACTCTCGCGGCACTTTGGTTTTCGCCGCCGACTTCGGCCGTTCCGAAACGGAAAACTTTCTCCTGGGCCAGCCTTCGTTGTGGATCGCTAGTTCCGGCAATCTTTACCGGGGGTTTCGCAATTGGGAGCATGTGCTTTACGCGGGTGACCAGATTTCTTTGAGCCGCGCATTAACATTAAATCTCGGTCTGCGCTATGAATTGGAATCCGTTCCCAATGAAGTCAATCATCTAACGCGCCAAGCCTACTCAGCCGATGTCACCAACGCCGCTCCTTCATTCGGCTTTGCGTGGAACCCTTCCGGCGGCGGGACGATCTTTCGCGGTGGTTACGGCATGTCTTACGGCACGATTTTCCCCGCCACCTCTCAGTTTTCCCGGTTTCAGCCGCCAGAGGTTTGTGTAAAGGAAATATACGCTCCCGACATGAAATCCATTTTGAATCCGACTGCTGCATCCGCAATCGCTCCTGCGCGTTGCGCTGTGCGCCGCTTGTCGCCAGACCTCGTTACGCCGTATTCCCACCAATATTCTTTCACCCTCGATCAGGACCTTCCCGGAACGTTTTCTCTGCGGCTCGCCTACGTTGGCTCCCGCTCGGTTCATTTGTTCTCGCAGGGCATCCGCAACCGCGCGCGACCTGTGCCGGGGTTTCCTCTCGCCACCGCCACCATCAACGAACGAAGACCCGATGCCAGGACCACCAGCGTCGCCGAGATCGAAAGCAACGGCAGGGCGTATTACGACTCCGCCCGCGTATCGCTCGAAAAAAAGTTAAGCCGCGGTCTGATCTTTCGCGCCGCTTACAAATGGAGCAAAAACATCGACATCGGCAGTGACTTTGCCAGCAGCGCATCGGGTTTGGAGAGTCCCTCTGCTCTGGGCGCTGCCTCCTCGGAAAATCTTCCTCGCACAGAAGACCTCAAAAGTTGGAGCTTGCTCGACGCTCCCCACAACCTGATTTTCAGCTACACCTATTCGCTGCCTCCCTTGGGTCCGCTCGGATGGCCTGCGCTGCTGCTGCGCGGCTGGGAGGTCTCTGGAACCGCGGTTTATCAATCCGGACTGCCTTTTTCCATTCTTTCCGGTGACGCGCCCGGCATCGGCAACGTGGATGGTGTTTTCTCGGACCGGCCCAATCTGCTCCAACCAACTCTCCTCGGTCGATCCGTGGACCATCCCGACGCCGCGCCTTCCCTTTTACCGCGTGCCGCCTTCAACACGCTTTTACCACCCTCGGGACGCGGCAATATCGGTTACAATGTGTTTCGAAAAGATGGCGTAAGCAATTGGAACCTTGCTCTGGGAAAAATTCTCCGGTTCCGGGGCGCGCGCGATATCACGGTTATGTTCCGCGCTGCCTTCCGTAATCTTCTGAATCATCCGCAGTTTGCTCGTCCAGGAGATAATCTGATGAGTCCGAGCTTCAGCCTGATTACGGACACAGCACAGCCTGGGCGCACGGTGGATATTTCGGTGCGGGCTGAATTCTAGAGCAGCATGCATCTTTTCTCGCGGAATCGTTCGTTGCCAGAATCCTCAAATCGGAGAATACGCTCATGAGTGAATCTATCAAAAAAATCGGCATTTTGACCGGCGGGGGCGATTGCCCGGGCTTGAACGCCGTCATTCGTGCCGTGGTCAAATCGGCTACGCTGATGCATGGCTGGCAAGTGGTCGGAATTCCCGATGGTTTTGACGGCCTGATCTGGCCGGAACGGCTTCGTCCGCTGGGCATCGAAGAGATTCGGGGCATTCTTCCTCGCGGCGGAACCATCCTGGGAACCTCGAATCGCGGGAATCCCTTTGCCTATCCTGTAAAGGAAAATGGCGTCACTGTCCTCAAAGACATGTCGCCGGTTTTGCTCGAGAATTTCAATAAAGTGGGGCTGGATGCTCTCGTCATCGTCGGCGGCGACGGCACGCAGAAAATTGGCCTGGAGCTTTGGCGGCAGGGCGTGCGCGTGGTGGGCGTTCCTAAAACCATTGACAACGACCTTTCCGCCACCGAAATCACTTTCGGTTTCGACACCGCGCTGCATACCGCCACCGAGGCCATCGACAAGCTGCACACCACGGCGGAAAGCCATCATCGCGTCATTCTGATGGAAGTCATGGGCCGCGATGCGGGATGGATTGCCCTGGAATCAGGCATCGCTGGCGGCGCCCATGTCATTCTCATCCCGGAGATTCCTTGCACCATCCAGAAAATCTGCGAGAAAATCGACGAACGGGCGCAGATCGGCAGTTTTTACAGCATCATTGTTGTTGCGGAAGGTTGCCAGTACATCGACGGCGCTTCCATCAGCGGTTCGGATCAAAATCGCCGCCAGACGCCGCGCAGCGGAGAAGTCGCTAATGCTATCGGCAGCATGATTGCTCGCAGCACGCAGAAGGAGACCCGCGTCACTGTGCTGGGCCATATCCAGCGCGGAGGCACCCCGTCCCCATTTGACCGCGTCCTCAGTTCCCGGTTCGGTGTGGCTGCCGTTGAACTGATCGCCCGTGGCCAGTTCGGTCATATGGTCTGCTTGCGTTGCGGCTCCATTGAATCCACTCCCATCGAAAAAGCCGTAGGGCAATTGAAAACCGTGGACCCCAATGGGGAAATGGTCCGCACGGCTCGCGCCTTGGGCATTTCATTTGGGAATTGATCCTTTTCCTGCTCCACAGAACACGTTTGGAGTTGGTACAATCTTTGTTCACTGGAAATCGCCAACAATTTGTCCGCGCTAAGTTTTTTGCGGCATTCAGAGGAGAAAATTTTGAAAGTACTGGTCATTGGCTCTGGCGGACGGGAACATGCTCTCGTTTGGAAACTCCGCCAAAGTCCTTCTGTCAAGCAGGTGCTCTGCCTGCCTGGCAACGGTGGCATTTCCCGCGAAGCGCAATGCGTTGCAGGCGATCTAAAAAAAATGGACCGTTTAGCGGAGCACATCGCCAGCATCGCTCCGGACTTGACGGTCGTGGGGCCGGAAGCCCCGCTCGCCTCCGGCCTTTCTGACACTCTCGCCTCCAAAGGCCTGCTCGTGGCTGGCCCTTCGCAAGCCGCAGCGCGTCTCGAAGGCAGCAAGATTTTCTCAAAACAGTTTATGCGCCGCCACGACATTCCTACGGCGGACTTCGTTGTCTGCGAGGATCGCGAAACCGCTCTGGCTGCCGCCCAGCGCTGGGGAGGTCCCGTGGTTCTCAAGGCCGACGGTCTGGCCGCCGGAAAAGGTGTCGTGGTTTGCTCGAATGCATCCGAATCGGAGCAGGCTATTGACGCTTTGCTCTCTGGTCGCCTTGTCGGTGATGCCGGGCGCCGGCTGGTCATCGAAGAGGCTCTCACCGGCGAGGAGGTTTCTTTCCAGGTGCTGACCGATGGAAATACCGTCCTTCCCCTGGCTCCCACGCAGGATCACAAAGCGGTCTGGGATGATGATCGCGGCCCGAACACCGGCGGCATGGGCGTTTACTGCGACGACGCCATACTCTCGAATGCGTTATCACAACGCATCATGAAGGAGATCGTGCATCCCACCCTCGACGGTTTGCGCAAGGAAGGCATCACCTATCGCGGCGTTTTGTATTGCGGCTTGATGATCACCAAAGACGGTCCGAAGGTTCTCGAATATAACGCCAGGTTCGGAGACCCGGAAACTCAGCCCTTGATGTTTCGCTTGCGCACCGATTTGGCCGAAACTCTCCTGGGCCTGGCGCGCGGCAATCTTAGTTCGCGCCCGCTGGAGTGGGTACCGGGAGCCAGCGTTTGCGTGGTGGCTTGCTCGGCTGGCTATCCTGGCAGTTACGAATCGGGCAAGATTATTTCCGGCATTGAGCAGGCCGAAGCGGCGGGCGCAAAAATCTTTCATGCCGGCACTACGAGCAATAACCATGATTTTCTCACTGCCGGTGGCCGCGTGCTGGGCATCACCGCGCGCGGAGAAACTCTCGCGGCGGCCACCCGGAACGCCTATCATGCGGTATCGTGCATTCATTTTGACGGCATGCATTACCGTCACGACATTGCTCAAAAAGGTTTGCGGCGCTCTCAGCCGTTGTGATATCAAACAATTCTGTTGCTAGTACGAATTTCGAATTCTCGCTAAAGGACTCGCACATATGCCTAAGAAAAAAACCGTCCCACCTCTTGTTGCCATCCTGATGGGCAGCGACTCGGATTTGCCCGTCATGTCGGAAACCGCTCATATGTTAAAAGAATTCGGCATTCCTTTTGAATTGGTAATCTCCAGCGCCCACCGCACTCCTGCTCGAACCGCCGAGTTCGCTCGCGCAGCCGCCGGTCGCGGCATCAAGGTCATCGTCGCCGGAGCCGGTGGCGCATTCCATCTCGCTGGCGTCATCGCCGCGGAAACCACCCTGCCGGTTATCGCCGTCCCTCTGGCCATTCCGCCGCTCAATGGTTTTGATTCCCTGCTGGCAGCCGTCCAGATGCCCTGCGGCGTTCCTGTGGGCACCATGGCCGTTGGCAAGGCCGGCGCCGTCAACGCCGGTATATTCTGCGCACAGATTCTCGCCACATCGGATGAGTCCCTGCGCCGTAAGCTGGAGAAGCATAAAAAGAAAATGGCCCAGAGCGTGATCGAAAAAAGTGAACGCGCCAAAAAAGAATTTCCGTCCTGACAGGCCACCACTGCCTTTTTCCGCGCATCCAACTGCGGTATAATGATTAAAGCGAATTTTCCGGGAGGGTATACAAGAATGACGAAGCTGCGCTATCTTGCCACTGCCTGCTTTCTGCTCATTCTCAGCGTCCATTTTTCCTTTGCCGCCGACCCCCAGAAAGACATTGAAAAGCGAGTCAACGAGTTTTACGAGGCTTTTTCCAAAGGCAACATGAAGACCGCTGAAAAATTTGTCCATCCCGAATCCATTCAAATGTTTCGCGCCCAAGCCCAGAGCGCCATCCTCAAATACCAGCTCCGTAAAATCGACATCACCCCGGATGGCAAGGAAGCCTTTATCACCATGGGCGTAGACAGCATGGTGCCCCTGCTCGGCAAGGTGATGACGCTCGATGCTCAAACCACTTGGCGCATCCACAAAGGGAAATGGTATCTTGCCCTCGGCGCGCCCCCGCCCATCCACGTTTTGAAAGCGCAGGAGCATCCGCCGGATAAAAAAGCCACCGAGCTTCAGTTTGAAAAAACCGCAATAGATTTTGGATGGAAACGCCAGGGCGATGTCGTTCAAGTCGAGTTTCCGTTTACGAACATTTCAGACCACGCCGTCACCGTCTCCGCAGCTCTTGTCTCCGACTGCAATTGCATCGAGGTCCAAGTAACCAAGCCCACCCTGGCCCCAGGCGAGAAATCTTCCGTCCTTTTCAGGGTAGCCAGTTCGCCATTTCTGCTCGATTACCACCAGGGAATCGGCATCAAAGTCGAACCAGGCGGCGGCATCTTGACCCTGGACGTTTTCGGCTTCCTGGCTCCTGCCGACCAAAACCCTCCAACTGAAAGTACGCCAGCCAGCCCCTAGTCCGGTTTCAGAGTAGAGGTGTAGCAATCCGCCCCGCAGGTAGCGCCAGCATCCCGCTGGCCCCCTCTGGCCCATTGATCCCCGCCAGGATGGCGGCGCTTCGTCAGGCCATCGTCTACACTTACCATGAAAATTCCCTAGCGGACATATCTTTGCACCCGCCGTTTCTGACGGTTCCCATAAACCATTTCGGTGCTAACATTTCCCGTTGATACGGAAATGCAATGACCCCTCGCGGCCTCATCTCCCCGACGCACAAAACCATTCGTTAGTATTACGAATCTCTCGACGCCCTCAACGATCAACACGTCTTCAGCAAGATGAACCTGCGGATCGCGTTTCAAGGGCTGCTGGCGGACACGGCGCGGCTGCATGGCTGGACGCTGATTCCGGAACTATCCGAAAAATCCTTTGTTGGACGTGTGCAGCCTGACGGCACCCTGCGCGACTCCAACGGCCTCCCGCGCGGCTACTGGGAGGCCAAGGATTGGACGCAGGCTATGATTTTCGTTTTGAGTGGACTTGGAAACTTTCGAGAAAGGACAGGGCATCAGTCCTTGTGCCGAACTCGCCAACAACCCGATCGCTGTTGACAAAAGATACTTGCACCTCGTAGCGGATGAACGCATGAGCCTGGCTACTTTCATCATAGTTTCTAAAGAAAGCAAGTGCCTCGTCTAAGCTCTTGTATTCCACTGGGGTCCCGTGAAGAGGAAGTATCCTAATCGTTTTCACGCTTCGTTCAACGGTTTGTCGTAAGCTGGCCACAAATCGTTCAAGTTCCAATTTGTTGAGGGCTACTAGGGCCTTAGCCACTTTTGATTTCTTTGCGCTGGAAAGACCTTTCCATGCAGCCATCCTCTGAGCGAATTCATTGTCTGGTGTGTCCTCGTCAAACGCCGCGTTGATTCCTACGGACTCGAATGCTCGTACAACACTTGAGTAAGGCAGATAAGCAACAGCAAATCCCAATGAACGCAACTGAGACAAGGCGCCCGTTGTAAAAACACCCGCGAGTACCGCACCGGCAAATGGTCGCTGCCTGCTGTATGTTTCCAGTAGTGGAATCAAGGCACCTTGAATTTCTTGAACCTTATTACGTGAGTGCTTTGTGTAACGTCGCCATGCCGTTTCAATGAACGCGATTGGAATGCCTATCTTGGATGGTGTTCCTCCCCTTTCCAAGACAAAATCTAAGTCATGCTTGTTTCCATTCAGATCGGTCCAACTCAGTTTATTTCCAGCGCGCGCGGAACGCTGCCCCTGTTTGTCGAAATATAGACCGTATTTTTGTGCAAATGACTTTAGAATCGGTGATAGTGTCGCCTCTAGCATATCGCCAATCATTTGACCGAATTGATGTGAAGGAGATTGAGCCATATCTACCCCTCGATCCAGAGGCGGCCCTCATGCAGTGGGACTCTGTGCTTACGATTCTTCCACTTTATATTTCTTTCTCTGGTTTTTTCAAATCGATAACTCCTAAACCCTGAGGAAATGGCTAACTCACCAAGCCATCTGTCAACTGGAATATGAACTCCATAAGGGGCCGAGTCACCAATTACAAAACACGCGAGGGCACCGGCTGCAGTAATTCGACGTAGAGTATCGAAAACTCTTGCCATATCCTTGAAATACGCGGCTACCATAGTATGGTAGGTCTTCTTGCCACCATGATGCTCTCTTTCCTCTTCTAATTTAGAACATGCAATTGTAAGTTCATTTCTAATCGGTGCAAGCAAAGAGTCGCTTATTAACTCCGTAGTCTGGCTGCTAATCCGCGAGACATGCTGACTACAAGAACGAATTAGGTGTTTGCGCACGGCATCCTGGAGATCACCCCAACTGCGAATTTCTCCTAGGAAGGTCATTTCGAGCCGTGTTGAATCAGCATAATCGTAGTTATTTGCGTAAGGAGGTGATGTTATCACTAACTGAGCCCAACCCGACGCGACTGAAGGACATTGTCTTGCGTCCTCCTGATAAATTATCGGGCGAGGGCCAGAGGGCAGTGATTGCCGAACTCGCATATCCTCCGTCATTTGACAGACCTTCAAATGAAAAGCTCGAAATGGGTCAAGCACCTTTGCTTTCTTCTTCGAGGGGAGCACGTATTGCCACTGAGCCGTCCCAACGGGCGAACACTGTCTCAGAATCGAAATGAGTGCAAGCCATGATAATTCCGAAGAGGCCGACCCATCCGACAGGTTGACGAGGGTTTCATGAAGGGCCCGGAGACGAATCAATATTTCTGCTGGATAGCACTTTTGCAGAAGTGGTGGCTCACATCTCTCCGCAACTGAACAATTGCTGGCGCGATCTAAAACTCGCTCGGCGAATAGTTTGAAGTCTGAATCCTTCGAATCCCATAAAAGTTTAGTCCGCGCAATCCGTGCAACGAGAGGATGGGCTTCAATACCTATGCTACAGGCTCCAGCAAACTGCGCCTCCAGTAAGACTGTGGCCGATCCAGCAAACGGATCGAGAATCCGACTGGCACCCTTCGACAATTGCGCGCTTATTAGTTCTCGGACCCATCTTGCCGAAAACCCAGCCGAATATCGAAACCATCGATGGACTGGTAGGGCCAGATTTTCTTGAAACGTGGAACTATTATCCGCCACCGGAATTTTCAAGCTTTCAATAGTGGTTTCAAATAGACTCAACTGCGGCATAATCCAAAGTACCATAACACCAGACTCCTCGAACTTCATAGGGCAAGTTGTGCCTCTTGAAGGATAAGACCTCGCTGATGCTCTCCGGCATTCCCGCCGAGGCGTTCGAGTATCGCCTGGGCAACCGCAGCGCGCTCGAATGGGTGATTGACCAATATCAATACACCAAGGACAAACGCTCCGGCATCGTCTCCGACCCGAACCGCGCCGATGACCCGGAGTACATCGTGCGGCTGGTGGGCCAGGTGATTCACGTCTCGCTCGAAACCACCAGTATCGTCAAATCCCTTCCGCCTCTCAACTGAGCCGCGTGCGTGAGCAAGCGGGCAGGTTTGGTAGCCACGGTGAGTGCTTTCCTCGCCGCAATGTCCTGAGCATCGTCGAAGGGTGGGACTTTTCTTTTTGGTCGTCATCCCGAGTGAGCGAAGCGACGAGGGATCTGCATTTCGCGTTTCGTCAGGGCACGGATTCATCCGTGCCAATCCAATGCTTTCATGCTTACTTCCTTACTGCCGTAGGCCGGAACGCAGCGCTAGCGAAGTGAAGCTGCTTTACTCGCGAGGCGACCATCGGGAGCTGAGCGCATGGCCGCCACGCAGTGGCCTGACTCCCGCACCGCGCTAGCCCTTTGCGCTATACTTCCTATTCCATTGGTACCTGCGAATTGTTGATCCTGCTTCGCTCGCCTGCTGCCTGACATGCCATCACTCGGAATTCTTCTCCTGGTAATCTTCGCAACCATAATCGGACTGGCAATCTTAGCTGCTGCCATCCAATCGTTGGCCGCTCTCGCCGACCGCAAGAAGCACCCGCCGCCGGGCCGCATGGTCAACCTTGGCACCCACAGCCTGCATCTCCATTCCAAAGGTGAGGGCAGCCCCGTGGTCATCTTGGATGCCGGCATGGCTTCAACGTCTCTGAGCTGGGCCTTCATCCAGGATGAGCTTGCTAAGTTCACTCACGTGTGCAGTTACGACCGCGCCGGCCTGGGCTGGAGCGAGCCGGGGCCTAAGCCCCGCACCACTGCCCAAATCCTCGCCGAGCTGCGCGCCCTGCTGCAAAAATCCGGCATCCCTCCGCCCTACGTGCTCGTGGGCCATTCTTTCGGAGCATTCACCGTGCGCCTGTTCGCCGCTCTTCACCCAAACGAAGTTGCCGGACTGGTTTTCATCGACGGCTTGCATCCCGCCGAATGGTTTCCTGCCAGTGAGCATCAGTTGCGCGGATTGTCTCGAGCGGTGCGCTCCGCGCGTCGCGGCGTCTGGCTAGCTGCGCTCGGCGTTCCTCGCGCCGTTTTGTACCTCGCGCGCATCGGCGGAGTGAATCTCGCCCGCAGGGCTGGCTTGCTGGCCAGCGGCGGAGCCTCCCGCCACGTGGAGAGTTTGTTTCTTCCGGTTAGCAAACTGCCCCGGCATCTCCTTGCGGTCATCTTCAGTTTCTGGTCCTTGCCGAAGACCTACCAGACTCTGGCCGATCAGTTGGAAGTCCTGCCCGAATGCGCCCGCCAGGTTGCTTCTGCCACCACCAGCTTCGGTGACCTGCCGCTCATCGCCTTGGTCGCCTCCAACTCCCGTCCGCCGCGTACGATGAGCACGGAGGAAGTCGCCCGCCTGTCCAGCCAAGGTACGCTCCACGTCGCCTCCGACAGCGGCCACTGGATTCAAATCGACCAGCCCTCGCTCGTCATCGACGCCATCCGCCACGTCGTCTCCGCCGCCCGCAACGCGTCTAGCACTTGACGAATCAAAACCTATTTTTTACGGAATTGCCAAACGGAATGTAACCGCCGCCGACCCATACCGCCAGCCGGAGCTGGTGGCAGCGATGGCTGCGGCCTGCGTGTCATACCCTTCCACTTCCAACCGAAACTCGCTGCCCGTATGGAACCGATAGGAAACCAGCACATACGCGCGCAGCGCCGGACTCCACGAGCCGAACACCGCGCCGTGTTCTTTAATGCGCTCCGCCCCGGCCCCAAAATCTAAAGCCACCAACGTCGCGTCACCCTCGAATTCCATGTACGATCCGAAATCCAGCGCGTGGATTTTATCCGGTGCGAAGTACCCTGCGCGGCTGGAATTCGTGTATCGAATCTGCGCGTAATTGGCGTTCACTTCCATCGCTGGCGTGATCCCCCAACCAACGCCACCACCCGCGATGCTCCGCGTATTCTTCTCGCCTCCGCCGCGAATCCATGATCCCCCGCCCACGCCGCGCAAACGCAGTTGACGCGTCACGGAAACCTCCGGGCGAAACCGCAATTCATTGCGGATGATCTGATTCGCCACCAGTAGCGGCGTCGAATCTAGCAACGTGCGCTGGAACTGGGCATCAAAGCGGCCCTTGTTTCCCGGCGCTGTGGCGCGCGCCCGCACCTGCGCCGTACCGATAAACTTCGCATCGCTCTGCGCGCCCGTCACCGGATGCTTGCCTGCATCAATGCGCACCGCGCCCGCCGCTGCATCCAGTTGGAACGCCGCACGCGGTCGCATGCGCGCTTTCACCGCGAACTCCGCGTAATTGCGGTCGTCAAAATCATCGGAGATGTTGGTGTGGCCTGCGCTCACTCCCAATCGCGCCGTGTCGCTCACCGCAATATCACCGCCCGCTTGCACCTTTAGCCGAAAGTTTCCATCCGAGTCCCCGCTGAATAGGAGCATCGGCTCAACCGTAGGGGCTGCCGCTCCGCGATAATATTCCATCTGTTCTTCGTTGGCCTGCCCTTCGTCCACTGATGCGGCGCGGTCGAAAGCCGTCCGCGCTCCTCGCGGACGCCCTGCGCGATTGCGCTCCCGTGCCAAATCTCTCCACGCTTCCGCATCCTCCTGGTGCGCCGCCAGCCAATTCTCATAGGCGCTGATCGCTTGGTCCGTTCTGCCCGAGCGTCCCAACACGCGCGCCTGCCCAACAACCGAATCCCTCTCATTGGGAGCGAGGCGCACAGCGTTCGAATAAAGTTCCAACGCCCGGTCGTACCTTTCTTGCCGCGCGAGGAAATCTCCCAGCGCCATGTACCCCCAGGCGTCGTCCGGCTCAAGGGCAATGTACCGCTCGTACAGCCCCTCCGATTCACTCGGTTCCCTCGGTTCTCTCGGTTCCAACAATTGAGCCAACCGGAACGTGGCGCGGCTATTATCCGCATCAACCGAGAGAACCGCACGAAACGATTGAACCGAGAGAACCGAATCTCCCGAGTCGTAGGCAGCCTCCGCTTTTTCCAAAAGCGACTTGATTTCCTCGTTATCTTCCGCCTGCAAACCGTGAGCCGCTTCTGCTGAAATCAGCAATGCCAAAACCAAAAACGTAACCCTGCCCAGCGACATCGCAACTCTCGGTGTCCTTTTCAATCGCAATTGCGCAGGCATTACAATAAACCTCAGAAGGTGCACCGAAATCCAGATCGCAGCAAGCGTAGCCAATGAGTATGCCAGCGCCGAGTAGCTCAGCAGCATTGGCAATTCCGGCGCACTCTGTGCGCTCGCCGTGGTCGTTGCGCTATTGAAAAATACGTATGTTCGTGAATACCGGATCGTCTCACTCAATAACCAAGCCGTTCCCCACATGCTGGAGAGTATTGCAGCAGCCATAGCTGTTTGCCGCTTTACGAGTGCGCGGCTGGCCGCGGTGCTCTGCCCATGCAGCGCATTCCACATTTCACGAAATGGCATGGCCAGCGCGGAGAGCAAATAAAATAAGCCGCCAATCCCGGCGCCTGGAATTCCCGCAGTCATT
>Ga0156170_1081_pt2 | contig 15730 bp, 8 predicted proteins | sample RifCSPlowO2_12_FD_107823 | JGI IMG/M metagenome (GOLD analysis project Ga0156170, IMG submission 107823) | Acidobacteria bacterium RIFCSPLOWO2_12_FULL_54_10
ACAACAACGGTGACGGAACGTTCACCGACGTTACGGTGAAAAGCAACACGCTGGCGTATGGCGCGGGGATGAGCGCCTCGTTCGCGGATTATGACAATGACGGCCGGCTCGACATCTATAACACGCAGATTCGCTCCGAGCACGCCTGGTTCGCCGAATCGCCCACAGTTTACCGTTACATGCTGAACTCCTTCCGGCAGGGCGTTTGGAAGACGGACATGCCGCTGTATTGGGAAATGTTCCGCCAGTCGGGCTTTGGATTTGTGGAAGTCTTTCAAAAGATGGCCTCCGGCAACACGCTGCTGCGGAACCGGGGCGATGGAACATTTGAAGACACCACGAGGCAGGCCAGCGCCAATCCGGTGGGGTGGTTCTGGGGGGCATCGTTCGCCGACTTCGACAACGACGGCTGGCAGGACATCTACGCCGCCGATGGTTGGGTTTATAACGACCGGGGAACAGAGATTGAACGGGAGTTTCTCAACAACGTGGTCAGCCGCCAGAAAGATTACAAGACCGGACTGTTCTTCGATCCGAAGCATTTCGGACGGCTCTCCTGGCACGGTTGGGAACACAACCGGCATTTGAGAAACCAGGGCGATGGCACGTTCGTGGAGATTGGACGCGCCGCAGGCACCGACCTGATCACCAACAGTCGAGGCGTCGCGGTGGCGGATTACTGGAATCGCGGCGTGCTGGACATCGCGGTTTCAGCATCCACGGACCGGCACGCTCTGCTCCGCAATGGTGGCGGCAGCAAAAGGAATTGGCTGCAAGTGGAATTGGTGGGCACAAAGTCTAACCGCGATGCCGTGGGAGCCAGGATCACGATTCACGTGGGCGGCAAGCTGCAAATGCGCGAGTTGGTGCTGGGAGATGGCTACGGTTCGCAGAACACGCTCCGGCAGCACTTTGGAATTGGGGATGCCTCGCAGGTGGACGAGCTGACGGTGCGCTGGCCACGCTCCGGCATTACGCAAACTTTCCACAATGTCGCAGCGAACAAAATCCTGGAAATCACGGAAGGTCAGGACCGGCTCGTGGAGAAGCAATATAAAGGGGTGACGCCGTGAAAACTCCTTTCAGGACCATCGGATTTATTTTTCTCCTGGTCAGCTGTGGTTGGGCAACCGATGAGCCAGGCGCTGGCGGCTCGTGGTTTCAGGACATTACTAAGCAGGCCGGAGTAGCTCATCCGCATACGAATAGCGCCTTCAAAAATCCCTACGCTCACATCATGTCCGGCTATACGGCACTGGGTGCTTCGGCGTCGGTAGCTGACTTCAACGGCGACGGCTTCGAGGATTTATTTGTGACCGATTCCAAGGAAGATGGAAAAAATCGCCTTTACAAAAACAATGGCAATCTGACGTTCACCGACGTTGCCGCAGTAGCTGGCGTAGCCGATGGAAATGACGCAAATAATGCATCCGCTGATTCCCTGTGGTTTGACTATAACAATGACGGCCGACCGGACCTGCTGGTGATCCGCTTTGGCTACAGCCAGCTTTATGAAAATTTAGGCAATGGAAAGTTTCAGGACGTAACGGCTAAAGCTGGCTTAAGGCATTACGCCAACGCCATCACCGCCATCGCATTTGACTCCGACCGCGATGGCGACCTAGACCTTTATTTAGGCGCTTATTTCCAGCCAGTCAACATTTTCGAGGCTTCCACACCGCGATTTTTCCCGGAGAGTTTCGAGACCGCAAAAAACGGGGGCGGCTTGATCGCGTTTCGCAATAACGGCGATGGGACATTTGTTGATATGACGGATCAAGCAGGCCTGCGGCAGTCCGGATGGGTGCTCGACCTAGGGCACGCCGACGCCGACAACGATGGGGACGATGATCTTTACGTCGCCGCCGATTTTGGAACGGATCGCTTCTACGCAAACAACGGGGATGGGACGTTTTCCGATATTACGGAAAAAGCAATCGGCGTGGACACCAAGAAGGGCATGAATGTGGATTGGGGTGATTATGATCGCGATGGGTATCTCGACATCTACGTGACCAACATCACCGACGACTACATGCGCGAAGGAAATTTCCTGTGGCACAACTCCGGGGATTTAACGTTCGCAGACGTTTCGCGGGAGACGGGCACCTATGATACGGGCTGGGGTTGGGCGGGAAAGTTTTTTGATTACGATAACGACGGCTGGCTGGATTTGTACGTCATGAATGGCTGGGTCTCTGGGGGCAAGGACAGTTACGTGCCGGATGTTTTCGAAATGATCCTCCGCCCCAACGTGGATTTGGCGGACGTGCGCCAGTGGCCTCCGATGGGCGACAAAAGCCTGAGCGGATATCAAAAGAAGAAGCTATTCCATAATCAAAGTGGACAAATCTTTAAGGAGGATGCTGCGCGTCATGGTTTGGATTCCATCCGGGACGGCCGGGGCATCGCAGTAGCTGATTTTGACAACGATGGGAAGCTCGACCTGTTCGTGACCAACGCGAATTCCGAGCCATTTCTATATCACAACGTTCATCCGCATGACACCAACTGGGTTGAATTTATCCTCGAAGGAAAGACTTCCAACCGCGCCGGTATTGGAGCGCAGATTCGTTTGACCGCTGGCGACGCCACACAAATCAGTTTCGTTAACGGCGGGAATGGATTCGCCAGCCAGAGCACATCGCGAGTTCATTTTGGGTTGGACAAAGCTTCCACCATCGATCAAGTGGAAATTCGCTGGCCTTCAGGAAAGAAGCAGGTTGTAAAAAATCTCTCAGCAAATTCAATTTACTTAGTCCGGGAAGATGGGAAGGTTGAGCCGTGGAAGCCATCCAAGGAGAGTGGGAAATGAGAAAGCGCGCATTCCTGGCGGGGCTGCTGATCATGATGATTTGTCTGACGGTGATCGCAGACCACGCTGTTGCGGCCGATCCGGCTGCGGCGATGGCAGAGATGGAACCTCTATTGAATAAGGAACCCGACAACCTGCAACTAGGCGCGCGATACCGCCAAGCTGCAATTCAGGCAGCGCAATATGACCGCTGCATAGAATTTTACCAAAAGCTGATTGAACTTCGCCCCGATGCATCGAATGTGCGGTTGAATTTCGGTTTCGCCTATGTGGACAAGATTCCGGCGGCGGGATCCATTACACAAGTCATTCTTGCGAATAACGCGCTTACGGAGTTCACCAAGTCACTCGAAATAAAACCGAGCTGGCTAGGATATTACACGCGCGGCAACAGTTATCTTTTTTGGCCAAGAATATTTGGCCGCACAGCGCTAGGTATCAAAGACCTGGAAGAGGCCATGAAGATTCAACAGGCCGAAGCCAAGCGCCCGTATCATGTGAGAACTTACGTCGCGCTCGGTGATGGCTACTGGAAAATGGATGAATTGGACAAAGCAAAATCAGTCTGGACTGAAGGGCTGAAACAGTTTCCTGGACACGCAGGGCTTCAAGCTCGTCTCTCTAAGCAGGGCGATGAACTGAAGAGCGTCATGGACGAAGCGTACGATCCCAACCTGCGTATTGATACGTCTCTTGAAGAGCTGTGGGCTAAGTAGAGGCTCAATGATGATCCAAAGTAATCTCGATTGCAGGCCGCTATTGAAAATCAATCGTTGCCAATTGCTGTGTTCCGCAGCGCTCATGGCGTTTTTGCCCATCATCCTGATGGCGAGCAACGAAAATAGCGAAATCATCCGCTTTGAAGAGATCGCGGCCAAAGCTCAAGTGCGCCATGTTCACAAGACCCGGCAGTTCCCCGGCAAAAAAGCGGATGTGCTGGAGATGTTCACTTCCGGCGGTTCTTCCGTCGCCGTTGCTGATTTCAATAATGACGGATTCGAGGACCTCTTTGTCACCAGCTCTGATACGGGGGCGGAAAACCGGCTTTATAAAAACAATGGAGATATGACGTTTACCGATGTGAGTGAACAGGCCGGCGTCACCGGAGGGAACGATCCGCTCTCCATAGTTGCCGATGCCGTATGGTTCGATTACGACAATGACGGCTGGCGCGATCTCCTGGTCGCACGATTCGGAACACCTCTGCTGTATCACAACGAAGGCTATGGAAAATTCAAGGATGTCACGGCGCGGACAGGGATGAATCGCTTTGGCAATACCATATCGGCCATTGCCTTTGATTACGACAATGACGGGCATCTGGATGTGTTGTTCGGAAATTATTTTCCTCCAGAGAATTTGATCGAACTGAAGGACCCGCACGTGCTGCCGAATAACCTGGACAATGCCGTTAACGGTGGCGGTGCAAGCCTGTGGCGCGGCAATGGAGACGGAACGTTTCTTGATGTCACGAAGAAGGCGGGGCTGGACAACCAAATGGGCTGGATACTCGACGCGGGGCACGCCGACTTCAATAACGACGGGCATCAGGACATCTATTTGGCCGGCGACTACGGCACCGACCGGCTGTACTTCAACAACGGCGACGGCACGTTCCGCGATTTGACCGAGGCCGCGATGGGCTTTGATACCAAGAAAGGAATGAACGCCGAGACCGGAGACTTCAACAACGATGGGTGGATGGACGTCTATGTGACCAACATCACCGACGAATACATGAAAGAGTGCAACATGCTGTGGCAGAACAACGGCGGCGAGACATTCACCGATGTGTCAAAGGAAACCGGCACCTGCAACACGCTGTGGGGCTGGGCCGCGAAGTTCGGCGATTACGACAACGACGGATGGCTCGATATTTTCGCCGTCAACGGACTCCGCTCTGCAAGCGATGACAATTACATTCCGGTGCTTGTCAACATGATCACGGCTCCGGGCATGGACTTTACCGATGTGAACAACTGGCCGGACATTGGCGAGATGAGCTGGAGCGGATACCAGAAGAAAAAAATGTTTCGCAACCTCGGCGGGCAGGCGTTCAAGGAAATTTCCGCGGCGGCGGGCGTGGACAATAATCTGGATGGGCGCGGATTAGGGCAGGGCGATTTCGACAACGATGGGCTGCTGGATTTTTATCAAGTCAACGCTAACCAACCAGCGCTTTTTTACAGGAATATAACTCAAGAAGCTGGGAACTGGATCGAACTCAAGCTGATTGGTTCGAAGTCGAACAAGGATGCGATTGGAGCGCGAGTGACACTAAGCGCGGGAGGGCGGACGTGGATTTCGGAGGTGAACGGGGGAAATGGGTACGCGGGACAAAGCACCACCCGGCTGCATTTCGGTCTCGGTTCCCTCGGTTCTCTCGGTTCCCTCGGTTCAGTGGAAATACGCTGGCCGAGCGGTCAGGTGGACAAAGTTACCGTGCCGGTCAACCAGATCACGACCATTGAGGAAGCGAAAGGGGTCGTCAGCAAATGAAGCGACCTGTAGCAGGCTTACTAGGACTAATGGCAGGCTTAACGGTTGGCTTTCTGAGCCTGCTACCCTATGCTTTGTCACAGACGGCCTCGCAATCGAGGGCTGCGTTGGAGGAGCAAATTTGGCAGCACCGGAATTTGGGCAAGGCGTTCTACGAAAATCCCACCACTTTCGCCCAGGCGGTGGATGAGTTCAAGATAGCGCTCGATCTGGCGCCGGATTCGGTACGCGAGAGGATCAATTACGGGATAGCGCTGCTAAGGGCGGGAAAAACCGAGGAAGGGATGGCGGAACTGAGGACAGCGCAGGAGCAGGACCCGTCGGTACCGCATACGTGGTTCAACCTGGGAATCGAATACAAGAGAGAATCCGAGTATGAGAGGGCGATAGAACAATTAGCGCAAATGGCGCGGCTGGTTCCCGACGAAGCGGTCACGCACTATAATCTCGGCTATCTTTACAAGCTGACCGGCAACGACGAGCAATCGCTGGAACATTTGGAGCGCTCGGCGCAGCTTGATCCCAACCTGGCAGGACCACGTTTCCAGCTTTATAACACGTATCGCGCGATGGGCCGCGGGGAGGATGCCGCGAGAGAATTGCGCGCGTTTCAGGAAATCCGCGCGAGGCAAGCGGGAGCGGCGGTGCCGGAGGATTTGGACTGGAGCTACTACGCGGAGATTTACGAGACGATCGATTTGAGAAGCGCACCCGAAACCGCAGCGGAGTTGAAATTTGAAACGCAGGTGATCAATGCCGACCTAGGCGGGGCGGCGGTTGGCTTGACGCTATTCGACGCCAATGCCGATGGAGCGCCAGACCTGCTGGTGTGGTCCGCAGAACGAGCGCGGCTTTTGCTGGGCGGCTCATCGATAGCAGAAGATTCAGGCTTGGAGCAGATTCGAGGAGTGATCGGCGCAGCGCCGGGCGATTTCAATAATGATGGACGTGACGACCTGTGCGTGATTACAGCGGGCGGGGCGGCGCTCTATGCAAACGAGAACGGGAAGTTTACACGGCAGGCAACGCAACTGCCGGAAGGAGACTTCCGCAAGGCGGTATGGCTGGATTATGACCACGACTACGATGTCGATTTATTTCTGCTGGGGGCGAATTCCAAATTGCTGCGCAACGAAGGAAACTCCGATTTTGGAGACCGCACGGCAACTTTTCCGTTTGCGACGGGCACGGCGGTTGATGGAGTCGTGATCGATCTTGTACCGGATGCGAATGGATGGGACTTGGCCGTGGCCTATGCCGGCGGACCTGGGAAACTCTACCGCGACCAATTAGGAGGCAGGTACGAAGCGGTTGATCTCGCCGCGCTGCCCGCCGGCGCGCGGTATCTGATGGCACGAGACTTCAATAACGACGGCAAAACCGATCTGGCTGCGTCGAGCAGTGGCAAAGTTGTCCTGCTGACAAACGACGGCAAAGGGTTTGCGGCATCGGCTACGGATGCGGCTGCGCCGGATCGATTTGATTTTGCTGATGTAGAGAACCGAGGCTACGCCGATTTGATTGCCGGAGGATCGATCCTGCGAAACGGAGGAATGGGCCGCTTTACATCGGGCACCGTAATCGCGCAAGATGCAAAATTTTCCACGGCGGCGGACTTCGATCAGGACGGCAGAATTGATCTGGCGGCTGTGCTTGCGGATGGCTCCTTGCAACTGTTGAAAAATCAAACCGAGACTTCGAATCATTGGCTGGGAGTGGCATTAACAGGTGTAAAGAATCTGCAACTGGCCGCAGAAGCAGAGGTGGAGATTAAGACCGGGCAACTCTATCAGAAGCAGGTTTACCGGGGCTTACCGCTGCATTTTGGACTGGGGACTTATCAGACTGCGGATGCGGTGCGCATCACGTGGCCGAATGCGCTGATCCAGAACGAGGTCCGGCAGGAGGGGAATCGGAAAGCAGAATACAAGGAAGCGCCGCGTTTGTCTGGTTCCTGCCCGATGATTTTCACGTGGAACGGGAAGGAATTCGAGTTTATCACCGACGTGCTGGGCGTGGCACCGTTGGGAGCCACGGCGGGCGATGGGATTTATTTCCCGGTGGATCACGATGAATACATCCAGATTGCGGGCCGGTCGTTGGCGCCGGTAGATGGTCAATACGAAATCCGTATCACGGAAGAACTGCGGGAAGTCGCATTTCTGGATCAGATACAGTTGATTGCCGTAGATCATCCGGCAGAGGTTGATCTTTTCACCAACGATAAGTTCAAAGCCCCGCCGTTTCCGGAGTTCCGGCTGTTCGGAGTGGAGGAGAGAATTCATCCGAAGGCGGCAAGGGATAAGGAAGGCCGGGATGTGCTCGCAAAGCTCGTGCGCAAGGACTCCCAATATCCTGATGGATACCGGCGCGACTACGCTGGCGTGGCGGAACTGCATCACCTGGACCTGGACTTTGGCGATGCGGCGCAAGACAACCGCGCAGTGCTGGTGCTGAGCGGGTGGGTGGATTGGGCGGACGGCAGCGTTTTTCTTGGCGCATCGCAGCAAAAGGGCGGCGGCTTGGTCATGCCCTATCTGCAAGTGAAGAACAAAGCGGGGCAGTGGCAGACGGTTTTTGAGGACATGGGAATTCCCGCAGGGAAACCAAAAACCATTGTCGTGGACCTGACGGGCAAATTTCTGTCCGACTCTCGCGAGATACGCATCGTGACCAACCTATGCGTTTACTGGGACGAAATTTTTTTGAGCGAGGACATCGCGGAGCCGCAAGTCCGGCTGACCGAGGTGAATGCCGCGAGCGCCGAATTCCGGTACCGGGGATTTTCACTGCCCGTGATTCATGCGGAGCGCAAGCAGCCGGAGCGCTTTGATTACCAGACCTGGATGCCGGTTTCGATGTGGAACCCCACGCCGGGAATGTATACGCGGTACGGCACTGTAAATCCGTTGATAGAAGAGGCGGATGACCGGTTTGTGATTATGGGGTCGGGCGATGAGTTGCGCTTGCTATTCCCTGAAAACAAGATGCCGCCATTGGCGCAAGGCTGGACGAGAGATTTTCTGCTATTGGTGGACGGATGGGCGAAGGACCAGGACGCGAATACGGCTTATTCGCAAACGGTGGAGCCGCTGCCGTTCCACGACATGACCGTCTACCCTTATCCAGCGGAAGAGAAATTTCCCGCTGGAGAAACGCACCGGAGTTACCAAGCGGAATACAACACGCGGCCTGCGCTGCGGCTGCTGCGGCCTGTGAATGAGCGGCAATGGGAAGCGAGGAGCAGGCCATGAAGCGACTGGGCAAGTGGACAGCCGTCACGTTTCTCGTGCTGCTGGTGAACACGGCTTACATATCGTCCGTGGCTTCACCCACGATTTTCTACATGACCAATGTCCTGTTGCATCTTGGGCTGGGGCTGGGGGTGGCGGCGGCATTGGCATTGTTGCTGGCAAAGAACCCAGCGCTTCGAAAAGGCGCAGCAACTGCCTCTGGGATTTTTATTTTGGTGCTGGTTACGGGGATTTACCTGGCGAGTTCGGGAAACACGTTGCCCAACCGGTGGGCGCTGTGGGCGCATATCATCGTCGGCGGTCTCAGCGTTGTGGCGCTGGTGCCGAATGCGAGAAGGCAGGCGCAAATGCTGGGCGGCGGGTGGCTGCGATTCCGCAATGGGTTGCAAGCAGGATTGGCACTGATGTTAATCCTGCCGGCGGGAGCCTATATCTATGCAAGGGCGTTTCCGAATCCTAAAGATCGCATCGAGAATCCGATGATCGTGCCAGCGACGATGGAAGGAGAAGGAGCGGGACCGCAGTCGCCGTTTTTCCCGTCGTCGGCCAACACGAATACGAAGGACATCATCCCCTCAAACTTCTTCATGGATTCGGAGTCGTGCGCGGAGTGCCACCCCGACGCCGTCGAGCAATGGCGCAGCTCGGCTCACCACTTTGCGTCGTTCAATAATCAGTTCTACCGCAAGTCCATCGAGTACATGCAAGACGTGGTGGGGACGGAGCCGAGCAAATGGTGCGCCGGATGCCACGATCATGCGGTGTTCTTCAACGGTCGGTTCGAGCGGCCGATCAAAGAGCAGATCGACACACCGGAAGCGCACGCGGGGCTGGCCTGCACGTCCTGCCACGCCATCGTTTCCATTGACAGCTCGATGGGCAACGGGGGCTTCACCATCGAATATCCGCCATTGCATGAACTGGCGACCAGCAAGAACAAGTACCTGCGCGCGCTGCACAGCTTCCTGACTTATCTGGACCCGGAACCGCACCGGCGAACCTTTATCAAACCTTTCATGCGAGAAAACGCGGCGGAGTTTTGCTCGGCCTGCCATAAGGTGCATCTGGATATTCCGGTGAATGATTACCGCTGGTTCCGAGGATTTAATGATTACGATGGCTGGCAGGCGAGCGGGGTTTCGGGCCAGGGAGCGCGGTCGTTTTATTATCCGGAGAAAAGTTCCAATTGCGTGGATTGCCACATGCCGCTGGTGCCATCCAACAACACTGCCAGCCGAGATGGCAAGGTCCATTCGCACCGCTTTGCGGCGGCGAACACCGCGCTGGCTTACGTCAACAAGGATTACCAACAGCTTGCGCTGACGGAAGAGTTTCTGAAAGCCAATAAAGTGACGGTGGACATCTTCGCGGCATCGCCGGTGAAGGAACAAGATGGCGCTTTGGAAATGGTGCGGCGCGGTGGCGAGGGAATGTCGGCGACAACTTCGTTTGGCGTTGGGGAGGAAGCCGAGCAAAGCGGACAGGTATTTATACGAGAGGTTGGTGAGTTAGCGGCGCCGATTGACAAGGCGGGCGTGAAGTTCCGGCCCGGGTCGGAGGTTCGCGTGGATGTGGTGGTGCGGACGAGAGGCGTGGGACATTTATTCCCCGGCGGCACGATTGACGCTTTTGATGTGTGGCTGGAACTGCAAGGCAAAGATGCTGCGGGAAACGTTATTTTCTGGAGCGGGATGGTGGAGGATGACGGCAAGGGGCCGGTGGAGCCGGGCGCGCATTTCTATCGCGCGGTGCAACTAGACGGCGAAGGAAACAAAATCAACAAGCGCAATGCGTGGCAGACGCGCAGCGTGCTCTACGTGCGGCAGATTCCTCCGGGGTCGGCGGATGTGGCGCACTATCGCATCAAGATTCCGCAGAACGCCACGGGACCGATCACGCTGACAGCGAAACTCAACTACCGCAAATTTTCCCATTACTTTACGCAGTTCGCCTATGCGGGGCAGCCGAAGGAAGGGCAGGACCCGTCGTTGGTGGGCGCGGCGCACAACTCGCTGGAGTATTCCTTTGACCCGGCCAACATTCCGGAGAATGTTTCCGGGCAGATCAAGGATGCGATTCCCGATCTGCCGATTGTGATAATGGCGGAAGCGCAGACGAAATTGGAACTGGGCGATTCCGGGTCGGAGCCGGAATGGAAACCGGTGATCGCGAAAGAAGATCGCGAACGATGGAATGACTGGGGAATCGGATTGCTGCTGCAAGGCGACCTGAAAGTCGCCGAGTATGCCTTCCGGCGCGTGACCGAAGCGGAGCCGGAATATGCGGATGGATGGCTGAATGTGGCGCGCACGCTGATTCAAGAAGGCGAGACCGATGCCGCGAAACCATTCGTCGCGAAGGCGATGGAGATCAACGGCAATTTGGGGCGGGTGCATTTCTTCAAAGCGATGATCGAGAAAGCGGACGGGGATTACGACGCGGCGCTCGAATCACTTCAGAAAACCGAATCAATGTTTCCAAAAGATCGCGTGGTGCTGAACCAGATCGCGCGGATTCTCTTCTTGAAGCGGCAATTCAAGGAGGCGCTCAAGTATTTGGATCGCGTGCGGCAGATCGATCCCGAAGACCTGCAAATGCACTATACGGCGATGCTGTGTTATCGCGGGGTTGGAGAAAAAGAAAAGGCGGCGGTGGAGGAAAAGCTCTTCCGAAGATTCAAAGCGGACGAAGCGGCGCAGACGATTACGGCGCGGGCGCGGATGCTCAGCCCGGAAGACAACAACGAACGGCAGGCGGTGCATGATCACGAGAGCGTGGCGGCAGACGTGCTGCGCGAGATCAAGCCGGTGATTTCCGAAGGCAAACAACCGAAGCGCGAGAAGCAAGACGATGGGGCAAAGCTGACTGCGAGGACACAATGAACAAGCGACTGTGCGCTTGCCTGATGTTCCTGTTGCTGATGCCGGGCGGGGCGAAAGCCCAAACCGTGAGCTTCACGAACGCGACGCAGGCTGCGGGGATTCGCTTTACGCACAACAGCGGCAAAGCAGGCAAGAAATGGCTGCCGGAGACGATGGGGGCGGGCGGAGCGTTTTTCGACGCGGACGGCGACGGATGGCTGGATATATTGCTGATCAACGGGAAAGATTGGCAGGCGCGCGGGAAAAAATCGCTGCCGGCGCTGTACAAGAACAAGCAGAACGGCACGTTCGCGGATGTCACGGCGGGCAGCGGGCTGGACGTTGAACTGTATGGCATAGGCGTGGCCATTGGGGATTATGACAATGATGGCGATGAAGATGTTTACATCACGGCGCTCGAAGGCGACCGCCTGTATCGCAACGATGGCAAGGGCAAGTTCCAGGACGCGACGAAGGCGGCAGGGATTCAAAACGCGAATTTCGGCACCAGTGCGGCGTGGCTGGATTACGACCGCGACGGGAAGCTCGACCTGTTTGTCGCCAACTATGTGCAGTGGAGCGCGGACAAGGATTTGTGGTGCTCGCTGGACGGAGCGACGAAATCCTACTGCACGCCGGAATCGTACAAGGGGAATTCGTCGAAGCTCTACCGGAACCTCGGCGGCGGGAAGTTTGAAGACGCGAGCAAGAAGGCGGGCGTTGACGATGCAACGAGCAAGTCGCTGGGCGTGGCCGTGCTGGACTACAACATGGATGGCTGGGCGGATTTGTTTGTCGCCAATGATACGCAGCCGAACAAGCTCTACCGCAACTTGAAAAATGGAACCTTCGAAGAAGAGGGCATGGTGGCGGGAGTGGCGTTTGGCGAGGACGGCGTGGCGCGAGGCGCGATGGGCGTGGACGCCGCGGACTTCGACGGGTCGGGAAGGCCGCACTTGGTGGTCGGCAACTTTTCCAACCAAATGCTGGGCCTTTACCACAACGAAGGCAGCGGATTGTTCGTGGACGAAGCGCCGATTTCTTCCGTGGGGCGGCAGAGCCTGCTTACGCTGGCCTTCGGGACGTTCTTCTTCGACTACGACCTGGACGGGCTGCTGGATATTTTTGTCGCCAACGGCCACATCGAAGAAGAGATAGAAAAAGTGCAGCCGAAGGTGAAGTACAAGCAGGCTCCACACCTGTTCCATAACCTGGGCAAAGGAAAATTCGAGGACGTGGTCCCGAAGATGACCGGCAGCTTGAACACGCCGATGGTGGCGCGTGGGGCCGCGTATGGAGATTACGACCGCGACGGGGATTTGGACATCCTGATGACCACCAACCACGGCCCGGCGCAGCTTTTCCGCAACGACATCGGCAACCGCAACAACTGGCTGTGCGTAAACACCGTAGGCACAAAAGCCAACAAGGACGGCATCGGCGCGGTGGTGCGCATGGAGACCGCCACGGGAAAACAATGGAACACGGTGCGCAGCGGGTCGAGTTATTGCTCGCAGAGCGATCTGGCGGTGACGTTTGGGTTAGGAAAAGACACGGCGGTGAAAACGGTGGAAATTGAATGGCCGGGCGGCCAAAAGGAAAGGCTCACGAACGTCCCGGCGAACCAATGCATCACGGTGGAAGAAGGCAAAGGAATCGTGAAGAACTGGAAGCCCCCTCAAAAATCTTCCTGAGCCACTGCGTGGCGGCAATGCGCTCGGCTCCCGATGGTCGCCGCGCGATGAAAACAACATTTGGTGCGGCTGAAGCCGCGACCTGCCGAAAACCGGAGGATGGCAGACAGACATGATCCAGAAACTCAAATTGACTGACGAGGTGGAACAATGAAGGACGGCAATTGGACAGCGGAGGAAATCCGCAACGAGGTGAAGCAACTGGTTTCCAAAGTAACCGAACTCAACGCGGAAGAAATATCCGACACGGCATTATTTATAGAGGAACTGGGAATCGATTCGCTGATGGCCATCGAAATCCTGGTGTCGATGGACAAAAAATACAAGATTCAAATCTCCGACGAAGAGTTCACCAAGGTGAAGAACGTCAACGACGCCGTGGAACTGGTGCAGCGCAGCCTGGAGAATCGTCCGGCGTTGCAGTAACGCGATGAGATGGAAACAATACCATGACGCGGCGAGTGGTGATTACCGGAGTAGGATTGGTGACGGCGATTGGAACGGGCCGGGAGCAGTTTTGGGCCGCCCTGCTTGCGGGCAAATCGGGCATCAGTCCGGTTACGTCGTTTGATACCTCCCCCCTGCCTTCGCACATCGGCGCAGAAATCCGAACGTTCGACCCTGCAAAATACGTAAACCGACAGCCCGCTGAAAATCCCGGACGAGCATCGCAGTTGGCCGTGGCGGCGGCACGGCTGGCACTGGAAGACGCGAAGCTAGAACTTCCGACCAACCGCTACGTTGCTGGAGTGTCGATGGGAACGACGTCCGGGGAGCCGCTGTTTGTAGAAAGCTACAACAACGCCCGCCAAGCGGGAGGCCTGGAAGCGGTGCCCGCAGACATTCTCCCGAAATATCCTTGCAGCGTCATCCCAGACAACATTGCGATTGAGTTTGAATTGCGCGGCCCGTGCCTGATGTTTCCGACCGCCTGCGCGGCGGGGAACTATGCCATTGGCTTCGGAGCAGACCTGATCCGCAGCGGACGCGCGGACGTGATGCTGACTGGAGGAGCGGATGCGTTTTCGCGAATCACCTACTGGGGATTTTCGCGGTTGGGCGCGATTGCTTCGGAAACCTGCCGACCGTTTGACCGCAAGCGAGATGGCATGGTTCCGGGAGAAGGCGCGGCGGTGCTAGTCCTGGAGCCGCTGGATGCGGCGATGGCGCGCAATGCAAATATTTATGCCGAGGTGAAGGGGTATGGGCTGAGCTGCGATGCGCACCACATGACGGCGGCGCATCCGGAAGGCGACGGAGCGATCCGGGCCATGCAGCGGGCGGTTCGCGACAGCGATGTGCAGCTCGGTGAGGTGGATTACATCAGCGCACACGGGACGGGAACGCCAGCGAACGACCGCGTGGAATCGATTGCCGCGCGCAAGCTGTTTGGAGAGCGAGCAAAGAAAATTCCCATGAGTTCGATCAAGTCGATGCTGGGGCATACCATGGGAGCCGCGAGCGCCATTGAAGCGGCGGCCTGCGCGCTGGCGCTGCACACAGGATGGGTCCCTCCGACAATGAATTTTACCGAAGCGGATGAGGATTCCGAACTCGACCATGTACCTATGCAAGCGAGAAAGACGGACCCGAGATTGATATTGAACAACGCCTACGCATTCGGAGGGCACAACGCGTCACTGTGCCTCAGGCGATGGGAAGGCTAAACCGTGCCGCCGTATAATGCCCACGAGCCGGTGGTGATCAGCAGCGCCGGGGTGATCTCGTCGATCGGTGCGGGACTGGAGCAGTTCCAGGCTGCGCTTTATGAAGGAGCAAGCGGTATCGGCCCGAGCGAGATGTTTGGGCCGGAGGCGGTCACGGCGGAGGTCAGGAATTTTTCTCCGCAGCAATGGCTGGGCAATAAAGGGCTGCGCATTCTCGACCGCAGCACGCGACTGCTGTGCGTGGCGGCGCACATGGCCATTTCCGGATCAGGATTGCGAGCAGATGCGCCGCCGGAAGAATTTCCAGAAGTCGGACTCGTGTGCGGGACATTGTTTGGAGGCCTGCACAGCATTGCATCGTTTGACTGGAGCGGATTGACCGATGGGCCGAACTACGTCAGCCCGATGGAATTTCCGAACACGGTGATCAATTCGCCCGCCGGGCAGACGGCGATCCGGTTCCGGCTGCGGGGAGGAAATTCGACGGTGTGCGGAGGCATGTCGGCGGGCCTTTATGCCATGCATTACGCCGCCGAGTTCCTGCGCATGGGGCGCGAGCGGATGTTGCTGGCGGGTGGAGTGGAGGAGCTTTGCGAGGAGTCGCTGGTGGGGTTTCGGAAAATCGGGGCGTTGTCTCCGAGCGGAATGCTGCGGCCATTCGGCGCGAATCACGATGGAACTGTTTTGGGCGAGGGAGCGGTGCTGCACGTTGTGGAAACGGCGCGCGCGGCGCAAGAGCGCGGGGCGAAAGCGTGGGCAGAAATCAGCGGGTTCGGCTGCGCACACGACGCGCATAGCATCAACGAATATGACGCTCGGGCCGAGGGAGCAAGCTGGGCGATCCGGCAGGCCATGGAATCAGCAGGCGTTCAGCCGGAACAGATTGCCTGTATCATCTCTGGAGCGGCAGGAAATCCATCTGGAGACGCCGTGGAATTGC
>Ga0156170_1025_pt1 | contig 15122 bp, 15 predicted proteins | sample RifCSPlowO2_12_FD_107823 | JGI IMG/M metagenome (GOLD analysis project Ga0156170, IMG submission 107823) | Acidobacteria bacterium RIFCSPLOWO2_12_FULL_54_10
CGAATACGTTTTCGCCATCCGGTTGTGTTCGCAGAGAATCGCCAGACATTACTATACACCATCTGTAAAAATGGTCTAGTAAGTGCAGAGGACGGCGTGACGAAGCGCCGCCAACCTGACGGCGCAATGGGCCAGCGGGATCCTTCGGCAGGCTCAGGACAGGCTGCTGGCGTTACCTGCGACGGAGAAAATCAATAGCTCATCTTGGGCTGTGTTGAAGTGGCTGCGCGAAGCTGCTCGTAGACACTGCACACTTGACGTTCCGTTTCATCCAGGGAGCCGGAGGTGTCGATGACGAAATCCGCCAAACGCTTCTTTTCTTCACCCGGCATCTGGGCGGCCATGCGTTTGCGAATGTCCTCTACAGAAAATTTTGACTGCGCCGCGAAACGCTCGACCTGCTGCTCGGGCCGGCACCAGGTGACGACCATTTTATCGAAGCGGCGATTCTGGTTTGCTTCGAATAGCACGGCGGATTCCACCACGCAAATAGCGTTGGGATCATTTTTGCGATGCAACTGTTGCAGGCGGGAAATCTCCCTGAGCACAGGAGCATGCACAATAGCGTTCAAGTGCTTCAGCTTATCGAGATCGTTAAAAACAATATCGGCCAGTTTCGCGCGATTCAGCCGCCCGTCGGCATTGAGCACTTCCTTGCCGAAGCCGCTCAGGATGCGGTCGAACACCACGTTGCCGGGCTGCATGAGGTCCCGGCCAATATTGTCAGAGTTAATGATGGCAGCGCCCAGCGAGGCGAAAATCGAAGCGACAGTGGATTTTCCGCTGCCGATGCCTCCGGTTAGTCCTACAGATAACATCGTTTACCCTCTCTAAAAAGAATCCGCACGCCAGAGTCCAGCATTCATGCTGAATTGAATTTATTATTTTAGCACGGTCGCAGGAATCCTACGCGCAAGGAACCGCCGATGGTTCGCTGGAATGACTTCTGGTGGGCATCCGCGAGGGAAAAGTGATGCTGGAAAGCGGCGTAAAAAAACTTGCCTCGGTTGCCGGGTCCGCATTTTCAAGGGAGAGCCACCCTTTTAAATTTCCCGACGACCGAGGCAAATGGCTGTTAAACCAAATTGTCTGTTCGTATTGAACCACTAGGGGAAGAGCAAGTCCGATGCCAAAGGGGATAGATGGCTATCTGATTGAATAGAAGATGATTGCAAAGTCTGGCCGGGAAAAACTGAAAGAACGGTTGTAGCCGATTGACCCAGGGCGTGTCGGAATGACACGGGTAATATGAGGATCGGCGAGTCTGCTATGGCATCTTCTCAAGTTTTCGATAGAGGGTTTTTCTTTCGATGCCCAGGATTTCCGCAGCGCGCGTCTTATTACCGTGCGTGGCGGCCAGCACTTTGCGGATTTGCTCTTCTTCCACTTGAGCCAGAGCTTCCGGAGATTGCAATTTTTTGGCCGGGTCGAGCGCTTGCAAAGCATGGCGGAAGGCGTCTTCTTCGACAAGGGTGCCGCGTTGCAGGATGGACAATCGCTCCAGGACGTTTTCCAGTTGCCGCACATTGCCAGGCCATGAATAAGAAACGGCGGCCTTGAGAGCTCCGTCGGTGAATTGCATTAATCTGCCGGTGCGATTGCGGAAGGATTCCAGGAAATGATGGATCAGCGGGCGGATGTCCTCCGTGCGATCCCGCAGAGGGGACAAATGCACCGAGGTGACGTTCAGGCGGTACCACAAGTCCTCGCGGAATTTTTTATCCGCCACCAGATTGCGCAGATCACGATTGGAGGCGGCGATGACTCTGGCATCCACTTTGCGAGAAGACGAGGAGCCGACGGGCCGAATCTCCCGCTCCTGGAGAAAACGCAACAGACGAAGCTGGAAGGCCGGGTCGATCTCGCCGATCTCATCGAAGAAAACCGTGCCACCATCGGCGGACTCGAGCAAGCCCGGGCGGTCGCGATCCGCGCCGGTGTAAGCGCCGCGAACCGCGCCGAACAATTCCGTTTCCAGCAGAGAGGACGGCAGCGAACCGCAGTCCACCACCACGAAACGGTGAGCGCGGCGGGGACCGCTCTGGTGGATCAGCTTGGCGACCAGTTCTTTGCCGGTGCCGGTTTCCCCCTCGATGAGCACCGTGGCATCCGAGTCGGCAACATGGGAGATGAATTTGAAGACTTCCACGATAGCGGGTGAATTGCCCACCAGGACGGTGCCGGGCGGGGAGGCATCGTTGCCTGGAGCCGAAATGGATTGGCGCAAAAGCTGCTCCGCGTTGCGAACGATGGCAAGAAGCTTGTCGAGCGGAAACGGCTTGGCGAGATAATCAAAAGCGCCCGCGCGCGTAGCCTCCAGAACAGTTTCCAGAGAGCCCTGGCCGGTCATGAGAATCACGGCGCATTGCGGGTTGAGCGAGCGCGCATGGTGCAAAATGTCGAGTCCCGTCTTGTGGTCGAGATAAATGTCCGAAATCACAATGGGGAAATGGCTTGCCGATAGAAGCTCCAAACCTTCACCACTGGAAGCCGCTTGCCGCACGGGATAACCTTCGGCTTCAAGCAGAGTGACGACGGTCAGCGCGACTGCCGGGTCATCCTCAACGACGAGGATGGCGGGCTTAGTCGATTGGCTTGTGACGCTGTTCATAACAGAATCCATTAAGTGCGTCCTTCGGAAATACCGCAAGGAAGATAAATTGTAAACCGAGAACCCGCGCCAAGGGAGGATTCGACGGTTAAATCTCCGCCGTGATGCAGGGCGATCTCCCGGGCGATGAACAATCCAAGCCCGTATCCGGGCGCGCCGGAGCGTTGCGCCGTATCGGTGCGGTAAAAGCGGTCAAAAATGTGGCGGCACTCTTCCTTGTCCATGCCGGGACCGTTATCAGCTACTTGGACAGCGATGCCTTTCGGGTTTTGATCCAAGATCAAATCCACGGCGCTGCCGCTGGGACAATATTTGATGGCGTTGGTCAAGAGATTGTAAATCGCCATTTCCAATAGCTCCCGGTCGGCGTTGATCTCTGATTCGACTCCATTGGCGGAGCAGTGCAACTGGATGCTTTTTCGATCCGCCGCTGCGCGGAGTTGATCCACCACAGTAGCAGCCAGGGCAGGAAGGTTCAACGGAGCGGGCCGCAATTCCATCTCGCCGGCGGTGAGCCGCTCGGCGCTGAGAAACCGCTCCACAAGGCGTCCCATGCGCTGCGATTCCTGGAAAATGAGGCCGGTCATCTGCTCGCGCTTGGCATCGTCAAGATGATAACGCTGCAAAAGCTCGCTGGAACCCTGGATGGCCATGAGCGGCGAGCGAATCTCGTGAGCGGCCATTTCAAACTGCTGCTGCGAACGCCGCCGCCGGATTTCCGACTCGCTCAGCTTGCGACCGACGACAAGCAGACGGTAACTTCCGCAGGCTGCTGACGCCGTCACCCATTGCCCTAGCAGCAGGAAGCCGGGCCAAATGCTGCCTTGCAAAAATAGCAAATAAGGCGCGGCGAGAACCGCGACGCCGATGACCGCCAAAGCGATGGCCAGACGTGGTCCATGCAGCCAGGCGAGAGATGCGGCGGTGAGCAATGAGATGAAGAAGAGAGCGAGTAAAACCGCAGAGGGGGCGGCGGGCAGCAGAAATTTTCCGCTTAAAAGCGTGTGCAGAGCGTTCGAGTGAATCTCCACGCCGGGCATTCCCAATCCTGAAGAGAAAGGCGTGAACAAGCGGTCTCCGGCTCCTTGCGCGGTCACTCCCAGGAAAACGATCTTGTCGCGCAATGCAGCATGGACATCCTGATCCATCAAAGAAGTCAGGCTGATTTGCGGGAAAGTATCATTGCCACCCGCAAAATTAATCCACAGCGATCTTTCGTCATTGCGGCGGGCTGGAATATGCACTTCGGTACCCGGGGCCGCAGGACCAGCCACCACCAAATCATCGTTGGTTTCCGTGATCAAGGGCGGGGAGCTGCCTTGCAGCAAGCGATAGGATTCCAAAGCCAATGCCCAGTAGCGTTCCCTGCCGCCTTGCTTGGCCAGCAAAATTCTGCGATTGACGCCATCCGGGTCGGGGTCGGCGTGGACGTGTCCGATAGCAGCGGAAACGCTGGAGAAATCGGGCAGCGGATTCAGCCAGCGGCCTCCCGGAGCGGTTTCCAGAGCGGTTGCCAGAACAACGGGGCGGGACGAGCGCAGCGCGGCGGCGAGCGACTGATCGGAGTCAGCGGCGGAGGCATCGGAGAGGATCAAATCCACGGCGAGCAAACGCGGCTGGGAATTGAGGATCGTGCGGATCGCCTGAGCCAGCACGGAGCGCGGCAACGGCAGCGCGCCGAAACGGGCCAGAGTGGCGTCATCCAAAGCTACGATGACAATGTCATGGTCCGCCGATGCTGCCGGTTGTGGCCCACGTTGCCGGAAATACAGGTCCAGGAAATTCCTGTTAATGCGCTCGCCATAGGAACTCCATCCGGCGATCAGCGCCAAGGCAACAGAAGCAAGCGCCAGGAGCGCGTAGGGCAGCCATTCCGGCATCAGGGTTTTCTTCATGATCTCGTACCTGTTCGCACTACATCTTACCAAAACAAGGCGGAAGTAAGGCAATGGAGGGAAAAGTGATTCGCGGAAGGGAAGCGTGGCAGACGTTGACTAAAGCGACTGCAAGAGGCGTTTGGCGCGGAGGTAATCGGGGAACTTCTTTTCTTCCGCGCGAAATTCGACGGAATGAAAACAGCGGCGGGTTGGCCGATGGATGACCGGATGCTTCACGTGGAGCATTTCATGATACAGGATATATTCGAGCAGAAACCGGGGCGAGTCCGCACGGTCAAAAATGCTGCTGATGACGATGGTGTTGTGCGTGTGATCGTAGTGCCCCAGCGCGGTGCGCGCCGCCGCGCGGCTCCACGTCAATCGCGGGCGCGATAATAATCCGCTAAAGAATCGTTGGTTGAGTTCATCAAAAATAATTTCAAGGTTGTGGCAGGAACCCTGCGCCGAAAGGATATGCTTGCGGCCGCGGAATTGGCGGATCTGCTGCGTCTGATGGCGGATGCTGCGGCGATTCAAAAAGCGGCGGTAACGGCTCTGGTGGGAGTCAGGCACCGGCTTGCGATACAGCTTGGCGATCAGGATAAAGGCGATGGATTCCAGGACCGTGCGCGGCGCGGCGGCAAGCAGGTCCGACAAGCCGACGATCAGTTTTCCGTCGCGAACGCGGATGACGTTATAAACATCCGTGTACTGCCGGAAACGAACCTCGAAATCCGGGATGGGGGTGCGGGGACGGACTTGCCGGAATACTTTCTGGAAAACGTCTTGGGCGGAAACTTCCGGCGAGGGCACAAGCGCGAGGCTCGACAGGCTCCAATCGCTAACGGCGTTCTCCACGGCGCGGGGGACCTTCTTTTCGCTCACTCTCATCTTTTTGTTGCGGCGGCGCGGAGGGCAACCGGGGAGGCTCCCGTTCGAGCACTTCCGGGAACGAACCCTTCTGCGCCTCGGCGATTTTCTCCTGCGTCACGACTACGGCCTCTTCCAAAGCATAGCGGAAGTCATCCCAACCCGACGAAGGCTTTTGCGGGATGGACTGGAGATAACTTAAAAAGGCACTGCCCCTGACATCCACTTCCTTGAGGGCTTTGTCCACGGAGATTCGCTTGTCGCGAGCCGTGTCCATGGTGGTCTGGAGATCCTCGAGAACCAGGCGATACTCCTCAAGATTGGTGCGGACTTTGGATGCGAAGCCCGACGGGCGCGAAGCGATGAGCTGCTTCATGGCGTCCAGCCGCCGCTGCGCGAAATCGAGAAATAAAACAATCCGCTTTGGAGAGTCTTGAGCCGCCCGCACGTCGTCGGCTTCGCGCGGGGTCAAATAGTCTTCCGCGCGCGCTGACCAGGTGCCGAGAGACAACGCCAGAAGCAGTGCGATGGTGACGCCAGCATTCATGGCTGTTAGCTATGCTCAACAGGATTCATGAGACTATAGAGAATTTTCTCGTGGAACCCTGCTACTTGCTTGGTAATTGCATCCAGCGCAGGACGAACTTGATAGGAAACATCCATTTTCAGGTCTTCCAGCGAGCGCATCTGGCGGCGCAGATGCTGTTCGCATTTCTTTGAGTAACCAGAATCCGTGGCATCGTTCACGGCCTTGGCGATCAATTCGGTTGCCAGCAGGAAGCTTGCGCTAGTTTCTTGTTGCAGCGAAGCCGCGCCCTTCATGTAAACGGTCCGCAATTCCTTGAAGCGAAGGTCGGACAATTTGATGGCGATCAAGACGCGCTGCTTGGGGTCAGGCTCTCGCTTGTATTTCTCTTCGAGCAAAAACGGCGCATTTTCTTTGGGAGATCGCCGCCCGGCAATGGCAGCATCGGTTAGAAAGCCAATCATGGTTAAGCCCAGCGCCAACAGAATACGAGATTGGTTCATTTTGCTCATGGTATCCTCCGTTACGATTGAGCGATTGCTGGAATCATCACTTAATTCCCTTCTGCAATTCAAGAGAAATAATTCGCACGCGCTGCCGCGCCTGGAACTCCTGGTCGGGATTTTTCCCTTCATCGGAAGCTAAAAACCGCTGGTAGTTCTCCAGCGCCGGCTTGCGCTGGCGGAGATTGTCCAGGCTGATGGCGCGCAAAAAGTACGTGCCTGCCGTATCTTGCTGCCATTCGCTGATCCGGGCAAGCGCGGTGATGGCGCCTTCATAATTCTTGAGCAGGAAGAGCGCGGAAGCCAGATTCGTGTAACCCTGCGGCCAGTCCGGCTTCAGTTGCGTGGCCCGCAAAAATCGCTGCGCGGCTTCGCGGTACTCTTGCTTCTCCATCCGCAAGCGGCCCGCCGCCAGCCACAACTCCGCGTCCGAGCCGTCCTGGGCGAGCAACTCTTCGGCTAAGGATTGGGCCTTGACCTTTGCCTCGGGGACTTGTAGGTATGCGTGCAGCAAGTCCTTTGCGAGATCAATGCCGGTTTCACCCGCTGCTTTGGCCTGCTCGTATTGTTCAATGGCTTCGAGATATTTTTTCTGCCTGGCATAGAGTTTTGCGAGCGTGATGCGAACGTCGGTGCGCTCCGGGCGCTCGTCCAAATATTGACGATAAAGGTCGGATGCTTCCTGCAAACCGTCGGGCTGCTGGCCGGACTGCGCCTCCAGAATTTCAGCTAGTAAAAGCCGGGCCTCGGCGATGGCAGGGTCCAATTCCAAAACGCGGCGGTACTGCGCAGCGGCGGCGGCAGGGTCGGAAGCTGACATCAGTTTCGCAACCTCCATATGGGCCTGGACATGGGAGGGCTGCAAAGAAAGAAATTGCTCGTAAGCAGTTTGCGCATCGTTGTTGCGGTTGGCAAGAGCCAGCGCCTGGGCCAGGCGATATAGCGCGTTGTGATTGGCGGGTTGCTGCTGAACGATGGCTTGCAGAAGCTCCACCGCTTCGGCGGGCTGGCCGGTTTCCAGGAGCAGCAATCCCAGGTTTAGCCGTGCTTGGGGAAGTTCTTTTTCGCGGGAGAGGACATTGCGGTAACGCTCGATGGCCTCCTGTTTGCGTTGCAGAAAGCTATACGCCAGCGCCAAATTGAACTCGGCGCGGGTATCTTCCGGCTTCAGCGCAAGATAACTTTCCAGCGTTTTGGCAGCGGCAGGGTAATCCTCTTTTTGGAGGGCGGCGGCGGCGGTGCGCAGAAGCTCATCGGGTTCCTGGGCCTGGGCGCTGAGAAGCAGAAGCAGGGCGATCAATCCCACCCGCAGGAAACGCCCGCCTGAAATCCACATCGGGGTGCACTGGATGCGCATGATTCTACCCTGATCTTAGTACCAACCGGCGATCAGGGCAACCGCTTCTTCCGGGCGCGTGCCGGACGCTTGGATGGAGCGGCGCGCGAGACTTCTCCCCACTGCCGGTGCCTGTCCAGAACCTCGTGCAGGTATTTACCCGTATGAGAGGCCGGGCATTTGGCGACTTCCTCCGGCGTTCCGCAGCAAACGATTTCGCCGCCCCGGTCGCCGCCCTCCGGGCCAAGATCAATGACCCAGTCGGCCATTTTGATGACGTCCGGGTTGTGCTCGATGATGATGAGGCTGCCGCCGTTTTCCAGGAGGCGCGCGAAGGCGGCCAGGAGCTTTTTGGTGTCGTCGAAGTGCAAGCCGGTGGTCGGCTCGTCGAAGATGTAAAGCGTGGATTCGCTGCTCCCGAAGGCAAGGTGACCGGCCAGCTTCACGCGCTGCGCCTCGCCGCCGGAAAGCGTAACCGCAGACTGGCCCAGCCGCAGGTAGCCGAGACCAACGTCATCCAGCACCTGCAAGCGCCGCGTGATCTGCGCATTGGATTGGAAAAAAGCGAGCGCCTCCCGCACGGTGAGTTGCAGAACTTCGTGGATATTCTTGCCGCGGAAGCAAACCTCCAGCACACCGCTTTTGAATCGCGTTCCGTTGCAATCCTCGCAAATCAGCTCGACGTCGGCGAGAAATTGCATTTCCACGGAAACCGTGCCGTTGCCCTGGCAGGTCTCGCAGCGACCGCCGGGGATGTTGAAGGAGAAATGTCCCGGCGCGAAGCCGCGCTTCTTGGAATCTGGCTGCGCGGCAAACAGCGAGCGGATGGGATCGAAAGCTTTGATATACGTTACCGGATTGGAGCGCGGGGTGCGGCCGATGGGGGACTGGTCCGCGAGGACCACGTTTTTGATGTGCTGCGATCCTTCGATTTTGCGGCACCCCAACTTCCGCCCGAGGGCGGGAATCTCCTCGGAGGCCTCCGCTTGCGGCTCCGGTTGATGGCTGCGCAGCGCACCGTGAAGAACGTCATGGACGAGCGTGGACTTGCCGGACCCGGATACACCGGTGATGGCCACCATCATGTCGAGCGGTATCGTGACGTCAATGTTTTTCAGGTTGTGCAGAAAGGCGCCGCTCATGCGGATTTGCTTCTGCGTGACGGCGCGACGCCGGGCGGGAAGGCTGATGCGAAAATCGCCTTTGAGATATTTGGCGGTCAGCGTGGCATTGCCGGAAATTAAATTGTCGTAGCCGCCGGAAAACTGCACCTTGCCGCCGTTTTCTCCCGCGCCCGGGCCGAGGTCGATGATGTGGTCCGCCGTTTCCATCATCGCGGCATCATGTTCGACAACTAGTATTGTGTTGCCCTGGTCGCGCAGCTCTTTGAGTATCTCAATCAGGCGGGCCGTATCGCGGCTGTGCAGGCCGATGGATGGCTCATCCAACACATAGAATGTTCCCACCAAGTGCGCGCCGAGCGCCGTGGCAAGCTGGATTCTCTGCGCCTCGCCGCCGGAGAGCGTGGCCGCCAGGCGGTCCAGCGTCAGGTAGCCCAGCCCCACATTTATAAGGAAGCGGACGCGCTGCTGAATCTCGTGCAGAATTTTTTCCGCTATGGTTGCCTGCGCCGGGCTGAAGCGTAGCGCGGAGAAAAACTGCTGCACTTCTTCAATGTTCATGCGGCAGACTGCGCGGATGTCTTTGCCGCCAACTTTGATGCAGTAAGCTTCTGGGCGAAGCCTACCGCCTTTGCAATCCCCGCACACTGAGTAGCCACGATAACGCGATAGAAAAACGCGCACGTGCAGTTTATATTTTTTTCTTTCAAGATAATTGAAGAAGCCCCTAACGCCCACAAAGCCCTTGTAGCCTCTCACGCCTTGCGCCCGGCCCTCCCAGACAAACTGTTTTTCCTCGTCCGTTAATTGATAGAAGGGAACGTTCAGGCGCACGCCGCGCAGCGTGGCCGACTTGCGGAACTCGTTGTAGAAACGCCGGTAGCGCGGCTTGGTCCACGGCTCCACGACGCCGTCTTCTAACGCCAGGGTGGGGTCGGGAACCACCAAGTCAGGGTCGAAATCGACGGTATTGCCGAACCCCTGGCAGCGAGGGCAGGCTCCATATGGGCTGTTGAAAGAGAACAGGCGCGGTTCCGGCTCCTCGAACGGGATGCCGCAGTTCTTGCACTCGAATCGCTCGTTGAAAGACAACTGAGGGGGAATATTTTCGTTGACGCCATCGGCGCTTTGCGGAAATTCCAGCACGGCTTCGCCGCCGTGGCGATAACAAAGCTCGATGCCGTCCACCAAGCGTTGGCGGGATTCCGCCGAGACGGCCAGGCGGTCGGCCAGCACCCACACAGGCTGCGTGAAATCAATTTCCAGAAGGGATTCGGGAGTTGAGAATTCGAAGATTTTGCCGCTTTGCCACAGACGGTTGAAGCCCGATTGCCGCAATTCGAACAAACGAGTTTTCAGCGCATCTTCTTTTGAGGGCGTATCAATGCTCCCTTTGACAGGGTTGCTTGCCGTTTCTTTGTGTTGAACTTTTTCGAGAGGAAATAGCAGGTAGGCGCGCAGGCTTCCTGCCTCGCCGTGCTGCTCGGCCAGCGCGATCAAGCGCGCGGCCACCATGTCCACGCTGTCCCGCTGGACCTCGGCGCCGCAGCGCGGGCACTCGGTATAACCGGCGCGCGCGAACAGGAGGCGCAGGTAGTCGTAAATTTCCGTGGCCGTGGCCACCGTGGAGCGCGGGTTGCGCGTGGTGTTCTTTTGCCGGATGGCAATGGCCGGAGCGATGCCGGTGATCTCGTCGGCCTCCGGCTTCTCCATGCGCTCCAGGAACTGCCGCGCGTAGGCGGACATGGACTCGACATAGCGCCGCTGGCCTTCCGCGTAAAGCGTGTCAAAGGCCAGGCTCGATTTGCCCGACCCGCTCACGCCGGTGACCACCGTCAGCGCGTTGTGAGGGATGTCTACGTCAATGTTCCGAAGATTGTGGACGCGGCAGCCGCGCACGCGGATGACTTCGTTGGACTCCGCCGAGACCTTTTCTGAAAGCTTGTGCGCCGCCGTGCTCATGGAGGAAAATTCCGCCCAGTGCCGAACTTATTATTATAGCGCGGAGCGGGGTCCACTCGTCGTCATCCCTTGGCCTGTGCTATTCAGAATCCTCGATAGCAAATCCCTTCCACTGGCAAACCACGGTAGAAATCAGTAAACTGAACGCGTGGAGTTCGAGTGGAATCCGAAGAAAGCGGCAGATAATCTCCGCAATCACAAAGTGTCTTTTACTGAGGCTGCAAGCGTGTTTGGTGATTCCCTCGGCGCCACGGCCTCTGACCCTGACCACTCCGTCGAGGAGCGGCGATTCATCACCATCGGCTTGTCGAATCGCGGCCGCTTGCTGATGGTTGCCCACGCGGAATCCCGCGAACGAGTTCGGATCATCAGTGCACGAACGCTGACCCGCAGTGAGAGAAAAGCATATGAAGAAACGCAAAAGTAAGACAAACGACGAGTTGCGCCCGGAATACGATCTGCGCCAGTTGCTCCAGGGAGCCGTGCGCGGCAAGTACGCGAAACGCTTTCAGGCTGGAACCAATCTTGTTCTTTTGGACCCAGATGTCCGTCAGGCCTTTCGCACCGAGAAGGCTGTGAATGAAGCCTTACGCTTGGTGATTGAGCTGCGCCGCGTTGGAACCAGCAGGGCGCGTGGAACCTAACCGCGAGAAGGCTTTATGAAAAAGAAGGCTAGTCGGCGCAAGCGGGACTGTGAGCGCGACACAATGCGACCGGAGTACGATTTCTCGAAAGGCGTTCGGGGTGTAACAGCGGCGAGATACGATCAGGGCACAAACATCGCCGTGATTGATCCGCAGGTGCTGGACGTGTTTCCCGACGCCGACACAGTGAACCGGGCGTTGCGCGCTCTCGCGCCAGTAATCCGCCAACAGCGCAAAGTCAGCACGAAGAGGCGAAGCGCCTAAACCAGGCGGAGCAGCCGGGGCGGTTTCGCCTTATGCTGGCGAGGACAGAAGAACACGCGGCGAGATAAGCGGTTTAACGTTAACTCTCGCGGAGAAAAAATGTCCGATTTGGGAAAATTGTATGGGCAGTGGATTGGGCAGATTGCGGGAACCAATTCCGGTTATGCCTGCCTGAATGTGGATTCAGACCGCCCAGAAATCGGGTATTTTCAAGTAGCGGATGTCCTACTGCCACATTCTGTACAGGCAGTGTTTACGATCAATGAATCAGAAGTAAGTGGGACACTGTCAAATTTTTTGCCACTTGGTCCGGCAATATCTTCGGACGTCCAACTCCCAACGCAGGGCAGCTTTTCCGGCTCACTTAGTGAGGAACAATTCAACGGTAAATGGGAAACAGACGGCGGGACTAATGGGACATTCAAATTAGACCACATTAATTCACCTTCTTCACAGCCCTGCGACGAATTGATGAGTTGGGGGAAGTTTCGAGAATGGATACTGAATGAGTTCAGGGAAAAGCCATCACTTATTTTTCGTGGTCATCACAAGTCAGTATACCCGCTCTTAACTAGTTTTCACAGAACGGGAAGACGTAACATTTATCGGTACGCTAGCGAAGACGTACCTGAGCTTTGCCGTTCAATCGAAGCTATACTCGGCACACGGTATGATATCGATAATCCTGTCGATCATGGTGCCCTCCTGAATTTGGGACAACATCATGGTTTCCCCACTCCTCTGCTCGACTGGACCGAGTCACCGTTTGTAGCGGCATTCTTTGCATTCTCTCCATTGCCCAAGGTGGTATCTTCTGAGGCGGATACGGTAAGGATTTTCATCTTCGATTGTGTTGGCTGGCCGGATCAGCAAATTGAAACCATATTACATATCCGGCCATGCTTCGCTCACTTGCGTTTGCGCGCTAGGGATAATGTCCGTGTTATTCCGCAGCAATCAGTGCATATGTATTCGAATCACGTAGCGATTGAGGAATATGTTAAGTGGGTTGAGACGAAACAGAAGCGCCAATTCCTGAGGCGAATCGACATCCCCGCATCGGATAGGCTGATCGCTATGCGTGATCTGGTGGCAATGGGAGTTACTGCTTCCTCTTTGTTTCCCGGCCTTGATGGCTTATGTCGTTCTTTAACCGAGAAATGGTTTTAGAAACAAGCGTACCAAGCATTTTTTCGCCGTGGGCCTTTTGTTTCCGTATCCCGTGCACGAACCAACTACCATCCTCTCTGAAATCTGCATAATCTACGGATCGCGCCTCCCCTGCTATGATCAACGCTGGAGCGCGTAGCGAACGGCCAAATGGCTTTGAACTCTGTTGACCGATGCTGTACAATACAGACATATGCAGAGCCAATCGAGGACGGACAGCAAAATCCTGACTGCCGAGGAGGCATCCCGATATCTGCGCGTGCACTCGCAGACTGTCTATCGCCGTTTGCGGGCGGGCAAGCTGCCTGGCGCGAAGATTGGCGATCAGTGGCGCATTCGCAAGGCCGACCTCGACGATTACCTGAAAGGCAGTATGCAGGAGTCCAAATTCGACGATGAGCCGCTATCCGCTGCGGACCTCCGGGCGATTCGCCGGGGACTCGATGACATCCGCCACGGACGTGTCATCACCCTGGAAGAGTACCGGCGAAAACGCAAAGCGTGAGTTACCTACCGAAGCTTTCACGGGAAGCCGAAAAGAAACTGGATCGGGCAACTTACGACCGGATCGAGCGTCGGATCATCCAACTAACCAAGAACCCCTTTGATCCGCGCCTTTCGAAACAGTTGGAAGTCGCGGAGGGCACGCGCAGCTCGCGCGTCGGCGACTGGCGCATCCTCTACACCGTCCATCCACAGGCCAGAATCATTTACGTCATTGCCATTCGCCCGCGAGACGAGGCCTATCGCGACCTCTAAAGCAGAGAAGTCAATTGGCGCCGCTTGCCCAGTTACGAGCCAGCAGCCCTGCTATAATCCATACTGGGGCCGTATCAACTCACTGCCCCGTGCGAATCTATGAGCTTTCAACTTGTCAGCAGCTACCAGCCGCAAGGCGACCAGCCGCAGGCCATTGAGCAGTTGGTGCGCGGCGTCGAGGCTGGAGATCAGCACCAAGTGCTGCTGGGCGTGACCGGCTCGGGCAAGACCTACACGATGGCCAAGGTGATCGATGCCGTGAACCGTCCAGCGCTTATCCTGGCGCACAACAAGACGCTGGCCGCGCAGTTGTATTACGAGTTCAAAGCTTATTTCCCGAACAACGCCGCCGAGTATTTCGTGAGCTACTACGACTACTACCAGCCGGAGGCGTTCATCCCGGCGTCCAACACGTACATCGAGAAGGAAGCGACCATCAACGACGAGCTGGACAAGCTGCGCATGTCGGCCACCCGGTCGCTGTTCGAGCGGCGCGACTGCATCATCGTGGCCAGCGTCTCGTGCATCTACGGCCTGGGGTCGCCGGAAGCCTACTACGGCATGTTGCTGTTTCTGGAGAAGGGCCAGCGCATCTCGCGGCAGGAAATTCTGCGCCGCCTGGTGGAGGTGCAATACGAGCGCAGCGAGGCGGAGTTCAAGCGCGGCACGTTCCGCGTGCGCGGCGACGTGATCGAGGTCTATCCCGCCTACGAGGATTTCGCATATCGCATCGAGCTGTGGGGCGACGAGATTGAGCGGCTGTCGCGCATCGATCCTTTGCTCGGCCAGGTGAAAGAGACTTACGGCCGCCTGCCGATTTATCCGAAGTCGCATTATGTGATGACGCCGGAAACGCGCGACCAGGCGATTGTGAAAATCCTGGAGGAACTCGACTGGTGGACGCCACAACTGGAGCAGCAGGGCAAGGTGATGGAAGCCAAGCGCCTGCGGCAGCGCACGTTGTTTGACGTGGAGATGATGCGCCAGATGGGCTATTGCCACGGCATCGAGAATTACTCGCGGCATTTCACGGGCCGCCAGCCGGGCGAAGCGCCGCCGACGCTGCTGGACTATCTCGCGCGCGATGCCATGATCTTCATCGACGAGAGCCACCAGACGGTGCCGCAGTTGCGCGGCATGTATCTTGGCGACCGCTCGCGCAAGCAGACGCTGATCGATTTCGGCTTCCGCCTGCCCAGCGCGCTCGACAACCGGCCGCTGAGCTTCGAGGAGTTCGAGCGGCGCATCCATCAGGTGATTTTCGTTTCCGCCACGCCCGGCCCCTATGAGTTGACCAAATCTTCAGGCGTCGTCGTCGAGCAGATCATACGGCCCACCGGCCTGATCGACCCCGCAGTGGAAATCCGTTCCACGCAGGGGCAGATCGACAATCTGCTGCATGAAATCCGCCAGCGCGCGGAATGCGGCGAGCGCGTGCTGGTGACCACGCTGACCAAGCGCATGTCCGAAGACCTGGCC
>Ga0156170_1024_pt1 | contig 15017 bp, 16 predicted proteins | sample RifCSPlowO2_12_FD_107823 | JGI IMG/M metagenome (GOLD analysis project Ga0156170, IMG submission 107823) | Acidobacteria bacterium RIFCSPLOWO2_12_FULL_54_10
GAAACCACAGATTCAACTCCTGGAGCAGCCTCGATCGATTCCATGGCTTGCTGTTTACGCTCCGGCAAGCCTATTGCGCCGATTACAACACGCTCTGCACCTTCGATGCAATGCGCTTTGTATCCAAATTCGGCGAGCCGCTCACACACATGGTCGATTTCCTGCCTCGTAGCTCCGTGCTTCATTGAAATAATCATTTCCTCACCTCCGCATTCATCTCGCCCTGGTCAAAAGAATTACCTATAAACTAAAAAACCCACTCTGTATTGTCGAGTGGGCGGAACAGCCTGTAACGGATTCCCGTCAGGAGCTCGCCCACCTCCCAAAAAAATAAAATCCAGTGCGCCCACGCATAAGCAATCTCCCTACTGCAATCATAAGTATACGGTTTTGCAAAAAGATATGTCCAGAAGAATTTCGTTCAGAATCAGGACAAATTGAGGTACTCTAGACGCAGAGAAATAGGCCAACACCCGAGGTGGTGATGAAAAAAACTTTAAGAATCATTACCTTTCTTATGTTGTTCCTGCCTAGTGCTATATTTTCCATAGCTCAGAATCGCAGTGGAGGCGGGCAATCAGGCACAAACGCGCCGCCATCCTCGAACCAACCAACCAGCCCGAGAAGGCAAAAACAAATATTGGACATGCAAGGGCCGGTTTATGTAACGGGCAGGATCATGTTGGATACCGGTCAACCCCCTGCGGAATCGATCGGCGTGGAACTCATCTGTGAAGCGAAAACTTTGCAGGCCATCCGAACAGACATCGGTGGCTACTTCACCTTCAGCATGGGCGGCGGTATTGACAGCAACATGGATTTCAGCGCTGCAAATGATTTAGCGCCGGCAATCGGACGAAGCGTGGGGAATATGCCACGAAATTTCAACGGGTCATTGCGAGGCTGCGAAGTGCAAGCATCGGTACCCGGGTTTGTCCCCGTGAACTACCCTCTGACCGACCATCCCGATTCCGGTCGCTTGGAAACGGGAACCTTGCGGCTGAAAAGAATCCTCGAAGTTCCAGGTTCCTATGTCAGTTTTACATCGCTCTCAGTGCCCAAAAACGCTCGCGATGAGTACGAGAAGGCGATAAAGGATTTGGACAAGAAGCGCAATGAATCAGCTCAAGACCATTTAGAGAAGGCTGTAAGCTTTTATGGTGCATATGCAGCCGCGTGGAATGAACTTGGGCGGCTCCATGCGAATGCCAAAAATACGGACAAAGCGTTGAATGCGTTTGAGCGCGCAATCACCGCAGACCCACAATACCTTCAGCCTTATTTGAGTCTTATAACCATGCACCTGGAGCTTCGTCATTGGGAAGAAGCAGTACAGATTGCGGAAAAAACACTGATCCTGGATCCTTCGTTGGCTCTCACAAATTATTTCCTGGCGGTGGGAAATCTGAATCTGGAAAAGCTGGACGAAGCGGAAAAGAATGCTCTGGAGGCAGAAACGAAAGCTCAGGAAGCCATGCCGCAAATTCACGTTTTACTCGCGGAAATCCATCTCCGCAAACAGGACTTTACCCGCGCACAAGAGGAAATGAGGGAGTATTTGGCGCTTGATCCTGATGGCCCTTATGCGGAACGTGTGAAAAAGGGTCTGGAAGAATTCGCACCCACGGTACCGTAACAACAAAAGATTGCCGCAATACAACCCTGCTGATCGTCTCTACTTTTTTAAAGCGCTAGAAACAACTAATCCGCGCTCTCCCGCTGAAAGCAATTCGGCAAAATGATTTCACCGGAATGCAAATGGGCCACTAGCGGCAAGTCCGCTGATAGAAAGTCATAACGAAGCAAATCCTGGATAGGCACCCAGCGGATATCCAGAAAGACTTTATTTTCCGGAGTTCCAAAATATGACTGGATTACATAGAAAAGCAGTAGAAGTGGAGTATGCCCAGGGTATAAATAATTTTCACGCCAACGCAGCTTCGTGACTTTCGCTGCAATACTGAGTTCTTCGCTGAGTTCTCGGCGGAGCGCGGCGCGAGGGCTTTCCCCAGCTTCAATTTTTCCGCCTGGAAATTCCCACTTACCGGCAAAGGAACTTTTTTTTGAACGCTGGCAGATCAGCAACCGCCCATCTTGCTGGATTAGACCTGCCACAACTGTCTTGTTGATTTTCCGTGCCTTCAAATTTTCCACCCTGCGCGTCTGAAGTTTCAATCATTGCAAAGATCCGCATAACTGGCTACCCTTACGTTGAAGCCAAGAAGAGCCATTTCATCCTACCAATTTAGGATTTTACCAATTGTTTACCCAGCAATTGCTCGATTACTTTTACAATCCGCGAAATGCAGGAGAGCTTCCTTCCCCGGCAATCACTACAGAGGCCACGAATCCTGCTTGCGGCGATATATTGCAGCTTTCCGTATTGGTGAAGGATGGCATGATCGAAGCAGTGAGGTTTAAGGCCCAGGGGTGTGTTGCTTCGGTAGCCTGCGGATCAATCCTTACGGAGATTGCGAAAGGAAAAACTCTTGCGGAAGCAGCCCAAATCAAGGCTGAAGATCTCTCCAACTCATTAGGTGGCCTGCCGCAGCATAGCCGGCATGCGGCATTGCTTGCCATTGACGCTTTGCAAACCGTCATTAAATCTGCCCAGAAGACTCCTCGCGAGACGCCGTGAGTGATTCCCATTTATTTAGCAACTCCTGATAATCGGCGGGCGTGTCGACATCGATCAAGATGCCTGGATCATCCACGGGAACTAATTCGGTCTCGGCTTCGTGGCGCCGGACCACTGCGCGAGCGCCCAACTCCAACGGAGCTTGCTGTAATTCATCATATAGACTGCGCGCAAAAAGCACTGGATGCCCGCGGCGACCCTCATAGGTTGGAATCAGGACCGACGCTTTGCTGCGTTCAAAATTATCAAGCAATTGATCGACTACGCCGCGACTCATTGCGGGGTGATCGACCAGGTAAATCAGCGCTCCTTCCGTAGCCAGATTATCTAGATGCGCAAGAGCAATTTTCAAAGAACTCAGTTGCCCCAAGTTGTAATCATTATTCAAAAGGACTTTCAGATCGTGGATTTCAGGCAATGAATTTCGAATCTCATTGGCGTGATAACCCAGAATAACGATGACAGGAGAAACTTTACCCTCTAGAATTCGAATCAACCGTGAAATGAATGTCTCGCCACCCAGTCTAAGCAAGGCTTTATCACTGCCCATCCGGCTGGATTCCCCGGCCGCGAGTATGATTCCTGCAATGGATTTCACGGTGATGGATGGAAAGTGAGACTTTAATCTTCTTTCGATACGGCCAGAATGGATTTAGATTTAGGAGCGGAACCCGTGACGGTTTTACGACGAACTGCAATTAATTCACTCACGATACTGACCGCGATTTCCTCCGGTTGAATGGCTCCGATTTCCAAACCGATGGGAGCGTGCACGCGCGACAGTTGCGCAGCGGACACTCCCTGCTTCTCAAGATATTTGACGATTTCGATCACCTTGCGGCGGCTGCCGATCATCCCAATGTATCGCGCTTCTGTGCCGACGGCCCAACCCAGGACTCGCATGTCGTCGTGATGGCCTCGCGTAACGATGACGATAAAAGAAGAGCTGTTCGGCAATAGACGATCCATTACTTCTTCATACTCCCCGGCATGGATTTCCACGGCTTCTGGAAATCGCTCGTTGTTGGCAAACCGCTCACGATCATCAATGATCACTGTGCAAAAACCAGCGATTGTGGCAACTTTCGAAAGCGCTAAGGAAACATGCCCCGCGCCGAAGATATACAAATACGCAGTGGGAAGAATCGGCTCAATAAAGATTTCCAATGTTCCTCCGCAAAGCAGGCCAGTGTCGAAGGCAGGATCATTATTCAAATTGAAGCTTAACGTGCGCGCCTTCTCCTCCTGGATAACCTCGCGCGCTGCCGCCCACACTTCGGCTTCCACACACCCGCCGCCAACCGTGCCGAAAATGGAGCCGTCCTCGCGCACCAAGAGTTTGGCGGATTCATAGCTCGGAATCGAACCCCTGACATTAACGATGGTGGCCAGTGCTGCCTTGATTCCCGCTCGCTTTAAGCGGACGATTTCTTCATGAACATCCATTGGCGTGTATCTTAACGCAAGGGAAACTCGGAATCAACCGCCCTGTCATAAAGCGATGTTGGAACGAAACACGATGCGGCTGTAATTCCGAGCGGGAATCTTTTATACTCGGAATTCAGGCCGAGCGAATGTCATTCCGAACGCCCTCCGATCTAACACCGTTTCATGTGCTGTTCGATGAAAGCGAACCGAACCCGGCGTTGCCGGGGGCATTAGTTCAATTTTCTGGCTCTTTCGGCTTCCCTGCCCCGCCGCCCGACCGCCCGTGGGTTTTTTCCAATTTCGTGCAAAGTCTGGATGGAATCGTTAGTTTTGGCGGCAATCGGCCAGGCGGTGAATGGATTGCTCGGAGCCGTCATGACCGCTGGATGATGGACCTGTTGCGAGCCCATGGCGACGCAATCTTGATCGGGTCGCATTCACTCATTCAGGAAACTCTTTATGGCAAATTCGATGGAGGACCTGTTTTTCGCATCGTTGACCAGGAATTGCTCCGCTTGCGCCACGAATATCTTGGCCGCGGAAAGCTGAAAAACATTATTGTCACCGGAAGCGGCAATCTAAAAGTGAGCGACTATCGCCTTTTCCGTTCTGAGCATGTGGATTCCTTGATCCTCACAACCCCAGTAGGGGAAAACAATTTAGGCAACACCGATGGCGTTCCCATTATCGTCTCTGGCCAGGAATCGAAAATCGACTTCTCCCATGCGCTCCAAATGCTTCGCACAGATTACGGCATCCAATATCTGCTGTGCGAGGGCGGCCCGACGCTTTATGGGCATATGGTTCGTGAGGGATACATGGATGAAAAATTCCTGACGGTCGCTCCGCAAGAAATCGGCCAGATGATTCCCCCCGACCAGCAGCGAAACGAGAACGAGTTACCATTTCGTCCAACGGTCATCGCAGGACCTGGTTTTACCATCGAGACATCCCGCTGGTATCGATGGATCAGTTGCCGCAAAGCTGGCGATCATGAGTTCAACCGATATCGCTTCGCTAAACAGCCGACAGAATAATGCACTAGACACCCAGGACCGTTCCCGCTTTGGCATCCACTGCCAAATTGAACCCCTTCATCATCCCTAACCAATTGGAAATTTAAGTGATGCATTGGTTCGCAAATTGCCATTTGCAATTTCTCAGCAAATTCTTAACAACTGGATAGGTGAAAGGCCCGGCAAATGGTTCGACATAGGCACCAATCATTACGATTAGAAAATGTGGTAGTCGAACATGGCGAGCGCTCTAAAATAAATGCAGAGATGCCGCTGACTGGAAGCATCAGAAGCATCGAGCCGGCATTGGGCAGCAATGAAACTAATCCCATCCAGCGCCATACCGAAGCTGATCTCCTGCGATTGCTGACCGACCTGCGCAGAGCGCGTGCCCTGCTCGCCAAGTATAAAGCCCAAGTGCATGAGCTGCGCTGCGAACTTCGAGCCCGAGAACAGCTAAGCGGTCAAGATTCGGCAACGCAAGAGGCCATCCAGGGGATCACTCATGACTTAGCCAACATGATAGAAACCATCGGCACGGCAGCAGTCATGATAAGTGGAGACACATCGCAAAGCACGCCGTTGCAGCAATCCATGGAGGCAGCGATCGACCAGACGGATTCACTCTTGGAAGCCCTGCGCCAAGCGTCATCATCCAACTCTTTGCTGCCGCTGGAAGCAGTTGATGCGGGCAATATAATCGAAGAAGTAATCCAATCGGCGATGCTTTCCGTGCACGCACCCGGAATCCGCGTAAACGTCCAAACGGAACATTTGCCGAAAATTCTTTGCCACGCCCCTTCTTTCAATCGATGTCTCCACAACTTAATCTGGAATGCCGTGCAAGCGATGCCTACAACCGGGAGACTCGATATCACAGGATGGCAGAAGGGTAATGAAATCTTCATCGAGGTATCCGATACTGGACCAGGGATTCCCGCTGATATGAAGACAAAAGTCTTTTCCGCGCGATTTACAACCAAGAGAGGGCATCAGGGGCTGGGACTCTATGTTGTGCGCAGTCTGGTGAAGCGCATGGGCGGGCAAATAGCCGTTTCAAGCCAGCCTGGTCAAGGCGCTGTTTTTTCTCTCATTTTCCCTATTGCAAAGGTAGAACCTATTCGACAAGGGGTTAAAAAACACAATCTTATGGAAGCCAAGTAAAAAACAGGAGGACAGATTGGCAAAGATTTTACTAGTGGAAGATCACCCTGCTCTGGTCGCGCTACGCAAAAAAGTTCTCCAACAATATGGGCACAAAGTAAGCTGCGCGAAAGACGCGCTGCACGCATGCCGTCTGCTCAAGTCACGACATTATGATCTAGTCATCACGGACAAGATACTTTCTAAAGGTACCGGAATTGAGGTCGCGCAATTAGCCCACGAACTCCGCATCCCGGTGGTGCTCAGCAGCGGATGGCCTGCGGGAAAGGCAACTCATTTATTCACGCATATACTTCCCAAACCCTGCACATTACGCAAGTTTCTAGGGGTCATTCACGCGACCCTGGAATCTTCTGGAATCTGATATCCGCCCTTTTTATCCCGTTTTCTTGCCCAAATCTCGATGATTATTCCTGCTGGCTGGCATCGCGTCATTGCCTTCCAAGAGTTATGCTATAAACGTGAGAAATTCTTTCAGCAAGACATCCGCTGATATTCCGAGCTACGATCTGACGCCAACTGAAATTCGTCAACGACAGGCAGAGATCCGCTCTCAGGTAATCAATTCTGATCGCTTCGACAAAATAACATCCGTGGCTGGGGCGGATATTTCCATGTCAGAGGATCAAGGTTTCGCGGCGGTAATTCTTTATTCGTTTCCAAAGCTGGAAGAAATCGAGCGTGTATGGTGCCAGGGTGAGATACGGTTTCCTTACATCCCCGGCTTTCTTGCGTTTCGGGAAATCCCTCTGCTGTTGCAGGCCTTTGCGAAATTGCGGCACTGCCCGGACTTGATTCTGGCCGACGCGCATGGATGGGCGCACCCGAAACGAGCCGGTTTAGCTTGCCACCAGGGAGTCATACTCAATGTGCCAACAATCGGATGCGCCAAATCGTTATTGGTGGGAAAATATAAACTTCCGGGACTGAAAAAGGGTTCGAATTCCCCGTTGATGGACGGGAAAGAAGTCATCGGGCATGTACTCCGTACGCGCACGAACGTGCGACCCATTTTCGTTTCTTGCGGTCATCGGGTATCGCTTGCAACCGCCGTGCGCTTGACACTCGAGTGCTGCGATGGCTACCGAATTCCAAAACCTCTGCGCCAAGCAGATCGCTGGGTAAAGCAGTTACGGATATTACATACCTCGATACACAATACGTAATCTTTCCATTTTCTTCCCATAATCTGCGCCGTTCTGTTGTAATCGATACAGGGAGGCAGTCATGTCGCATAGACAACTTTTGTTTTCGATTTTAGTGCTGGTTTTTTCCGCAAACTTTGGCCGGGCGCAATTTATCAGTTTCGGCGGAGGAGGCGTAATTGCCAGGGATTTGAAAGACGATACAACTGCAAGCGGCGCAATCATTCCCGTAATCAGCTTCGGTCCCCCGCCAAATTTAGCAGTTCGTGGCACGGACCGGGCGGATTTCAGCAGCGGCCCAATTATGACGATTGATGCAGGAACCGGATTACTGCCATTCCTGACCGGAGGACTGCATTACAGCTATGCGCGGCCTGATCTGGCATTAAAACGGGGGGATGCTTTTGGTTCTTCTGCCCAAGTGGATCTGGGCGCGCACACGCTGACGTTTGATACTCGCTTTCGCACACCGCATTATGCCGGCTACCGGCTGTTCGGCCAGCTAGGTGCAGGGTTCACACGGTTCTCTCTGGCCGTGAAGGAAGCAGTGGAAGTTCCATTTCCAGGCGGTGCGCCAGACAAAACATTATCACCCGTCCTGACGTATGGAGGCGGAGTGGAACGGAGCATCTCTCCCTTGCTGCATCTCAAACTTGAAGTGCGCGATTATTTGACCGGAGTATCGGATCAGCTATACCGGCCCAGAGGGGCCTCACACCGTATTGCAATCACAGCAGGAATCGTCATCGGACGATAAGTCATATTTCTATTTCTTTGGAATACAAAAGTAAACAGGAACTCATGATGCAACAAAGAGAATTGGGCAGGAGCGGATTGAAAGTATCCGCGATGGGCTTGGGCTGCATGGGGATGTCGGAATTCTATGGCCCCACAGACGAACGGGTGTCCATTGCAACGATTCACCGATCTCTGGATATGGGCATAACTTTTTTGGATACTGCAGACATGTACGGGATGGGTCACAACGAAGAACTCGTGGGCAAAGCGATTCGCGACCGCAGGCAGGAAGTGATTCTGGCGACTAAATTCGGGAGTGTGAGGGGCAACGACGGCGTATTCCTGGGCATCAATGGGAAGCCGGATTACATCTGCAAGGCCTGTGATGCAAGCCTGCAACGGCTTGGTGTTAATGTGATCGATCTCTACTATCAGCACCGAGTGGACCCGGACACGCCCATAGAAGAGTCGGTTGGAGCAATGGCGGAGCTCGTCCGCAGCGGCAAGGTGCGTTACTTGGGGCTTTCCGAGGCATCGGCTGATAACATCCGCCGGGCAAATTCCATCCATCCAATTGCCGCGCTCCAATCAGAATACTCGTTGTGGACTCGCGATCCGGAAAAAAAGATTTTGTCCACTTGCAGAGAGTTGGGCATCGGATTTGTCGCCTACAGTCCGCTGGGCCGGGGATTTTTAACTAGCCGTTTTCAAAAACCGGAAGATGTGCCATCCGATGACTGGCGGCGCAAAATGCCTCGTTTCGAGCCGGACAATTTCGCGCGGAACCTGGAGCTTCTGAAGAGGATCGAATCGATTGCACTAGAAAAGCGGGTCAAGACTTCGCAACTTGCGCTTGCTTGGGTCCTGGCAAAAGGCAGCGATATTGTGCCGATTCCAGGCACCAAGCGCATTTCCTATTTGGAAGAAAATGCCGCAGCTTTGGAAATTTCTCTGACTCCGGAAGAAATCGCATGCTTGGAAAATGCAGCACCCATGGGCATCACGGCGGGTGAAAGATATTCAGCGCACAGTATGCGTTTCATCCCAGCGGAAGATTAGAGATTGCGGAGTTGTGTTGGAGCTGCCAGCGGTTTAATAACTCTTGATCCTGCCGGGAAGAAACGGCGAGGAAGTTTTCTGCCCTTGAAATTCCGCTTCCCATCGGCCAGGGATGGCAAGGCCGCAACCAGGGCACTCCCCTTTCGGCGTAAGAAAATATCCCAGAATTCGAAATCCGCTTCGCTCGATGAGCATTCGGTTGCATCCCGGACAGCGAGTATTTTCCCAATCGCCTACTTGTCCCGGCAGATTGCCTGCATATATAAAACGCAGTCCCGCTTTTTTCCCAAATTCCGCCGCTCGCATAAGGGTTGCAACGGAGGTGTCCTCCGGGTCGGTCATATTATAGTCCTGATGAAATGCGGTGACGTGCCAAGGAATGTCCGGCGAAACACCGGCCAGGAATTCCGCCATTCGTTTTAATTCTTCATCGGAATCATTGAAGCCGGGAATAATCAGCGTGACAATTTCCAACCAGATGCCCATCTGAAACAGGCGGCGAATCGTGTCCAGGATTGGCTCCAGCCTACCGCCCAGTTGCCGGTAGTGGCGGTCGTCAAAACTCTTGAGATCCACTTTATAAAAATCAACCCAGGGTCGCAGGTATTCGAGCACCTCAGGAGTGCCGTTGCCGTTGGATACAAAAGCTGTCTTGAGACCAACTTTTCTGGCTTCCTTGAATACCGCCACGGCCCACTCGCTGGTGATGAGCGGTTCATTGTAGGTGCTGACGATTACTTTCGCGCCAAGCTCGATGGCTTGCTCGACAATCGCTTGCGGAGTGATTGGTCGAGGCGGCGATACGGCAGCGGGATCGCGCAATGCTTGCGAGGTTACCCAGTTCTGGCAATAGGAACAATGCAGATCGCATCCCAGCATTCCGAAGCTGTGCGCGAGCGCTCCAGGATAAGCATGGAAGAAAGGTTTTTTCTCAATGGGATCGCACTGAATGCCCGCCGTGTAACCCCACGGGACGTAGAGTTTGCCGCCATGATTGAAACGAACTTTGCAGACGCCGGGTTGGCCTTCAGGAATAGGGCAGCGATGACCACAGGCAAAACAGCGGATGTGTTTGTCGTCGATCCGTTCGTACAGATCGCCCTCACGGACGTACTCATTTAATGTTTCTCGTAGAGTGGACATGGCAGACTGCCCTCTGAAACTTTGGCTCTACTTCTATTCTACGCTTCATCGGTTCCCTCGGTTCTCTCGGTTCCAACAACAAACTCGGTTAATACCACAAACTCGGTAAACGCGGTTCCCTCGGTTTACTCCAAATATTCGGTTCACGTCGTTTTCTCAAAACCAGCGGAGGGCGAATGAGAGGTGGCCCGGTACAGCGGGTGGGGGGGGCCGATTCCGTTTAGGGGGTTTACCAGGACATGCGAGCCGGAGGCTGACAAGTTGGTAAACACAAGGCGACTAGGCGGGGCTGATCTGGCAAATCTGAGGCGAATTCTACAAATTTTATACACGTGATTCAGCGAAGATCACCCGACTATTTGCTAGGTGAGTTCAAGGAGTTGCAGGTAAATCGTAATTCCGATTAGTCATCCAATCTACCACTGCTTGTCGGTCTGGGTCGTTGGATGGTGCAAGGGAGAGGAAAACGTAGTACTCGACGGCTGCATCGTCCTCTAAATTCAAATGTTCGTAGCAACGTGCTGCATTGTAATAAGCTGCCGCTTCGTCGGGACGGAGGGCTTGCACTTTAAGAAATTGGTCAAGTGCCTCACGATATCGTCCAGCCTCGTAAAGTTTGCCTCCCCGCTCGAAGGCCAACTCAAAAGGATCGGAAGTAAGCGGGTTAGTTCGGGGTGGCTGAAGTTGGTTACGAAAATCGGCAAGCGTTAGATTGTCCCGTCGGTCGAGCAAGCCAGCCAACTTCTCCACTGGTATCGCAAAATTCAAGTTTTGGCCATCGCGTACCTGACTGCTTACAATACCTATCACCCGGCCATGAAGGTCGAAGACTGGACTTCCTGATGAGCCGGAGGATATCGGGGCGGTAATTTGCATAATTGGAGGTACTTCATCTTTACGTATCGCGCTGATTATCCCATCGCTGACAGTATTCGGAATGCCCTCAGGACTCCCAATGGTGGCGATGCGGTCGCCGATCGAAACTGTGGTTGACGCCCCTAGTGTTAGTGCGAAAAGATCTTTGGGCCATTCAACTAGTGCTCCTATTTCACGTCCTAATTGAAAAACGATCAAATCCTGTTCTTGATCGAATCCCTGAATCCGAAGGACGTGAAACAAACGTCCGTCTCCCATAGTAGCTTCGGCGCGGTAAGCCTCTTCAAGAACGTGAAAATTCGTTGTTGCTAGTCCGTCCCGTCCAAGAATAAAACAACTTCCCTGGCCTGTCGGGTTTCCTTGGCGATCGTATATGTTTAAGGTACAAACACCGGGAGTCTGCTGAACTATACTGCTAATATTAGGCTCGGTTGTGGCTGGCTGAACGGCACGGCCAGAAATGGCGAAATGGGTTCCGACGTAGGCAGCTAGTCCGACTCCGAGAAAGAGTCCAAAGGCAGCCAGTACTCGGATATTAGCTGGCTGGAGCCTTAGCTGTACAACCCGCGTCTTGGCTATGTAATCGTGAAATGCCATTCGCTCATTGCCCATTACTACCAGAAATCCGATGCCGAAAGTTGCTACCGAGGCAAGTTTGCCTATTGTCTCGCGTAGATAAAATTGAGCACGTCCAGAAACCACGATGGAAAGGCCGAACAGAACTTTCCCTAAGCTGCCGCGAAGGTGATATCCGATCTCAACAAGACCAATCCAGGCAATAAGCGGAGAAAACCAGCTACACCCGGCCTTTAGAAGAGCAAACGTGCTTAAAATCCAAAGCGTAAGATCGAACAAGCCAGCAGCGGTGCGAGCGACAAAACTGCCAAGGGGCACAGGAACAGAGACAGAAAATCCACACCTTTGGCAACGTCGCTCATTCGGCGAAAGTGGCGCACTACACTGTTGGCAAACTGGAATGTTCGTCATTTGATGCCTAATGTCGCAAGCTTTTGGGATGCCTGATGTTCGAGCCCGGCAATGTCGCTATCAAGGATCCGCAAATTAGCTTGAAGAGCCTCCCAATCAGAAGTTGTTGGATCATACTGTAAAATAAGGGTTGCCTCTTCCCGCTGTTTTTCAATCTGCTGTCTCCGAATCTCATAGACCTGCTGCGCAACTTCTGCTTGCATGCCCTCTGCATCCGATGTATAGAGGTTTTCATTTGCTGCAAGTCTGTATAGGCTTTGCACTCGGTCAATCGCACGAAAGCATTTGTCGGCTATGCCGATTAGCTCTTGCATATTGCTCTGTAGTTCTTCAAAATCCTTGGGATCGCGCTGCATGAGTTCATTGATGCTTCCACGCAGATTGCCCACTTCAGTACTGGCTGCCTCAAGGTTTTTAACTAGGGCATCGTAACGCTCCTGTTTGTCCTTCAAATGGTATCCCCATGCTGTTACTGCAACATCAACAACCAGTGCGGCGCATACAAACGCGGTGAGTGCTTTCTTGATAGAAGAGTTTGTCGGTCGGGCACGTACAACCGTCTTGGCAATCTTGTCGCTCCAAGCCTGTCTTTGTGGATGCTGATTCACGCGCCAATAGCCGATTCCAAAAAACAAGAGGGAACCGAAACGGCCGATAGTTTCGCGACGCAATATCTGCATGAACGATGGATATGATCGGGACGACATGGACGAGCCTACCTCCAAACCCATGACGTACTTGCCCACGGTCGTGTGATATGCGGCCTGCGCTACGGTCATGTAGCCGAATAAGGCAAGAATCGAAATACCATTGGCCCGACCTGTATCCTCGGTGAGATTTATGCCAAACAGGCCAGGAATAAAGTAAACAGCGACTACGATTAGGTAGATGAGTATATAGTCTGCAATGTAGGCCGCTAGTCGCTGGCGCAACGTTGCATATATCGTGAAGTGGGGTGGAACAGAAGAAGTTGTCTCCCTACAGGGGTGTGTGCCTGGGGTGCCCTGGACCTTAACTGTGCCAGTAATGAAATCAAATCCACAGTCGCAAGTTGCCGTCGAGCCGGTATTGATCAAATGGCAAACTGGACAAGTCATTGACGGTTCAGGAGCGGGCACAGCCACATCACTTGTGATTGAGTCAGCCGTAACTGTGGCTGCCGGTGTGGGGTCAGCCTTACTCGGAAATGGAACCGATGTTGTGGGTTCGATGGGCGCATCTGGGGGTGAATTGGTCCTGTACCCACATTTACTGCAATAGCGGGCGTCATCGGGATTGGAAGAGCCACAGTGGTTACAATACATATGGGCACCGTTTGAATACTGCGTTTGAACCACAGCATACGCCGATTTACCACATCGTTTCAAGCTCGGTCAAAACGTCCTCTGTGGGTGGCATCGTGGATCGATTTGGTCCTTTTGCCGCCGCCCAGATTCAATTGCCAGTCGCATTTTCCACATTGCTCCCTACTAACGCCCTTTGGTTTACCGATATGCTGTTGTCAACTCCTGCATAGGCGGCTAAAAACGGAAAGTGACCCACAATGGTGCGGCGGGGAAAGCGCGGCGTGAAGGCGGGGCTGGCGCGTGATATGATAAGCAAATTGCAGATTGAAACTGGAAACAACCACAAATCGATGAGCAGTTCCAAAAAATCCCGGCGAGAAATGTTGTCTGCGCACCGCAAGCTGCGGACGTGGAAGAAAATTGCCCAAGGTCTGCTGAACACCCAGCACCCGCTGCTGGTGCATTTGATTCCGATGCGGCGGTGCAATCTATCCTGCACGTACTGCAACGAATTTGACGATGTGTCATCGCCCGTGCCCATCGAAGAGATGCTGCGGCGGGTAGATCGGCTGGCGGAACTGGGCACATCGGTCATCACGATCAGCGGCGGCGAACCGATGATGCACCCGGAATTGGATCAGGTCATCGCGCGCATGCGCAGACATAAGATGATCGCGGGGCTAATCACGAATGGATATTTATTGACGCCGGAGCGCATCGAGCGGCTCAACCAAGCGGGGCTGGAATACTTGCAGATCAGCATCGACAACGTGAATCCGGATGAAGTATCGAAAAAAAGTCTCAAGGTGCTGGACAAGAAACTGCAATGGCTGGCCGAACACGCTGATTTCCACGTGAACATCAATTCCGTGGTCGGGAGCGGCGTGGAAAATCCGGACGACGCTTTAGTCATTGCGCGCCGGGCAATTGAGCTGGGGCTGACCAGCACGGTGGGAATCATCCACGATGGCAGCGGTCAACTGAAACCTCTGGGCGCAGAGGAGCAGAAGGTTTATTACGCCATCAAAGCATTGCAGCAAGGCGCTTCGTTCCGGTTCAATGGATTGGGCTTCGCGCCGCGCCTGGATCATTTCCAGGAAGACATCGTGCAGGGCAAGCCGCATGACTGGCGGTGCAGGGCGGGCGCGAGGTATCTCTACATCTGCGAGGATGGGTTGGTGCACTACTGCTCGCAGCAAAGGGGATATCCGGGCATTCCGCTGGCGCAGTATACGCACGAGGATATCCGGCGCGAATACTTCACGCAAAAAACCTGCGCGCCGCATTGCACAATTTCGTGCGTGCAGCAGATCGCGATAGTCGACAACTGGCGCGACCCGCAACAGGCCAGCGCCACTCCCAGCACGAGAGCTTTGGCTCACGAAAGCACCAACCAATCCGCAACGAGATCGTAACCTGCTACGGTTTGACCACACTGCCCGAGGCTGCTCGGCGGGCCTCAAGATTTTCAAGGCTTGATTTGTCCGTAAGCGGGGAATGTCCCGGCTGCCCCCGATTTTCCAAGTTTAAGGGAGGA
>Ga0156170_1164_pt2 | contig 14790 bp, 14 predicted proteins | sample RifCSPlowO2_12_FD_107823 | JGI IMG/M metagenome (GOLD analysis project Ga0156170, IMG submission 107823) | Acidobacteria bacterium RIFCSPLOWO2_12_FULL_54_10
ACGCCACATTCTGTCGGCATCCGCTGGCATGATATCGCTCCGTTATGGCTATTTATGCGAAATTCTGATAAATTGGTGGATTGAGTCCGGGAGAATTTTATGGCTAAAATGTGTGAAATCTGCGGCAAGAAGCCAGTCTATGGCAACCGCATCAGTCATGCGCACAACGTGACCAGACGCCGTTGGGATGTTAATTTAAAGCGTGTTCGCGCTGTTATAAACGGAGGGCATGTGCGCATCCGAGTCTGCACGGGTTGCATCCGGTCGGGCAAAGTGATCAAACCAGGGAAAAATACACGGATCGCCGCCTAGTTTCTTAACTTCACGCCTAACACTCAGTCCTTAAAGGAGCGCTCCACGGAGCGCACGCCGTTTATTTTTCTCATCGCAAAAATTAAGCGATCCAGGTGCTTTTTATCCTGGATATCCAAAGAGAGATCGATGGTGGCATTGCCGTTTTCGGCGATCTTCGTTTCTATGTTCCGAATGTTGGTTTTATCGGAAATCGCCGCGGTGATTTCTTTGAGCAGTCCAGGCCGATCCGCTGTATGCAGTATTAAGTCTATGGGATAAGTGTCATCCGCGGCGGCCGCCCACTCGACCTCGATGCGGCGCTCTTCCTCATATTGGAGATTTTGAACATTGGGGCAGTTCGTTGCATGCACAGCCACGCCCTTGCCTCGAGTGATATAACCCACGATTTTATCGCCGAGGATGGGCTCACAGCATTTTGCACGGTAGATCAACAGGTCATTGAACCCCTTGACTTGCACAGCAGATTCACGCGACAGGCCGAGGGCTTTTTGGACCGATTGCGCCAGGGATGACTTCTCCGGCTTTTCATCCGTAATCGACCCTGGAAACAACTTGGATAAAACCTGTTTGGCGTCGTGCTTTCCGAAACCCACATCGGAAAACAAATCTTCCTTGCTCGGACAGCCCAGATCGTTGGCCGCCTTGACAAGCTGGGCATCAGAAATGCTTTTCCAGGAAAGCTGCAACCGGCGGCATTCCTTCTCCAGAATCTTCCTACCTAAATCCATTGAGGTGGAGCGCTCGCTGGCTTTGATCCAATGGCGGACCTTGTTTCTTGCCCTGGAACTAACGACGAAATTCAGCCAGTCCCTGCTGGGATGACTGCCTTTTTGTGTAACGATCTCCACGATATCGCCGCTCCGCAGGCGGCAGCGCAGCGGCACCAGCTTGCCGTTCACCTTCGCGCCGACGCAGGTGTTGCCCACCTCGGTGTGGATGGCGTATGCGAAATCGACGGTCGTGGAATCGCGCGGCAGGACCACGACCTTGCCTTTGGGACTGAAAGCATAAACTTCTTCCGGATAAAGGTTAATTTTCAGGGAAGTCAGGAACTCGGCCGGTTCCGATAGTTCCTGCTGCCACTCAACAAGATGCCGCAGCCAGGAGATGCTGCGCTCATCGGCGGCTGAGTAAGCGCCCCCCTCTTTATACTTCCAGTGCGCCGCGATGCCTTCCTCCGCCGTCCGGTGCATATCCTCGGTGCGAATTTGCACCTCAAAATGCTGGCCGTTGCTGCCTACGACGGTAGTATGAAGCGACTGATAAAGATTCGGCCGGGCCATGGCAATGTAATCCTTGAAGCGGCCCGGCACGGGGGACCAAATTGTGTGGACGACGCCCAAGGCGGCGTAACAATTATTGACTGAATCGGTCACGATTCGGAGGGCCAGCAGATCGTAAACTTCATTGATCTCGGTATTCTGGCGTTTCATTTTCAGGAAAATGCTGTACGGCCGCTTGATGCGCCATTCCACGCGGGCTGGGATATTGGTTTCCTTCAGCCGGGCAGCCAGCAGGCCGGCGATTTCCTTCAAAAAGACTTCCCCTGAACGGCGTTTCGCTTCAATCTCTTTCACGATTTTTTCAAAATCGATGGGGTCTAAATAGGAGAAGGCCAGGTCTTCCAGCTCGGCCCGGACTTTCGACATGCCCATGCGGTGGGCCAGCGGGCCATAGATTTCGAGGGTTTCACGGGCGATTCTTTGCTGCTTTTCCGGCGATACGTACTGCAAAGTCCGCATGTTGTGCAGGCGGTCGGCCAGCTTGATGAAAATGACGCGGAGATCATTCACCATCGCGAGGAACATTTTGCGAAGATTATCCGCTTGACGCTCTTCCCGGCTGGCAATATCCAACCGGTTGACCTTGGTTAATCCTTCCACCAGGAGCGCTATCTCTTCACCAAACGAATCGCGAATATCCTGCAATGTCACGGAAGTGTCTTCCACGACGTCGTGCAACAGCGCGGTGGCGATGGTGGCTACGTCCATGCGCATGTCGGCCAGAATGATGGCGACTTCCAGGGGATGAGCCAAGTAAGGCTCGCCAGAAGCTCGTGTTTGGCTGATGTGGGACTGGGCTGAAAACCGGTAAGCGCGCCGCAGGAGTTCCAAGTCCTCATCGGGGCGCGCCTGCTTGATCTTTTTCAATAACTCCCGGAAACGAGTCAGCGTGAGCAGGTTCGTGGAGATTGTCTGCCGAAATGTGCCCGGAAAATTAACCATACGCAATTATAGCCTTGTGTAATCAAGAGCCAGACCGTATTTATAGAACCATTATAGAAGAAAATCGCGCTTCCTGATCCACAGCAACAAGTCATTTGCAGCGGAAATAAAAAAACCCTGGAGAATTGATCTCCAGGGTTTCCGTCAATGCTACGAGCAGAGAATAAATACGTTCGCGCTTAACTGGCCTCGCTTTGCTTGGCAGCTTCCTCTGTCTGTCTCTTTTTCTTGATCGCCAAGCTTTTGGCGATCCACTCATCCGCGGTTTTCAGGAATTCTTCCCGCTCAGTTGGGGTGGCCACCAAATCGGCTTTCTCGCGATACAGCAGGTTGACATAAGCCATGGCATCATCGTAGTCTGGACGCAATCCCATGGCCTTGTTCAGCATGTCCATGCCCTCATCGATCAACGGATTGTTCCTCTCCGCGAGCGCTTCCCTCTCCTTCACGTCCTTGATCGGGTCCTCCGGCTTCAGGCGCAACCTTGTTTTCAATACAATGCGAGGTTGATAGACCTGGCTCCAATTAATGACCCCCACCATGTAATAGCCTCCCGCATTGGCCGGGTCGGCGGCGATTTGCTTCCTGTAATATTCCTTGGCCTCATCCAGCCGTTTCATTTGGAAGAACAGGTTGGCGAGGCTGGCAATACTCGCGACGTTGTTCGGATCTTTCTGAAGAACGGCTTGAAACTCGGTGATGGCCTGCTCTGCGATCTTCAAGTTGTTTTCTTCTTCCGATCCGGGTACATATTTATTGGTATAGGTGGTTGCCAGATAGAGCTGGGCATTCAAAAGCTCGGGGTCCGCCTGCAAGGCAATCTTGAAGTTTTCAATGGCGGCGTCGTACCGGCCGGCCGTGTAATTCTCGACGCCCTTTCTCATTTCGTCCCGGGCCTTCAGTCTCTGGCAACCTCCCGTGACCAATAGCAAGGAGGCCAACAGGACCCCCCCTACCCATGCATTACTTGTTCTAGAGTTCATTCTTGATCCCTCCACAAACCTCAATGACTATCCGTTCACGCCGGCGCGGGCTTGGAAAGCAGTTCAGCAGGCATCTGCGAACCCGCCTTCCCGATAAAGCCAGCACTCGCCCTCTGTCAGGAGGAAAACAGTCTAGTTGCTTTCCAACTCCTCGGTCATCAAACCGATCTTGTCAATTCCAGCGCCGCTGGCGATGTCGATGATCAGCGCCACGTCGGAAAACAGGACATCGGGAGCGCCTCGGACAAAGATCACGCGTTCTGCGCGCGTCTTGAAAATATCCAGCAGGCGGGGACCCAGCGTGTCCACAGTAACAGGCTCTTGGTTGATCATCATTTGCCGGTTGGAATCCACGGATACCACAATCGTCCGTATATCCTCCGCCTGCTCGGCTTCCTGGTTCGGGTTCGGTTGCGGCACCATGGCATCCAACCCTTGGGGCACTAACGGCGTGATCACCATAAAAATGATCAGAAGCACCAGCAAGACATCAATCAAGGGGACGATGTTGGGATCGGACTTGGCCCCCTTCTTTCCCCCCACTGCCATACCCATGTTCTTTCCTCCTCCGTGTTCGAAGCCCGGGAGCGCCGGGGTTCGATTTCAGTTCGGGCTGGAATTCGGCCTGCTCTTGCGAGAAACACCGTCATCCCGCTCGCGAAGTTCTCCTCAAGGGGTCATCATCATCCGCGCGCGATCTTCTGGCCTCACCTTCTCGGTGATGAGACCCAATTTATCCACCCCGGCCGAACGGACCTCATTCACCGCTTTGACGACCTGTTCATACTTGGCCCGGCCATCGCTCTTGATGTAGACGGTTTTGTCCAGCCGATCGGTGATCATTTCCCGCACATTCTGTGACAGTTCGCTCAGGGCCACTTGGTCTTTGCTGAGGAAGATTTTCCCGTCGCGCGACACGGCAACCACCACGGCATCGTCTTTGTCGGCATCGGACATGGCACGCGCATTGACCGCCGGCGCCATCTCCACGCTGACGCCTTTCTGGAGCATGGGGGTGACCACCATAAAGATGATGAGGAGCACTAACATGACATCGGCCATCGGCACCACGTTAGGCTCGGAACTCACATCTCCCAGCTCTTTCTTGAACGCCATTACCGTTTACCCCCTGCACTGGCACTGCGCTTAATGAAATAGTCAATCAGCTCAGAAGCGGAGTTGTCCATCTCCACGTCAAAAGATTCGATCTTGGTAGTGAAGTAATTGTAGAACATCACAGCGGGAATAGCCACGAACAAGCCGATGGCGGTGGCCACCAAGGCTTCGGAGATTCCGCCGGCCACGGCAGCCAATCCGGTGGCCTTTTCCGAGGAAATGCCCTTGAAGGCATTGATGATGCCCACGACCGTCCCGAACAGCCCGACGAAAGGAGCCGTGGCGCCAATGGTAGCCAAGCCGCTCAAGCCCCGTTTCAACTCCGCATGGACGATGGCGGAAGAGCGACCAAGTGCGCGCTTGCTGGCTTCAATATCCTCTCCGGTCATGGCGGCGCTGGCTTGATGCGCCTGAAACTCCATCAGGCCGGCGACGACCACCTTCGCCAGGTGAGACTTCTTGTGCCGCTCCGAGATGCGAATCGCCTCATCCATCTTCCCTTCGCGCAAGGCACCTGCCACCAGAGGGGCAAACGTGCGCGACTGCTTGCGCGCAGCAGAGTAAGCCAGCCAGCGATCAATCATCACCCCGATAGACCACGCTGACATCACGAATAGGGCAATCACCACAAGTCGAGCCGGCCAGCCCATTTGACGCCATAAGGAAAGAGGATCCCAACCTACCGCTCCCCCTTCCTGAAACAACCACATTGCAACCAGATTCATCTTGGCAAACATGATTCCCATTTTCCTTCTTCCTCCTTAGATAGTTTCAGAACCTCTGATTTCTTTTCAATCTTTCTATACGAAATACTCTGCCTGCGCCGAGGACATTGAATTGTTCGAATGGGACCCGCGCATTCCTGCACCCATCAGCGCATCACGAAGTTGACTTCAATCGTAGTAATTACTTCCACTGGTTCGCCGTTCAACAGGGTCGGCTGGTACACCCATCGGCTGACCGCGTCGACGGCCGCCTGCACCAGAAGCGGGTGGCCGCTGGTAACCGTCAAGTTGCTGATCGTTCCATCCCTTGCAATGATCGCTTCCAGGAGCACCTTACCCTGAACCCTGGCCTGGCGGGCCAAAGGCGGGTAAGCAGGCTGCGCGCGGTTCACCAGCTTCGCCTCCTGGACGTTTCCGCCGACCCGGATCGGAGCGAGGACAGGAGGAGGAGGAGGAGGAGGAGGAGGAACAACGTTGATCATCCCACCCAGGTCTGCCGCGCCGAATGACTCCATCCCAGCGACACCTTGCACCATTGCGGAAACAGCCGAGGGCGCTTCTTCAATCATGGCGATCTGTCTCGGGATGGCCCGGGGTTGCACCATCTGTTGTGTCGGTGTAGGCGCCTTTGCAATCACTCGAACCTTCGGCGCCTCCGCGGGTGGCGGCGGGGGCGGCGGCGGCGGCGCCACCAGCATGGTCATCAACCCTCGTGTCGGGAGTGCCTCCGAGAAGATTAACGGAATTATGGCCAAGACCACCAACAAGATGCTCTCGAGCACAAAGGAAATAATTACCGTAGTCTTCGATTTGGTATGTATCCTGCCTGCGGAATCAAAAGTGCTGTCTTCAAACATCTCTAACTCCCCCCGATTAGCTCCTGAAGCGCACAGATAACCCCGAACGGTTACGTCACTTCAGCAGTGTTTTTTGCGCAGACGTAAATCCTAGCACCAAGCAGTAGAAAAAAACAAGAAAGAAATTAGCTAAATAAAAAATCTTTATAGCCAGCACTTTTTAAGCTTTTGCTCCTGCTCTGACTTTTGAGTTGCCTGATTCCTGCTCCACGGACCTAGCTACACCTTTACGACCACGATTCATATAGTTTTGCCAGGAAACAACCATGGTACTTGCGACGGCAATCGAGGAATAAGACCCCACGATAAAGCCGACCACGAGCGTGAATGCGAAGCCGCGCAAAACCTCTCCCCCGAACAAAAACAACGTCAGAACCGTAATAAAAGCCGTGCCGCTGGTGATGATCGTCCGGCTCAAGGTTTGGTTGATGCTCAGCGTGGCAATCTCTTCAATGCCGGCCCTGCGCATCAATTTCAAGTTTTCCCGGATGCGGTCAAAGATCACAATCGTATCGTTCACCGAGAATCCAACCAGGGTCAGCAACGCGGCGATCACGGTCAAGCTGATTTCATAATCGAAAATTGCAAGAAACCCAACCGCTATCATTAAATCATGGAGCAGCGCAACAACAGCGGCTACGCCATAGATCCATTCAAACCGAAAAGCAATATACACCAACATGCTGGCCAAGCCAAGTAAAGTTGCATTCAGAGCTTGCTTTCGCAGAGCCGCTCCAACTTTTGGGCCAACGATCTCCACATTGCGAATGGTGAAGCCGGTAATCGCAAATTTCTCTCCCAGGCCAGCAATCACCGCCGGCGTCACGCCTTGCACGCTCTGCAATTCATCGAAGCTGGAAACTAATCCGCCGCGCTCCGGCGCATCGCGGAAAGCCACCAAACTTCTGGCTATCTCTTCAACCTGCGCCAAGGACAAACCGGCAGAAATGAGCGCAGAGGATTCGGATAACTGAGAAGCTGTTTCGGCAGATCCGACTTCATTCCAATTTCTCTTTCCCCCGGCGGCAACGCCAAATTCACCCTCCAAAGCTTCTACGATGGTGCGTCTACCGGCATCCAGATCCGCCTCATTGGTGGAGACTAAATCCAGTCCGATCAGGATTTCGTTATCTTCAGCAGGCCCGTATTGTTGCAGGGTGCTGCTGCCCAAGCCCCGCTCTTGCAGCAACGCCCTCATGCGGTCCAAAGCAGGGGTGTTCTGGAACTTCACGTGAACTTGCGTCCCGCCGCGGAAATCCAGCCCAAAGCGCGCCCCGCCCTTGATGACCACGGCAAAGACTCCCACCGTGCTCAACAGCAAGGAGACCGCAATGAAATACCACTTTTTTCCGAGCCAGTCAATGGATGGATTGCGAAAAAATTCCATAATTAGATTAAAATGCCGCTACGAAAACTAATTCCCTGAAATTCTACTCCCCAGCTAATAATAAAGACACCGCAGAAGTAAAAAAGTTCCTTCTCCGCTCTTGCTTCAAATGCTCAAGCCTTCCTGACGCGGACGCTTTGCAAGAATCAGGTCAAACAGGAACCGCGACACAAACACCGCGGCAAATAAATTGGCCGCCAACCCGATGCTCACCGTCACGGCAAAGCCTTTTACCGGCCCTGTACCGAATAAAAACAGGAAGAACGCAGCGATGATGGTGGTCGTGTTGGTATCGATAATCGTAATGATGGCCTTGCTAAAACCGGCTTCGATGGCGGAAACAGGTGTTTTCCCGGCGCGCAGCTCTTCGCGAATCCTTTCAAAGACGAGCACGTTTGCATCCACCGCCATGCCGATGGTCAGCAGGATTCCGGCGATGCCGGGCAAGGTTAATGTTCCTTGAATGTAGTTGAGGACAGCCATCAGGATCAGCAAATTCAGTGTCAGCGCAACAATGGCGTTGATCCCTGCGAACTTGTAATAAATCACCATGAAGGCCACGACAGCTACTAATCCGATGAGAGACGCTGTTACTCCCGCCCGGATGGAATCCGCACCGAGCGACGGGCCAACGGTTCGTTCCTCCAAATAGCGCATCGAGGCTGGCAAAGCGCCGGCGCGCAATACTAACGCCAAGTCATTGGCGCGCTGCTGGGAAAACTGGCCCGTAATACGGCCGGAATCAGTGATCTGGCTCTGAATGGTGGCCACGGACTGAATCCGCCCATCCAGCACGACCGCGAGCGAATTGCCGATGTTGGCTCCCGTAAATTCCCCAAAGCGCCGCGCGCCGTCGTTGTTCAGCGTGAAGTCAACCTGCGGCCTGTTGTTTTCATCCCGGCCCGGGCGCGCCGTGCGCAGGTCGCGGCCCGTGATGGCAGGAATTCGATTCACCAAATACCATTGCTCCGGCACGGGAGCGGCTGTGGCTTGCTCAGGGGCTTCAACGGAAACAATCAGCTCGGTGCCCACAGGAAGCACTCCACCGTGCATGGCAAGACCATCCTGGCGAGAATTATAAGGTCCGGCGCTGACTTGCTTGATTTCCAGCATGGCGGTGGTGTTGATGATTTCTTTCACCCGCTCCGGGTCATCGACGCCGGGAAGCTGCACCAAAATTTCGTATTCACCCTGCCCGCGTTCCTGGATGGTTGGCTCACTGACGCCCAGGCTGTCCACGCGGTTGCGGATGGTCTCCAAGGACTGGTCCAAAGTCTGCTGCCGAATAGCCGCCAGCGCAGGCTGACGAAGTCTCAGCCGGTAAGTGCCGCCGCCTGCGGATTCATAAGTCCAGTTAATCTCCTGGATTTCCATCATGTCGCGGAAGGCGCTGGTCTGCTCCGAAGGAATTCCTTCGATGGTGATTCCGCCATCGTCCATCAGTTCCGTGGCATCAATGCGCGTAATCGCCGCGTAGTCAATATCTTTTTGGCGAAGGGTCTGCCGCAGCCGCTCGACGGTCTGGTCGGATTCGGCGTTGATTGCTTCGTTCACCATCACCTGCAAAACCAGGTGCGTTCCGCCCTGCAAATCCAGCCCTAAGCGGGTCCGATCCCGCAGGTTATTTAATAATGAATCCCAGCCGGTAGGCAAACCGATGACTCCATAAAGAGAGACCAAGGTAATGGCGATAATGAGAATTGCTTTTTTCTTAAGATTCCGCAGCATCTATATCCTTATATATACCGGTCGGCTCTGTACTGCTTAGTGCCGCCGCCGTCGCCAGACTAAACCCCTGGACTTAACTCTGTCCGGACTCTGGCTGCTCAATCGCAACGACTGCGCTGCGCTGTATTTCCAGCTTGGTCTGCTCGGGCGGGACGCGGATGTGCAGATAATCATCCTTCAAGCTAATGATGGTGCCGCGCAGGCCCCCGCTGGTTATGACCCGGTCTCCATTCTTCAAGTCAGCCAGCATCTGCTGGAGTTTCTTCTGGCGCTTCTGGTTCGGAAGAATCAGGAGAAAATAAAAAACCACAAAAATTGCGATGAGCGGCAAAAAAGTTAATATTGGATTGCCCTCGCCACCAGATTGCAAAAGAAATACCGTCAGAGTCAATGTATTTTTCTCATCTTCCCGCACCTATCACAAAACGGCCCTACGGATAACCGTTTGTCAAAGGACCTCCCCCTGCACGGAAGAGGAAAAATCGGAAAGGAATTGGGAAAAGTCTCCAGCCGCGATATTCTGCCGTATCCGCCGCATGGTGTCAAGATAAAAAAATAGGTTGTGGAAGCTATTCAGAATTCCGCCCAAAATTTCGCCGGAAACAAAAAGATGACGCAGATAAGCCCGGCTATAACGGCGGCAAACCATGCAGGAGCAGGATTCATCCAAGGGCCTGGGGTCGGCGGCAAAGCGCGCCTGACGGATATGCAATCTGCCTTTGGAAGTAAACAACATTCCGTTGCGGCCGTTGCGGGTCGGCAGGACGCAGTCCATCATGTCCATGCCGCGCGCTACAAATTGCGGCAACTCCTCCGGCAGGCCGACGCCCATCGCATAACGCGGCTTGTCTTCCGGCAAACGCTGCTCCGCCGCTTCCATTAATTCATAGCTCAAGGGACGCGCTTCCCCCACAGCCAGCCCTCCAATCGCATAGCCGGGAAAGCCCATCTCCACCAAACGATCCGCGCACTGGCTTCGCAGGTCCGCATAACTGCCTCCCTGGACGATGGCAAACAGTGAACCGGCAGGCTTGCCTTCTTCGAAATGCGGCAGGCCATTCCAGGCGCGAAGCGATTTCTCCGCCCACGCCAGCGTACGATTCATAGCCTTTTCCGCAGTGGCTTGGCTCGCCGGATATTCGATGCACTCATCCAGCACCATGTGGATGTCGGACCCAAGAATCGACTGAATCTCCAACGCCCGCTCTGGCGTCAGGAAATGCTTGGACCCGTCCAAGTGAGAGCGGAACTCCACGCCCTCGTCGGTGACCTTTCGCAATCCGCTTAAGCTGAAAACCTGGAACCCTCCGCTATCGGTCAGAATCGGCCCGTTCCACGACATGAAGCGGTGCAACCCGCCCAGCGAGCGTATGGTTTCCTCGCCGGGCCGAAGATGCAGATGATAGGTGTTGGCCAGCAGGATGGTGATGCCCAATTGTTCGAGCAGTTCCTGCGGCAGGCCCTTGACGCTGCCCAATGTCCACACCGGCATGAACACCGGGGTTTCCACGGTTCCATGCGGCGTTTCCAGTAGACCGGTTCGAGCCTTTGTCTTGGGATCGGTGTGCGTGACCTGGAAGCGGAAGTTTTGCATCACGTTGGCGGCCCGTCAGGCAGCCGCCTCTTGATAGATTTCCAGAATCTGTTTTGCCGAGCGGGACCAGCTATAACGCTTGATTTGCCTCGTGCCCGCTTCGCGCAGTTGCTCCTGAAGCTGCTCGTCCAGAAGGACTTGCTCGATGCCGCGAGCAATGTCGAAAATGTTTTCCGGGTAAACCAGCACGGCTGCTTCGCCAACCACATCGGGCAGCGAAGATACATTGGAGGTGACCACTGGCGTGCCTTGCGACATGGCTTCTAGTGGCGGCAATCCGAATCCTTCGTGCAGGGAAGGAAATACGAAAACCTCCGCCGCCTGGTAAAACACCCGCAGGGTTTCCACAGGCACAAATCCCAGGAACCGGACGTCGTTTTGCGTCCTGGTCCGAATCACCGTGCGGCGAAGATCGGACTGCTCGCTCAGTTCGTCTCCAATAATCAGCAGCTTCAATTTGCCATACACAGGGTGGTCGCGCAGCTCGCCCTTGACGACCGCGAAGGCTTCGATCAGGCGCGGAATGTTTTTCTGCGGCCTGGCGCTGCCGACATAAAGCAAATACGGGTCATGCACGCCATAACGCTCCAGAACCAGGCGCTTCTCCTCCTGGCGGCTTTTCTCCAGGAACCGCGCGTCCAGCGCATTCTCCACTACGGCAATTTTATCCGAAGGGATATCAAATAGATTTTCGATCTCTCGTTTCGTGGCTTTGGATACTGCCAGGATGGTGCGCGCCCTTTGCAAGCTGCGCCGCGCCGTCTTCCACTGCAAACTGCGCCTCATGCCGCCAGCAGTACCGAACAAGTAATCGGCCAGATCGTGCACGGTGATGACATAAGGAAAACGGATGCTATGAACTGCTTTGAGATGGGGTATGTGCAGCAAGTCTGCACCGGATGATTCCAGCAAGTTCTGGAGCCGCAACTGCGACCACCAGGAATCTTTCCTCGGCGCCCATTCCATGGCTTCCGAATTCTCAAACGCTTCCGTTATGGCCTGCGCTTTTTGAGGATCGCCGAGCAGTAAATAATCGTTGGTACGATCCTGCGCCAGCAGCGCGGGGACCAGATTGCGGATGTAGGTCCCGACTCCGAAATCGTCGATGCGCCGGATATCAATCGCAATCTTCATGCTGTTTCGCAGAGGGATTCAGATTGCACTATCGCGCGAAAACTTTCGCCGCTCCGCGCCGCCAACCGTAGAGCGGAAACTGATCGGCGAGTTGCAGCACGCGTTGTCGCACGGCGGCCAACTGCGTTTCATTTTGCGTGTTGCGCAGCGCCTCCGCGATCAGGCCCCCGATGGTTTTCATCTCGCCTTCTTTCATTCCCCGCGTGGTGATGGCCGGAGTGCCCAGGCGGATGCCGCTGGGATTCATGGGCGGGTTGGTGTCAAAGGGAATTGTGCTGCGGCTAATGGTGATGTTGGCGCGGTGCAGAGCGTTCTCCGCCTCTTTGCCGCGCACGCCTTTCGAGAAAACATCCAGCACCATCAAATGCGTATCCGTGCCATTCGATACCACGTGATAGCCTTCCGCCACCAGCGATTCGGCCATGGCCTTTGCGTTGGCTACCACTTGTCGGCCATAGTCCTTAAATTCCGGCTGCAAAGCTTCCAGGAAACAAACCGCCTTGGCCGCTATGATATGCACCAATGGGCCTCCCTGCAAGCCAGGGAAAACAACTTTGTCCACCGCCGCCGCGTACTGCGCCTTGCACAGGATCAAGCCGGAGCGAGGTCCGCGCAGCGTCTTGTGAGTGGTCGAGGTCACGATGTCCGCGTACGGCACCGGGCTGGGGTGAACTCCCGCGGCCACCAATCCCGCGAAATGCGCCATGTCCACCATCATGAGCGCTCCAGCCTTGTCGCAGATTTGCCTCATGCGCGGGAAATCAATGATGCGCGCGTAGGCGCTGCCGCCCGACACAATCAGCTTCGGCTTTTTCTCTATTGCCAACGATTCTAATGCGTCGTAGTCAATCGTCTCGGTCTCTTTGCTGACGCCGTATGGGATCACGTTGTAGACCTTGCCGGAAAAGTTGACCGGGCTGCCGTGGGTGAGGTGCCCGCCGTGCGACAGGTTCATGCCGAAGATGGTGTCGCCGGGCTGGATCAGCGCGGTGTAGGCGGCCATGTTGGCTTGGCTGCCCGCGTGGGGTTGCACATTAGCGTGCTCCGCGCCAAACAGTTGCTTGGCCCGTTCGATGGCCAGGCTCTCCACGCGGTCGGCCCACTCACATCCGCCGTAATAACGCTTGCCCGGATAGCCTTCCGCATATTTGTTGGTAAAGACAGACCCCATGGCTTCCAGGACCGCTTCGGAAACAAAATTCTCGCTGGCAATCAGCTCCAGGTGCTCGTGCTGGCGCTCCGCTTCCGCCTGTATCGCCTCCGCAATTGCCGGGTCTCGCTCCGCCAGCGATCTCGCCATCCAATCTTTTCCGCCCACTCGCCCTCCTTATGATTCCGATTAAAAGGTTAATTTAATCTTTCAGTATACACCGAGACAACTTTTGAATTTTCTGAGGCGGGTTAGTTTCCGGATAACGCGATTATTAGGACTTGAGAGACGGAGGCTGGATGGTTGGTAAACGCTGGGCGACAAGGCAGGACCGATCTGCCGAATCTGAGGCAAAACCTGCCAGTTTCATAGACTTGCTGCGGCGATGCCTGTTCAGGTTCCAACGACTCAGGGCTTCAGCCGCCGCGAGCGCGGTGCGGCTTTTACAACGGCTGGGCTTTTGGCGCGCGAAGCGGACGGTTGCAAGCCCGTGCCATACAGCTTTGTCCGGGTGGCTTGCGCCGACCTTCGCTTTGCGATTAATTGTCGAACGACTGGTACGAGCCCATGAGGTACTTCCATCGTCGTGCTTTTGAAGCCGGCTTCGATTTCCGCGGCAGCTTCTTCGTCACTTTGAGATTCATAGTATTCGAGGATCCGGCGAACTCGGGCCTCGTTCCATCCGCGGGGGTACTTTTCGTTAGTCATGGTTTCCTCCTTCGCCTGCGGCGGATTGCCCGCTTCGCCTTCGAACCCAGTTCCTATGCTGATATGACGAAAACGGAATTGGGGACGGGATCGGGAACATAGCCGGGTAGCCACGGCGGTCACACAAAAGCCACTGCGGCGGCGGCTACACGCGGTTGTCAGAGGCAATTTCAACACGATTTCGGCCATTATCTTTCGCGCGCTTCTTCGCCTCGTTCGCTGCGAGGAGCACTTTCTCGTAGGCCAGGCTGTGGTGCCCTGAAAAAGCAACGCCGATTGAAACGGTCATCCGTACCACATCATTCTCGACCGCGAAAGCGCATTGTTCGACCTGCTGCCGAACCCAGTCCGCCCAATGAATGGCCCATTCCCGCCTCCCGTGCGGCAACAAGAGCACGAACTCCTCTCCGCCATACCGATAGGCAAAGCCTAGCCCGACAACAATCTTCTTGAGCAACGTCTGAAATGACGGCAATAGCGTTTTATCGACGCGCGCTTCCAGGAACTTCGTATTGAACTTCCTGAAATGGTCGATGTCTACGAAGATCACGATGGGTTCTAAGCCCGAGGCAGCCCACATATTAAAATCGTGCTCCGCCTGTGACGCACTGAACAGAATATTGAATTTCTGCTCGAGTTCGCGTCCCCTTGGCAGCGGTGAACGCGCCACGAGGTGATAAGCGCCATCCGTGAAGTCGACCCCGAGGCCAGCCAGATCAAGTACTCGGTCCACGTGTGCGGCGACGAGTCCTTGTTGGTCTTTGTATCTTTCGAAGCAATATGTCAAGACGCCTTGCACGACTGTCTCAAGTTCCGCCGGAAGGAAACGTCCCAGAGTCGACCGCGAGTTTAGACCATTTTTACAGAT
>Ga0156170_1099_pt1 | contig 14701 bp, 15 predicted proteins | sample RifCSPlowO2_12_FD_107823 | JGI IMG/M metagenome (GOLD analysis project Ga0156170, IMG submission 107823) | Acidobacteria bacterium RIFCSPLOWO2_12_FULL_54_10
AAGGGGTCACCAACCTCCGCACCGTGCTGGGCGAATACGACGATCCCAAGCTGCCGGTGAAGAATGCGGACGTAGCTTTCCTTCATCGAACGTTGCACATGATCGAACATCGGCAGGCCTATCTGAACGCGACAGCGCCGTACCTCAAGCCAGACGGGCGGATCGTGGTCATCGACAAGAATCGGGAGGATTCGGCTAATTGGATGTGGCTGAACCAGTCGGATGTGGACACCTGGATGGCGGCCCTCAGCTTCTATCCGGCCGAAAAATTCGGGACCTTCGACGACCGGTATTTTGTCGTCTACCAGCGGCCATATGGCGAGAGTGTGCTCCTGAAGCCGCGCGAAGCATCTAGGGACTAATGGGTTCGCTGGCTGCGGAGGCCTTTATTGCCCGCTCAGTCGAGGCAGCCGAACAAGACATGCTACGGTAGGTTTCCTCGCATTTTACTGGAAGGAAGCATCGCGTTTGTGTGAGCATTGTCTCCGTTTCGGAACCTGTCGCAATTGCGCTGATTAGCCAGACTTGAAGGAGAGCATGGCAACCGAATCTTTTGTGGTGCAGGAAGTTCGTCCAGGCCTATTGCGTTCAATTGGAGTTTTCACTGCAACCTGTGTGGTTGTTGCCAATGTAATCGGCGTTGGTATCTTCACGACGCCCGGTTTCCTTGCCCGGGACATGGGTAGCCCCTTTGCACTGCTGGCAATCTGGGTTCTCGGTGCCATCTTGTCACTGGCCGGAGCGCTCTGCTACAGCGAGTTGGGAACGTTGTTCCCAGAAGCTGGAGGCGAATACGCTTACCTGCGGGAAGCCTATGGTCCGGTGTGGGGTTATTTGAGTGGCTGGACATCTTTCTTTGCAGGCTTCACGGCGCCCATCGCTGCCGCCTGTATCGGGTTCTCTGCTTACCTCTCCCACTTCGCTCCCCATCTTTCACCAGAGAATATTCTAGTGGTCATCCCGCTTGGCCCCTGGATGTGGCGACTGAGCGGCGGGCAAGTCGCTGCACTGCTCGCCTTATGGTTGCTATCCATGATTCATATTTCAGGAACCAATCGCGGCGGAAAACTGCAAGCTGCCTTGACGGTAGGGAAAACCGCAGCAATAACAGGTCTAATCGTTTTCGGATTGACTCTAGGAAGTGGCAACTGGGGAAACCTTAGTCATTCACCCAATGGTTTCATTCCGGAGCAGGCTTTCCAAAATATTCCGGTATCGCTCATCTTTGTTTTATACTGCTTCAGCGGCTGGAATGCGGCCGCTTACCTAGCGGGCGAAATCCGCCAGCCTCATCGCAACATCCCCTTATCATTGCTGTCCGGCACCTTGATCGTGACATTTCTTTATATAGGATTAAACTTGCTTTTTTTATATGCATTGCCGATTTCGGAGATGAGCGGAGTACTGCAAATTGGCGAGAAGGCTTCGCAGTCACTTTTTGGACCTGTGGGCACAGACTTTGTGGCCGCTTTGATGGCACTATCCATCCTTGCTTCCGCCAGCGCGATGGTCTGGGCTGGACCTCGGGTTTATTTCGCAATGGCCACCGATGGACTGTTTCCGAAACGGCTGGCGGGAGTCCATTCCCAATTCCAGAGTCCCGCTGTTTCGATCCTGTTCCAGTCTGCCTGGACCTCGGTACTGATCCTAACAGGCACTTTTGAACAACTGATCGTCTATTCCGGGTTCGTTCTGGTATTGTTTTCCGCGCTGGCCGTGAGTTCCGTAATGGTGTTACGTTGGCGACACCCGAAACTCCAACGCCCCTTTCGGGTTCCTCTATATCCCTACACGCCTTTGGTATTCATGGGTTTCTCGATTTGGATCCTTCTTTATACGCTACAGGGACGCCCCATGGAATCGTTGCTGGGAATCGCCACCGTACTTCTCGGATTGCCATTCTATTATTACTGGCGAAGACTCTCCCGCAGCCAAGGCGCGCCAAAGTAGTATTCACTGGGTTGCGGTTGCTTAGCACAATCTCACGCGAAAAGCCCCACCACACCACATATGCTATACTTTCGCTCTCGTAATTTCGGCGGAGATTGTTAAATCTATCATGAATGAAATTTCGGATGAATTGGCCCGTTCAGAACGGTTGTCACTTTATCAAGGAGCGACAATGAGAATTTCGAAATGGCTTGGAGTAGCCGTAGCGGCCATCGTGCTCGGAGGTTGTACAACTGGCTCCAAAACCGAGACGCGATTTGAGGGGGCAGCGGCAAAACTTGGGAACGGAACGGTTTCCTCGTATGGGTTGGTGGATGCGAACAATGTCCCTATGGCAATTGGGATTACCTTTTTGGCGGGGACGCTCGACGCGCTTCCCACAGAACCATCAGACCTTCACCATTGCTTCGATGCAAACGGAGACGGGAAACAGGACATCCTTACGGATTGCATCTTGGGACACGAAAAAGTGATCCCGCTGCCGAGCGAACTTGCGCGACGCGCTGATCTGCCGTTCAAATGGGCGCTTTTGAACTGGAACCCAAACGGGCACATCCCGCCGGGAGTCTACGACGTTCCGCACTTCGATGTTCATTTCTATATCGAGCCGATTGAAAACATCTTCGCATTACAACGCGGGACGTGCGGAGAGGAGTTTCTTCGCTGCGATCAGTTCGCAATCGCCACGAAACCACTGCCTTCCAACTATATCCATCCGGACTTCAAAAGTGTTGGCGCTGCTTCACCAGCCATGGGAGATCATTTGATCGATCTAACCGGCGGGGAATTCAATGGTCAGCCGTTCACGCGAAGCTGGATATACGGCGCCTACGACGGGAAGATCATTTTCTACGAAGAAATGCTGACGCGGGAATATTTACTGAGTCAACCGGACAACTGTAGTTCCATCAAACAGCCCGCTGCCGTGGCAATCGCCGGATATTACCCGACGCAGTCGTGCGTGCACTACGACGCGAATCGCAAAGAACATACTGTCTCGATAGAGCAATTTGAGCACCGGGAAGCGAGTCCACCGGGTTCATAAAGTAAAGCGGCCGCAGATTTTGACTGTGCCGGATTATCATAAGAGCCTCAATCCGCCGCTCAACCGTTAGATGTTCTCTCACATCCTTTGGTACAAAAATCCCCGGTCAAGTCAGCACAAATCCATGTGGTTTTGGCACAGGTTCTGTCGCCAGTTCCACCCGAAATTATCCAAGCACTGAGAATTCGTTTGCGCGCAGGTGTTCCAATGCAGTAAAAATGGGATGTTTTCGCTTAGACTATTAGAACAATGAATTTTTGGCGACATTTGCAAAAACCAATCGTGGCGCTCGCGCCGATGGCCGATGTGACTGATCCAGCTTTCCGGCGCATCATCGCAAAGTATGGCAAGCCGGACGCGCTATGGACTGAGTTTGTCTCCGCAGACGGGCTTTTCCTGGGCGGCTATGATGCTCTGATAAAAGACCTGGAATTTACGGAATCTGAACGCCCGATTGTGGCGCAGTTTCATACCTCGAATCCGGACTTGATGCGCAAGGCGGCAGCCCTGGCAAGAGAGCGCGGCTTCGATGGAGTCGACATCAACATGGGTTGCCCTGATAACAATGTTGAAAAGCACGGCGCCGGGGCAAGCCTGATCAGAAATCTCGAACTGGCTCAAGCAATGATTCGCGCGGCAAAAGAAGGAGCCGGAAGCCTGCCGGTATCGGTCAAAACGCGGATCGGGTGGAATCGCGACGAGTTGGAAACTCTGCTCCCGGCGCTGTTGGAAGCGGAGCCGGCCATGATCACCATCCACGCGCGCACGCGCAGTGAACTGTCGCTGGTGCCCGCGCGATGGGAATGCATCAAGCGCGCGGTGGAGATTCGCAATGGGCAGGGCAGCGATACGCTCATCTTTGGGAATGGAGATGTCTCGTCCGCTGATGATGCCCGACAGAAAGCAAGCGAGACGGGTTGCGACGGAGTGATGATTGGCCGCGCGATTTTTGGCAATCCATGGCTGTTCGCGAAAAATCCCCCGCAGATTCTTCCCAGCGACAAATTGGACGTGTTGGTGGAACACGCGAGACTGTTTGAGCAATTGTTGCCGCATAAGGACTTTGCCATCATGAAAAAACATTTCAAAGCATATGTAACAGGCTGGGATGGAGCAAAAAAACTTCGAGTGAAACTCATGGCAGCGAGAAACGCCAGCGAGGTAGCAACCGTTTGTTCCACTTCGGCTGAGTACGACCCGGCGTCGTTTTGGGGATCAATGACGGAATGCTCCGAGCAGCCAGGTATTGATCGAGTGTAAGGCGATTCAAAAGGGATTGTTTCGGCTAGATTATTTCATCAATGGAAAAAAACTGGCGCGCCCGGAGGGGCTCGAACCCCCGACCTACTGATTCGAAGTCAGTCGCTCTATCCAACTGAGCTACGGGCGCGCACGATGCTAATATCTTAACATTTGAAAGAGTCTCCCGCAGCCTAGGATTCCGCTGGGCAACGCTGAATGACATTTCAAATAGACCATGCGGGCAGCGGCCAGGACTATGGATGAGAACAAATAAGAACTGCCGCCGTGAACGTCTGCTTGACAGGGACAGTATGGTTTCCTAAGATACACATTCCACAGGTTTAGAAATTTTCGCAGGGGGAATGCCCTGAAAAGGAGTTGTAGCGGTGATCAAGCTCGACATAGTCAACGAAGTGGTCAACCGGACGGGGATTACAAAAACGAAGGCAGAGATTGCGGTCGAAACGGTATTTGATGCCATGAAGCGCGCTCTGGAAAACGGGGACCGGATTGAGCTGCGGGGTTTCGGGGTATTCAATGTGAAACCGCGCAAAACCGGCGTGGGACGCAATCCTCGAACCGGAGAAGAAGTGAGCATCCCTCCGGGCAAAGCTGTGCGCTTCAAACCCGGCAAGGAATTGCAGTCGCTACCCTAGCATTTGGTTGATCGATCAATTTTTACCCGTGTGCGCGGCTAGACCATTTTTACAGTTGATGTGTAGTAAATAAAGGTGAGTGATTTCTGTCGCCCCTGCCGGGGCTAAACGGCTGGTTGCATTATTTACCCAGGGCTTGCGCCCTGGGCTAGAATTTGCAGCCCCTCCGGGGCTTATAGAGTTCGCTATACACCAACAATAAAAATGGTCTAATTGAGTCGCGCAGTGCGGTTCTGTCGTTTACCACCTCTTAAATCCATTACCCCAGCCATTGCGGGTCCACGTCCATCACCAGCGAAGTCGCAGGGAAGTTCTCGCGCTGGGTGAGATTGCGGACCGATAGCAGCAATTCTCGCAGCCGATTGCGGTGGGATGCTTTAACTAAAAACTGATACCGGTAATCCTTCTTCAATCGATAGAGAGTGGCGGGAGCAGGCCCCAGAATCTTGACACCCGTTTTCTGCTCACGCTCCAGGTGCTGGCCCAACTTTGCCGCCAATTGAAGCGCGGTATCCTCAACCGCACTGCGCACGAGGAGACTGGCCAAAACGGTGAACGGCGGGTAATGCATCAATTGCCGGAATTTCAACTCCTGCGCGTAGAAAGATTCATAGTTATGCGCGGCGGCAGAGCGAATGGCGTAATGATCCGGGTAATAAGTTTGGATGATAACCTCTCCGGGAAGCTCCCCTCGTCCTGCGCGGCCTGACACCTGCGTGATTAATTGAAAAGTGCGTTCGGCGGAACGGAAATCTGGGCGCGCCAGGCCGATGTCCGCGCTGATCACTCCGACCAGCGTGACACGGTGAATATCATGCCCCTTGGCGATCATTTGCGTGCCGACGAGAATGTCCAGATCGTGATTGCGAAATGCAGAAAGTATGGACTCTGCTTGCTGCTTGCCGCACGCGGTGTCGCGGTCGAGTCGGCCGATGCGCGCCTGTGGGAAACGTTGGTGCAGGCTTTCCTCAATGCGCTCGGAGCCTTCGCCCACAAAGAAAATGTGCTCGCTGGAGCATTGCGGACAAGCGCGAGGGATTGGGCGGAAATAGCCGCAATAATGGCACACCAGGCGGGCGATCCGCATGTGATGCGTCAGCGCGATGCTGCAATTCTTGCATTGCACCGTCTGGCCGCAACTGCGGCATAAACAAAACGCGGAATAGCCGCGACGGTTGAGCAAAATAAGGCATTGCTCCCTTTGCTCAAGCCGACACTGAATCTCTTCTTCTAGTCTCCTGGAAAGAAAACTTTGCTTGCCCGTTTCAGAAAACTCCTGGCGCATGTCCACAACTTCAGTCACCGGCAGAGGCCTGTTCAGAACGCGCTGCTCGATTTCCAACAGTTGATACTTGCCTTTCTCCGCGTTGTAACGGCTTTCCAAAGCAGGAGTAGCCGACCCCAGCACAACAGTGGCTCCGGCATGCTGTGCGCGAACAATGGCGACATCGCGACCGTGGTAGCGAGGAGTTTCGTCCTGCTTGTAACTGGTGTCGTGTTCTTCGTCGACGATCACCAAACCAAGGTTGCTCAAGGGCGCAAACACAGCGGAGCGCGTGCCGATGACTACGCGCGCAAGGCCTGATTTTACGCGCTGCCATTGGGCTTCGCGCTCACTGTCGGTGAGGCCGCTGTGCAGAACCGCCATGCGGTCGCCAAAGCGACCTGCGAAAATAGCAGACATGGCGGGCGTCAACGTGATTTCCGGAACGAGCATGAGCGCGGACTGATTGCGTTGCAGGGTAAGTTCGATGGAGCGCAGGTAAACTTCTGTTTTGCCGCTGCCGGTGACGCCATGCAAAAGGAGCACGCCGAACTTGCCGCTGTGCAACTGGCGGCGGACGGCATCGCAGGCATCCAATTGCGGTTTTGAAAGTTCAGGACTCTCGGTTCTCTCGGTTCCCACAACAGACTCGGTTCCATCAACAAACTCGGTTCCTTCAACAGACTCGGTTCCATCAACAAACTCGGTTCCTTCAACAAACTCGGTTCCTTCAACAAACTCGGTTCCTTCAACAAACTCGGTTCCTTCAACAAACTCGGTTCCTTCGGAAGAATCAAATTTTCCAGCTTGACGGGCAGCGGAGGCCGTGTTCTCCAGTGCGACGAAACCTTGGCGGCGGAGTTTTTCGACTTGGGGCCAGGAGTCGCGCAGCGTTTCGCGGCGGAGTCCGTGACGACGGGCAATGCGGCGCAATAATTTTCCGTGAGAGGAATCCGGATGGGAGTTCAATTCGGTTTCACCGGCTGCGGTGAGCACGACCTTGGAGCTGCGGCGCACGGGAGAACGCGGTGGAAGCAAAGACGCGAGAGCCTCGCCGATGGGAACGAGATAATAGTCCGCGATCCATTTGCCGAGCGCGAGCATTTCCGCAGACAACACCGGCTGATCGTCGAGAACGTCTTTCACCGGCTTGATGGAAGCGGCGGCGATATCCGGCGGATGCGAAGACAACCCGGCGACGACGCCAACCAATTGCCGTGCGCCAAACGGCACGATGACGCGAACTCCCAATGAGACAGACAGAGATTTCGGGATGGAGTAGGTGAAGAGTTGATCGAGAGGAACGGGCAGAGCGACTTCGCAAAATTCCGGCATACTCGCCAAGAAGGTTAACCTTTCGGCGGGGGTGAAGTCGAGGGGGCAGGCATGGCGGATTTTATTTCGTGAAGAGGGGTTGGCGAACAGCGAATGGCGGCGACCGCAATCAACAACCTACTGAGTTAGCTTGGCGCTGGCCAGGCGGTTCAAGCTGACTCCGGCCTCGGCGGCCTCCGTGGCGAGCCGTCGATGGATATCTGGCGGAACCCGGACCAGAAACTTGCCGCTGTAGCGTCTGGAGGCAACGGCTTCGGGAATTGGTTCCTTTCGCTTCTTCATGTCCGCCACCACTTCCGCCACCACGCGGCGAATGCCTCGAAGAGCCGCTTCCGGATTGCGGGCCAACCAACTGAGGCTGGGAAATTCCGCGCACAGCCCAACGTATTCGGAGTCTTCGTCGGACCACGTCACGCGATAGGTGTAATGATCATTTTTTAGTTTCATGTTCCCCGCCGAGCGGCGTAGCCCCAGCACGGATCTAAGTGGCGTGGGTTTGTGCAGAAATTTCGCGCGTAACGGATCGTTGGATCAAACTGAAGCCGACGTAGGCGCCATGATTGGTTAAACGAACTCGAAGTACGCCACTTGACGGTAAATTGTCATCATTACTATTGCTCATCTAAATCTTTGAGAGCTCTTCCATCCTTGGTTTTCCACTCAATAAGGCCATTAGCGCTTCCACCCTCAATTACTGCTGCAGCGGCGCTAGGGCTAGAAAATTCTACATCTCTTTTAAACAGGTAGAAACCTTCATTTTGGACGAGGATACCATCGGCGATCAACTTATTGCGACGAGCGCTGACAGATGGCCATTTCTTTGCAGACGGACGTTCTTGCAACACGGCCGTAGATCCCTTAAGCACAACGAATCCGTCTGGTGTGCGATAACCTCGGCCTTCTGCACCCTTCATGCGGCAGAAAAGAGTCCCCCCTGGCTGTTGCTTTGCGGCTGACTGAGCGATTGGAATGAGAAGATCGGATCCAAGCACCGGCAACAGCAGGCGAATGCGGGAAAGGAAGAACTCCATATCCTCGCGGTCGGACTCTGGAAGCTTCGATCCGCCAGCTTGGTTCTGCTCAAGCGTAAACTTGCCCACCTGTGCGGCCTCGGCGAGAAGCCTGCTTTCCAGGTATCTCACGTGAGATTTGGTGAGGTTCTCGTCCTTGCTGACAAACACGATTGCCGAAATCCAAAACTCTTTGGTCTTGTGTTGTTTGAGTCTATCGCGAATAACTTCTGCCTCGCCAATGTAGGCGCGAGGGGAATCAGAAACGGGATCAATACCGGATAGGATGTAAATGCCCGCTTTGTCGAGTTCTGGTCGCTGAAGCAACTCGTCGATCTCTGTTCGCGGCGCTGCTATGGCCATGCCTGTCCAATTGAAGATTTCCGCTGTTCGCAGGCTCTTCGCGTCTCCACGAGGCAGGAAGAGTTTAATATTGGCTGATGTCATTGAGGTAATAGGCCTAACTTTTTATGTAGTCTAAATAACCAGGTAGTCACAGCATGTTTATCAGCGCCGTGGGTTTTACCTGGAATGTGATCACGCAAGACGTTTCCTGATCGACGATGGATTCTGGCGACAGTCCAATACGGCATGCACACGAATCAATTCCCCCTCCAAGTCGTAGTAAACGGCAAAAGGGAAGCGCTTGGACAGGCAACGGTGATATCCGAAAACGACTTGATGAATTCCTGCGTACAGAAGCAGCGAATCAATGTCGGAGAACAGGCAATCCAAGAAATACGATCCGAGGCCGCGCTCCCGCTTTTCGTAGAAGTGGAAGGCTTCTATTAAATCCCCCTGAGCCTGATCCAGAATTTCAATTTTCACGAAAGCTTTTTGCGGATTTCCTTTTTAGCCGTCTCCCAATCCGTGAATTGAGATTTCCCCTCGGCGATTTGCTGGCGGCGCTCGTCGAGAATGTCTTTGTGCCAAGAGGGAGACTCAAAGGACTCCGGAGAACGGGTGATGTCCTCCCAGAGCAACTCCATGGCCGCAAGCTTCTCATGGAGCGTCATCTCTTTCAGAGGCAAATTAATTTCCATAGGCGGAGTATACCGCAATGCAGGACGAAATTAAATCGCAGCGGCTAACGCTAGCTTGACCGAAGTGCAGCTAACCGGCAAGACGTGCCAAGAGCATTTTCAGGTCGGACCAGGTTTCGGATTTCTTGGAGGGGTCGCGGAGCAGGAACGCGGGATGATAGGTGACGATCAGCGGGATGCCGCGAAATTCGTACCAGCGGCCGCGCAGGCGGCCCATGGCTTCCTTGACGTTGAGAAGGGTTTCGGCGGCAGTGGCACCGAGAGCGCAAATGACGCGGGGGCGGATAGAGTCGATTTGACGCTCCACAAACTGGCGGCAGGCGGCGATCTCGTCTTTTTCCGGCTTGCGATTCTGAGGCGGACGGCATTTGATGATGTTGCAGATGTAAACGTCGGGCCGGGGAATCTTCAATCCCTTTTCGATCATGTCGGTGAGCAACTGACCGGCGCGGCCCACGAAGGGAAGCCCTTGCTCGTCTTCATCCGCGCCCGGGCCTTCGCCAACAAAAACGATTTCCGCTTTGGGATTGCCGGAGCCGAAGACAATTGTCTTGCGCCCCTGGGACAATTTGCAGCGCTGGCAGTCGCCCAGGTCTTCGCGGATTTTTTCCAGAGATTCGCGGGGAGCGGCGGCGGCGAAGAGGTCACTGCCGGATGGCGGCACAGCGGCGGGCTTGGGGGTTCGTGTGGGCATGGCGATGGTGTAGGCCTCCGGCTCGGTGGTAGGTGCTGCAGCGGTTGCGACGGCAACTGGCGTTTCCGCTAACGGAGAAGGTTGCAGCGGGGAACGGAAAATGTGCGTGAAACCTAAATCGCGGTAATAGCGAAGCCACTTGGCGAGTTCGGCAAGATCAGGATTTTCTGGTTTTTCCATTGGCGCGCAGGTGAACGACCTCGTTTAGAATCTCGTTGGCTACTTCGGACTTGCGAAGGCGGGGTAGCTGCTTGCGGTAACCGTCGCGGCCCAGGATGGTAACCGCGTTGAAATCGGAATCAATTCCGCCATCGCTCTGCATGACGTCGTTGGCGACGATCAGGTCAAGGCCCTTGGCCTGGAGCTTCAAGAGAGCGTTCGTTTCCAGGTCCTCCGTTTGAGCGGCAAAGCCGACAATAAGGCGGTCGCCCTTTTTCTTACCGATCTCTGCCAGGATGTCGGCGGTCGGCTCCAGTTGCAACGTGAGAGGCTGATGCGATTTTTTAATCTTGGACGGCGCGGGGACGGGGCGGAAATCGGCGACGGCGGCGGCTTTGATGACGATGGTGGATTCGGGCAGGTGTTTGAGTACGGCATCGTGCATTTCGCCCGCAGTGGTGATGGGAACGGTTTCGACGCCTTCGGGCGGTCGAAGCGAAGCGGGACCACTCACGAGAATGACGCGCGCGCCGCGACGGTGAGCGGCTTCAGCAACGGCATAGCCCATTTTGCCGCTGGAGCGGTTGCTGATGTAGCGCACCGGGTCAATCGGCTCGCGGGTGGGGCCAGCGGTGATGAGGACCACTTCGCTTTTCAAATCCTGGCGGATGCCGAGGACCGAGAGAACGCGCTCCGAGATCGCGACGGTGGAGGCAAGGCGGCCCGGGCCGGTCATGCCGCAGGCCAGATACCCGCTGTCCGGCTCGACGATGTGCACACCGCGCTTGCGGAGAGTTTCGATATTGTGCTGTGTAGCGGGATGGTCCCACATGTTGACGTTCATCGCCGGAGCCACGATGACCGGCGCCTTGGTGGCCAGAACCGTGGTGGAGAGGAAATCATCGGCGAGGCCGTGAGCCATTTTGGCGATGAAATCGGCTGAGGCCGGAGCGATGACGAGAAGGTCAATTGATTGGGCGACAGCGATGTGCTCGATGGCGCTTTCGACGTTGGCCTGCTCGTTCGCGGAGCCGAACATTTGCGTGATGACTTTTTGGCCGGTGAGGGCGGCGAAGGTGAGCGGGCGGACGAACTCCTCGGCGTGGGCGGTCATGATGACCTGGATTTCCAGGCCGCGCTGCTGGAGGTCGCGCACCAATTCCGCAGCCTTGTAGGCGGAAATGCCTCCCGTGACTCCGATAGCGATTTTCATGGTGGTCAGTAAAGGAAAGGATAGCAGATTCAGGGGTGGAAGCGGAGGCCATTGGGTGTGGAGCGTTGCAGGAGGATAAGCGTTTGCGGGGAGGTTGGAAGAAGCAGAGGAGGCAGAGGAAACAGGGGAAGCAAAGGAACGACAAGCGCCGTTGCGCTGCTGATTGCGCGCGGCGTACACCTCAGCGGCTGAAGCCGCTTTATGCACCTTGCTTACGGCACGGTTAAAACCGTGCCCTTTCGTATGCAGAGGAAGAACGATTCATCGATAAGGCAGATTGCGCAGATTCAAAAGCAGGTCCTTAGCTACCTTCGACAAGCACAGGACAGGCAGATTTCGCAGATGGGATGTATAAGTGCAGATCCCTCGTCGCTGCGCTCGCTCGGGATGACCACAAAAAATAAGCCCACGGCACAAAGTACGTGCCGTGGCTACCAAACCAACCGCTCCCTCGCCATGTCGCGCTCGGGGCTGGCCGGTCGCGGCTCGGAAAAAGCAGAACCAATCGCTGCGACGCTTTATGTGGTTTGCAATGGTGTCACGAGATACTTTTTCGCGACTTGGGTGGGCGCTCCATTACTGTCGCGGCTCGGATTGAAAACCGGCCCGCTGGCTGTCCCTTCGACTTCGCTCAGGGCAGGCAGGGCAGGCGCGCGCGGCTCGGAATAGTTCACTTTGGGAAACGGAGATCAAGCCTTTTTCTTCTTACCTTTGGTGGGAGTGGGAGGAGGGGGTTCCTTGACCTTCGGCTCGGTGCCGGGCAGAGGCATGTACTCGAAATTGAGCAAGCCCGCTCTTAGTTCTTCCTGTGCGATGCGAGTGGGTTTGTGCGCCGTGGTATGAACCAGGGGCTTGGCTCCGGCCTGCAACTGCCGGGCTCGTTTGGCGGCCAGAAGAATAAAACGGTACTTGCTGTCAATCCGATTGCTAGTTGCTTCAACCATTCAAGAACCTCCAAAACTTGCCAAGATAGGCTGGATCTGCGAGAGAACATTTTCTTTGCGGCAGCTTTCCGCCAAAGGGGCGCTTTCATTGCTTTGCGCGCCGCTCCTGCGTAAACGCTCGCTGGTAACAATCGCCTTCAAGCGCTCGGCGGACTGCTCCAGATCATCGTTGACCAAAATAAAATCGTAGCTCCCGTAACCTTGAATCTCCCGGGTGGCATCGCGAAGACGCTTCTGAATAACGTCTTCCTGGTCCTGGCTGCGGCGGCGGAGCCGGGCTTCCAACTCCATACGCGAAGGAGGAAGAATAAAAACCGAAACGGCGTCGGGTATTACTTTCTTCACCTGCGCCGCGCCCTGGACGTCGATATCCAGCAGCAGGTCCTCGCCAGCCTGGCGCGCCTCGTCGAGAAAGCGAGTGGCCGTGCCGTAATAGTTGCCGAAGACCTCGGCCCACTCAAGCAGCCGATTCTGGGCGATCATCTCGCGGAACTCTTCGCGGCTGACGAAGCAGTATTCCCTGTTGTGCTGTTCCGGGCCCCGGGGAGCGCGGGTGGTGTAAGAAACAGAAAAATGCAAGCCGGGCACTTCCTGGAGGAGCCGTTCGACCAGAGTGGTCTTGCCGGAACCAGAAGGAGCCGAGATGATGAATACAGATGAATTATTCATTATAACAGAGCTAGGGGCCTTTCAGGAATTTATCGGCGGTCATTGAAGATTCTGCACCTGCTCCCGTAGTTTTTCCACATTTGCCTTGATGTCGATGCCAGCGCGAGTCAGCGGGAGGCTGACTTCCCCTAAACTGGCTGTTTTAGACAGCAGCGTGTTCAGCTCGCGGTGCATTTCCTGAAGAAGGAAATCGAGCTTCCGTCCACAACTGGCTTCCGTAGCCAGCAAGGTTTGGAATTGCTGAATATGCGATTCCAAGCGGACGACTTCTTCGCAGGTGTCAGCGCGGTCGGCGAGCATTGCAGCTTCCTGCGCCAGCCGGGCGGGGTCCAGCGGGGTTTGCTCGGCAAGAGCCTGGAGCCGTTCCTGAAGCTTGCGGCTGGCGGATGCAACCATACTCTCCTGAGACTGAGCGATCCGGCGCACTTCCAGGAGCATAGCGGCAAGACGAGCGTTCATATCCTCGACGAGGAAACTGGCCTCCTCGGCGCGCATGGCATCCCAGCTTGCAAGAGCCTCCCGGCAGGCGTCCCAGAAAAGAGCTTCCAATAGGGGAGGAATCTCGCGGCTCTGCAAATTGCCGGAGAGCGAAACGACGCCCGGCAAGCGGAAAAGCGCGGGCACGTCCGTCTGAAATGGGAGATTGTGCTTTTCACCAAGAGCGCGAAATTGATGCAAATATTTTTCCACCAATTGCTCATCGACGACGACGCTGGAACCGGCCTTGGAGTCCAAGCTAACGCGCAGATCGACGTGGCCGCGCGGATTGGAGGCTTGCATTTCTTTGCGAATCTTGTTTTCCAGGGGATAAAACAGTTCGGGAAGATGCAGCCGCAGGTCGAGGAAGCGGTGATTGACGCTGCGGAGGCTGACGGTCATGGTCCAACCATCATCATCGCGCACCGCTTGGGCAAAGCCGGTCATGGAAAATTGCAGCATGGCGGTTTGCTTGGCGGCAGATGTTTTGGACATTGGTCAGCAACTCCGTACAGAACTTAAGTAAACAATCTTAGCGACGCGCGCATCAGGATATTTGCAATTCGTGGAGCCGCTGGTAGATTCCACCCTGCTTCACGAGATCCAGGTGCGTGCCCACTTCGCAAATTCTGCCGTCCTCCAGAACGACAATCTTATCGGCTTGCCGGACCGTGGACAAACGATGGGCGATGACGATGACGGTGCGCCCGACCATCAAGTTGGCCAAGGCCTTCTGGACCAGCCGCTCGGATTCCGTGTCCAGCTCCGAGGTGGCTTCGTCGAGAATTAAAATCGGCGCGTTCTTGAGCAGGGCGCGCGCAATCGCCAAACGCTGGCGCTGGCCGCCGCTGAGCCGCTGTCCGCGGTCGGCGATTACCGAGTCGTAGCCCTCCGGCATTTGCTGTATGAAGTCATAAGCCATGGCGGCGCGGGCGGCAGCATCCAGATCATCTTTGTTGACATTCCGCTGCCCGTAACCGATGTTGTTGCGAATGGTGTC
>Ga0156170_1148_pt2 | contig 14163 bp, 7 predicted proteins | sample RifCSPlowO2_12_FD_107823 | JGI IMG/M metagenome (GOLD analysis project Ga0156170, IMG submission 107823) | Acidobacteria bacterium RIFCSPLOWO2_12_FULL_54_10
ACGCCGATGATCCTCAAGATTCCCGGCGCGCTGGAAAAACCTGTGGTTCGCAGTAGTTGTCCGATGTCAGCGTGGGTTTGTGGCTCCGGCAGCAGACGGGCGCCGATGAAATAGGTGATCACGGCCCAGAAGAACCATCCTCCCAGCGCAACCAAAGTGGCCAGGATAAGACTGCCCATCGCCGTGGATACCGTAACCGGCTCGGTTGTTTCCACCGTCGTTAGAAAAGATAAAGTGCTGATGCCCGCCGCCAAGCTGGATAAGATCACAACGGACAGCGCTTGTCCCATGGCCTCGCGGTCCCCCTCGACCTCTTCATAAAGTTGCACGTCGAGGCGCGCGGCTCGAATCATTCGTTCTGTAAGGCTGGGCATTTGTGGGCGGCCTGGAAATCCAGGGGACATTGCTGCCCCCTGTCGAAAATATCATCTGCTAAACGGATTTACTGCGGGTACCATTTGCGCACGCGGACTTCCACGCCTGCCGTGCCCTTCAACGCCGTCGCAAATTCCTGCGGATCGCTGCCCCGGAAGTGGTTCGGATAAACGATCTTCGGCTTGAAAGTCTTCGCGCAATCGGCGGCCTCGCCCGGCGTCATCGTGTAGGGCAGGTTCATGCAGATGAATGCGATATCGATATTCTGGACCGCCTTCATCTCCGGCGTGCATTCGGTGTCGCCGGAGAGATACAGCCGCTTGTCGCCCAGCGTCAGGATGTAGCCATTGCCGCGACCCTTGTCGTGAAATTTCATGCCGGGTTGCGGGCCGCGCTCGATGTTGTACATGGCGACGGCTTCCATCGCGATGCCCGCGAAAGTCTTCTTCTCACCGTTGGCGATGGTCTGCGCTTCCGCGATAGCCTGCTTCGAGGCCGCTGGCGCCACGACCACCGTCCCCGCTTTTTTCAGTTTGTCGATCATGGCGCGGTCCTGGTGGTCCGGGTGCACGTCAGTAATCAAAATCAAGTCCGCCTGCGGCAGCCCCGTGTAGTCCGCCCCCTGACCGACCGGATCGATGTGGATCACCTTGCCGCCAAACTCCAGCATCAGGCTGGCGTGCTGAATCGGCGTGATCTTCAAATCGCCGCCCGAGGTCTTGATGACGTCAGAAGGGCGGCTGGGACTGGTCTGCGCCGCCAAAAAAACGCTCGCTGCAAATGCCAGCACGATGCTGGCGCTGATCCATTGTTTCCGCATTTCCATACCCTCTCGCTGAGATGATTACCTGCTCAATGGACACAATAGCCGCACAGAGGCTTGATTGCAACCATAATGAAATTTATCTATGAGACAGAAATAACTGTATATGAGATCGCCTTTTTTATTTCGGAACCGTTCATTTGTAATCGAACTCAATAAATGAAAAATTGTCAAACCAAACTTCGGAATCGCCTTCAGTGCTCGCATAAATAATGGCCCGGGAGGCATTTGCCGGGGCCATGGCGGCCATTGCAAAGCTCCGCCACTCCGTTTCCGCAGGAACAGCTCGTATATTAAAATCCGCAATATTACCTGCCTGATCCAGCCAGTTGATTTGCAGCAGGGCAAATTGGCCCGGTTGAGCGGCCCGGTTGTGGTGTCGCAGAAGGTAAAGTTTGCCGCTTTGCACCGGAACTTGCTGCTCCAATAGATTCCTTCCGAAAGTGCGAACGGCGGTCATGCCTTCATAACTATTGTTACCAGTACTATCGATGAGCGGATACCCCTCCGTCTGCCACTCGGCAATTGCACCATCCAACGGTTTTTCGAATCCGCGATTATTCATTAGTTCAGAGCCAAATGTTACTTGTACCGGTCGGTCTTCTACAGAAAAGAGAAGCGCAGAACCAGCGTAAATTATTTTCAAATGACCTTCCATAAATTCAGGCGTCAATACGGGGTTTACGAATTCATCGGCGTAACCGCCGGTTTGATTGACTAAAAAATAGTTAACGCCTAGCCTGCGCAGTTCCTGGTACAGTTGCTCGGGTTGCGATAAATGATTAATAATATTGAAATAACTTGCCGGTCCAAACCAGTCCCCAACAAAGCGTCCATCGGCAAAATACGCCATGTTTGTATAAGCGAGTGAATAAAGGGTGTAATTTTTGCCCTTGGTGTGGTTTAAAAACGCTACAGCGGAATAGAGCGGATTATAGCGCCGAATGTACTCATCTCTATCTTTCATTTGAACCGGCGGCAGCACTTGTGGTGTTAGCGTTTGACCAAAATATCCGGGTTTAGACATACAAAGCGCGCCCGGAACGATGATCAGAATGCCAATCACGCTGGCAAACACCGGCGCTACCATCGGTGCTTGTACCCAGCGAAGGCGAAATACGAATTTCTCCAATGCAGCCCCGGTCGCGAGGCTCAATAATGGCAGGGCTGGAATCAAATATCGCATCTGCTGGGCTGTGCTGAACCAGAACAAAGTGTAAAGGCCCGTAACAATCAGCAAGACCCGGAGATAGGAATCCCGAATCATCGCCAGAAGACAGAACGGTAAAAGGAACAGATAAACGGGAGATATCAAAAATTCAGAACGGAAAATCGTCCCGCTGTGAAACGCAAGATTCCACGGCAGTAGCAGGAGTGCATCTGGCCCATTGCCAGCACCGGGATGAAACTGGTCTCGCATCTGCGCCTGCGTGTCCTCAGCGGTCCATGTTCCATAGCCTAGCCGCGAACCGTAATACGGCCAGATGGGGTTGCCTGTGTAATACACATTGCGTAGAAACCACGGGCCGCTGACAGCCAAAAATATCGCAGAGAAGGCAACAACGTTCCTGATCTTTCCCTCTCTCAAAGACAGATATACGAGGAACAATCCGGCGATTAAAACTGGAAATATTGCCAGATATTTTACCCCCACTGAAAAACCGAAAAAAGCGGCGGAGACGAGCAGCCAAGGTATACTTCGGGAGTGAAACCAATTGAGAAATGCGTAGACAGCGAGTGTCAGGAACATCGCCAGGCCTGCGTCAATGTAGGCGGATGCACCCAACCAAAGAACCAGCGGATTGGATAACCAGAGTACCGCGCCCCAAAGTCCCGCTCTCGCATTGAATGCGCGCCGCCCCCAAGCATATATCGTAGTCGCAACAATCGACATCATAAGGAACTGCACCAGATGCGCTGCAAGGTCGTCGTAGAACACCAGGGTGAGCGTGAATAGCATCTCATTTAACTGAGGAAAGACCGGAAAGTGAAGATAGGGTGTGTACACTACTGCATGAGCATTCGCATAAATCTTGGCGGCAGCCAAATGATAAGCGAGTGCGTCCCAATGCACAGGAGGATAAAGTGGCAACAGAAGAACCGGGGAGACCAGGGGAAGAACGATACCATACACTACGAGCCGTTTACGTGAAATGTCCCTCCACGCTCGTTCCGCATCCTTGCGCAATTCTTTCCAGTTCGGCCAGAGCAGGACCGCTGCGATTCCGTAAATTGCAAGGATCACGATTGGAAACAGCAAATGTAATAAACCAAGAATAAAAACGGCTAAAGCGATTATTCCGAGTCCGAGGCCAGTGCAGAATGAGAATTTCTCGGCCAGGGAGGCATACGTGATGCGGCTGCTTGCCCTGGTGCCAATCACATAGGCAAACAGCGCCAGTAATCCCAGAAAACTGTAGTGAGAGAAAGTGAATAATAAGAGATCAAGATTCATGCCAATAATCTAGCGGCTTAAGTGCCCAAGCTATGCCGGCTCGCACGAATGAAAGATATTAGGATAGTACAGTATATTTCCCACTTTTGGATGGCTCGTAAATATACTCCTATCAAGGTGCACGAGTAATCACGTTTTTTGGAAAGCCGCTAAGGTGAGACCCTCTCAGTGGCAACCCAGCTCAATGGCCCACGGTTCCATCCTGAACTCGCTCTAGCCGCAGGTGCGGCCATAGAGTTTCGCCCCCGCGCGCGCGCCAAATTAAATATTTCTAATGTTTATGGCGCTCTCCGCGCCCCGTGTCACCGCAACCTTCGGTACAGATTAAATCCCAATGAGAACCCGGTCAGCCCAAAGCCCGCTGTACGTCCAGTAGTTGTAGCGAATGAATTGGATAGCACCAATTCAAAAACGTGGGCGTTGGTGGAGCGGAGTATTCCAAACGACAAAACGTTGCGGCTGTCGCGCGCATGGTATCCGGCCACGCGCGGCATCCACTCCATCACAAGCGCGCTGCGCGGGCGGAAGCGGAAGCTGCCTCCCACGCCGATCACGGTTTGATTCCTGCGCTTTTCGCCTTCGGTGATGAACGGCGAGGCGAAGATTTTACCCGGATTCGCATTGAAGCTGGTCATGGGAACCACAAAAATCTCGGCCACGCTCCCCATCGCCCGCGAGACGGGAAATACGAGATTGGTCGTGTACAAATCCTGGAAGTTGTTGCGCCCCTCCACGGTCACGCGCACCGCCGCCGACAGCGGTTCCCCGCCCTGCTGCCGCAGGAGCTGCAACACGCCGCCCATCTCGATGGTCTTATCGAACGGACTGCGATAGACCGTTGCTGCCAATTCTTTTGTGATTCCATACTCTCCGCCGAACGATGAGAAAGAGAAGCTATCCAGGCCGTACAACTCCCCCACTCCCGCGCAGCCCGCGCAGCCGCTTTCCGTGCTCATCACCGGCTGCGTAAAGCGATGCGTGAACCTCATGCTCAGGCGGCCTTTGTCATACGGAAGCGCTGTCGGCAGGTTCACCAGAAAATGATCAAACGTCGGCTGGTCTCGCAACGGCAATTTCGGCTCGGCGGCAGGAGCCTGTGCCGCTACCGGCGCCGCCATCACCTGAGCTGCCTGCTCCGTCGTGATTTTTTCGAGTGCTGCCTCTTTCAGCCGCAGCCGGAAATACTCGCCATTGATTTCGATGATCGTTTCTTCTTCATTGGAAGCAAATGTTGCTTTCACCTGCATTCCTTGAGCAGCGATTGCCTCAGGAGAAATGGTCTGCAAAAAGTGGCTTGGCCAGGCGGCTCGGAATTGCGGCGTCACAAGGTGATCATTTTTCTCAAACGCCGAGCCGAACTCATTGCGCGGCCCGCCGCCCTGCGGATTGATGTGGCAGGTCGCGCACTGATTTTTCAGTTCCGCTCGCGAAAACGGGTCGCGGGAAAACCTCATCATAAATGCGGGCATTGCCGCAGTGGTACCCGGCAGCAGCATCATACCTGCGATCATCAGCAATGCGCACCTGGCACGACCGTTTATCCGCATGAATCCCTCCCGTAGTCTTAATACCACTGGAAATAGGCGCGTCCATCCCGACGGATGGAGCGGAACTTGTTTCTTAATGTGACGGCACCGCAGCCCACCGGTGGTCTTTTCACATCATGAGATCAGTATCAGGTTCATCCCAAGGAGGTCTCGGAGGGTTCTAATAACCGTAGTCTCCGCCAGGATCGGGTGGAGGAGCCGGCGCACTGTCCCCGACAGCCATGATCACCGGATTGCTCTGCTTCGTGCCCATGGTGAGCCGCACGGCAATGTCATTTCCGATACGCGTTGTTTGCGGCACCAGCACATTGATCTGATTCAATCCCGCGCAGCACCCGGCCAAGCCCGCAAAATCTGCCGGCACGTTGATCCCGTCAATGGTGACAGTCACCTGCGTGACCGTGCGATGCGGTTCCGTGCCTGAATTGCCTGGCAGAATTCCTGTCGCCACCGGCGGATTCACCGCTCCCAAACCTGTTCCATAAATAATTATGAACTCGCCCCGATGCGCTGGATTTTGCACCGTGACCAACGAGCCGTCAGCATGTGTGATCGAGCCGGGTCCGGATCCCGTACTAAGATTTGTGTAAATCCCTGGGGTTTGAGTTTCCATCAGTACTGTCCGCGCCGCGCTGGTCTGTCCGTTGACGGTTACTTCCACTGTCGCCGAAGTTCCCGTCAGCTCCGTAGGAATCTGAACCGCCAGTTGAAGGGGAAGGGCGTAAAAAATCGGGACCGGGGCGCCATTGACCTTGACTTGCGCGCCGGCCATGGTGGTCCCCAGCTTGCCGTCCTGACCCAAGGTGGGGTTACAGTCCGGCGGCACGCAGGAGGTCCCATTCGCCGTCAAATTGGTCCCGAAAATTATGGCGATTGTGCCCGGCGCGACCGTCGTCGAAGCGATGTTGTAGCTGGCGCTGTTCAGCACTCCGCCGTCATTCACTGAAGGCGCCGCGGGCGCAGACTGCTGCGGCTGTACCGTTTTTGAGCTTGAATAGATGCGGTCGCCCGTATTGTTGAAATCACCATTCGCGGCGTTTGCCGCTACGTGAAATACCACTGGCCCTGCTGAAGTTGGTGGCGCCTGCCAATTGAAATTGAAGCTGGCCCCTTGCGTTGTGCCATTCCGGGTGCCGCTGAAAGTATGTTCGATGTATTGTATGCCGCCCTCTGAGACGATCTGGGTGAAGCCATCGCCCCCCGGAACCAAGGTTCCCGCCTGCTGACCGTTCGGCTGTGTGCGGACGCTCAATTCAAAACCCCATCGCCGCTGGTTCGGATCGCTGACGGTCACCGCAATGGGAACTGTCGCGCCACTCGTGTACGTGTCTGGAGCACTGATGACCACGCTGCCCGGCCCTCCGTTCAGCGCGATGCCCACATGGCAACCCGCCTGATTGCATGTAGGTTCGCCAAATCCTCCGGTTACCGCCGGTATCGGCCCCGTGGAAAATGCGTAAACAAATATCGGTAGTGCCAGTACCCAGAACAGCAGGTTTCTAATTCGTTTGCCTGAATTTTTTTGCTGCATGGTCCTTGCCCCCAAATAATCATTGTTAAAAACCGCTTCTTTAGTATTCCGGGCCCGCCCACTTCCGCAATGCTGACATTCCCCGCCCCCCGGCGTTTTGATACCAGCGCGCTTCGCAAGCGGACCCGAAACTCTTAGGCCACCGCCAATCCAGCCGATTCCCGACTACGGGCCGATGGCGATGGATGCCGCGTTGCTTTGCTTCAGACCAACGGAGATTAAAACAGGTATCGCATTCCCCGTCTGCGCCCCCGTGGGGATTGTGAAGTTAATTTGATTCACCCCCACGCAGCAGCCCGAAAGCCCATAAAATTGCAACTCAGCCGCGATACCGCTCACGGTCACGGTCGGCGTGATCAGCGCTTGCGTTAAGCCGGTCGGTAGATTGCCTGTCCCCACGGCGGGCGTTACTTGGCCCAAACCAGTGGCATATAAGACCACCACTTCACCCCTTGCTGCTGGGCTTAGCGCGCTAACCACCGTCCCATTGGCGTGTGTGATGGCTCCCGCGCCCTTGCCGTCACCAGTCATGGTAAAGATGCCCGGAGCAAATGAATCCAGCGTCACCGATTCTTGCAGGCTGGTTTGCCCGTTTGCCGTTACGATTATTGCGGCTGCCGATCCAGTCAATTCAAACGGGATTTGCACACCTAATTGCAGCGGACTGGCATAGAAAATAGGAGCCGGAATGCCGTTCACGGTCACTGACGTTCCCACCATCGTTGTATTCAGTTTGCCGCCTTCAAATTTCGGATTGCAGCCTTGTGTTGACAGGCACGATCCTCCGCTGGTCATATTCGTTCCGAAAATCGCGGCAATGGAACCTGGCGCGACCGATGTTGACGCCAGGTTGTAACCGGCGTTATTCAGCACGCCGCTCTTGTTGATGGCGGGCGGCAAAGCCGCAGCGGCCAACTGCCCCCGCACCGCGCCGCCGGGATTCGGTATGGTGTGAAGGTTCAAGTAAAAACCAGCAGGGCTGGCCAGTAATCCCTGCACGGCGGTCAGCGCCGTAGCCGTCAGCGAACTAACATCGGTCAGGCGATAGATATTTCCCGCGCCGTCCGCATCGACAACAGATGCCGTGCCGCTCAATCCGCTGCTGATCACCACCGGCCCGGCTTGGCCCGCTGGTCCGCTGTGAATGTGCAGTCCGGTAAACGTCGTATTGGCTGGAAACTGGTAAGTAACATCGAAAACCACCGTGGCCGAGGTGACCGTGCCCGATGCGTCCTTTGTCGAATGGATGCTGAACTTGGCCAAACCGCTGGCTTCCAGTCCGGTGACGGGCGGCGCCTCGGAACCAGGAGACATTGAAATCTGGTAGGAATTTTCGATCGTTTCTTCCAATTGGCCGCGCATGACTCCGCCGGTATTTATAGTCGTGTGGATGTTCAAATAATAACCAGCCGGGTTGACGAAAATGCCGCGCAGCGCATCCAGCGCCGTGCCGGAGGTCACGTCCACGCGCCGCCGGACCACTCCCTGCGTCACGTTGATTGCATCCGCATTCGTCGATGCCAGCGTGGTGTTGATCACCACAGGGCCGGCGACACTCGCTGATCCGGAATGGATATGCCATCCGGTAAACGTCACCGCGCTCGGCATGTTGTAGTTCGTTTCAAACGCCACGGTTCCCGCATTGATGACGCCCTGTGAATCTCTGGTGGCCAGGAACACAAGGGCGCCGGTCCCTTTGGCGTCCAAGATTACCGGCGGCACTTCTTTGGCCGGGTCCATCGCCACCCGCAGCACGCGCCTCTCGGCGCGCGCGAGTTGCGCCCTCACCACTCCCCCGGTGTGCAGCGTTGTATGCAGGTTGACGTAATATTTTTCCGGATTGCTCAGCATTCCATTCAGCGTCGCCAGCGCCGCGGTGCTGGTCGCCAGGCCTTGCCGCGTAATGTTTCCCGTGCCTTGCGCCGCGATGGCGTCCGCCGTCGCCAGCGTGGAATTGATCGTTACCGGGCCAATGACTCCCGCCACGCCATCGTGAATGTGCAGGCCGGTGAACGTTCCATCGCCCTCGAAGTTATAATCCACATCAAAATCGACGACGCCGGAAACGATATTCCCCGCATCGTTGCGCCGGATATGTGCTGTCATGATCGCGCGCGCCGTACCCACCACCCCGGTCACCGCCGGCACTTCATTGGCCGTCGTCATGTCCACCCGGAAAAAAGCCGTCTCCAACGAGTCCGCCATTGCGCTGGCAGCGCACAAGAACAACCCCGCAACTAATAGAACCTTTGCTTTCATCTTCGCCCCTCCCGGCATCCCAGCCTCGGCTGGTACACCCTGTTGATTGTCTTTGTAATATTTCCGATGTGAAAAAATCTGAACGTATTCCATAGCATAGTTCGTGCGCCAATGCAGGTGCACACAGGCCGTCGCCTGGACCTCTCGCCAACGTTCTTTCTCTTCCGAAAACTAGACTTATTCTCCAACAATTCCACAGGGGATTATCTTCTGCCGACCAAGCATATAACGACCCCCGCCGTTGTAGACATCCTACATAACTACGTTCTCAGGGTCAACGGAAAAATCGTTTGATGGTTTGGGAAATAAAAGTGGAAGGGTATTTCACCAGCGCTCGGCGATGATCACGCCGCTCAAAATCAACGCCGCTGCCGCCGCAAAGGGTCCTGTTAAAACATCTCCAAAAAACAACATGCCGAACGCAGTTGCCAGAACCGGCTGTAAATAGTGGAACACCGCAGCCTCCGACGCTTTCATCCACCGCAGCGAATAATAGAATGTTAAATAAGCGCCCGCCGAGCCAAAGATGGCCGAGTATCCCAGGCTCGTCCATCCCATCAAGGTGATCTCGCTCCACGGCACTTGCCTGACGGTCGCCGCAATCCAGGGTAAAAACAATAAGCCTCCGCCTGCAAAGCAACACATATTGAAAAATACCGGGTCGTATTGCGAAGAAATTTTCTTGGATTGCACCGTGAAGTGGGCAAAACAAATGACTCCGCACAACGCCAGCAGATCGCCCTTCCAATTCGGCCCTGACCCTGCTCCCCGGTCCAGCGCCAGCACCAGCACTCCCGTCAGCGCGACGACCAATCCAGCCAATTTCCCCACCGTGAGCCGCTCTTGCCCCTCCCTCCGCGCCAACAGCAGAACCGCCAGAGGCACCAGCGCGCCCACGAACACGGCATGAGCAATGCTGGTGTAATAAAGGCCCAATGTAAAAAAGAGAAAACTCAGCGCCAATCCCCACATACCCAGCGAAAGAAACCGCCAGATTTCTTCGCGCCGCAAATGAAATCTGCCGCCCAGTGCCAAGTGCAAAACAGCCAGCGCCACCGCCGCCAGACACACCCTCAGTCCCGCTGCCTGCGCCAAGGGAAATTCCCGCAATAGCAGTTTCACCACCACCGCGTTGCTGGACCAAAACAGCGTCGCGGCAATCATGCCGAGATAAGCGCGCACAGGGGGTCGGGCGCTTCCACCGGATGCCGTGCCGCATTGCCCCGTCATGAATAAATTTCTTTCCTTACTGTCAGTTGTTCTATTCGCTCCAGGCTCACTTCATAACCGATCCCGGAACCCTCCGTCACGCGAATCGTCCCCTCGCTGGTCACTTCCACTTCTGGCTGGATCACATCCTGCTGCCAATATCGCTTGCTGGCGGCTACGTCTCCCGGCAGCACGAATCCCGGCAGCGTGGACAGAGCGATGTTGTGCGCTCGCCCGATCCCGCTTTCCAGCATCCCGCCGCACCACACCGGAATTTTTGCCGCCAGACAATAATCATGAATCTGCTTGGCCGGGGTGAATCCGCCCACTCGTCCCAATTTAATATTGATAATGCGGCAAGCGTTGGTTTCTATGGCCTGCTCTGCGTGGCGCACCGTGCGGATGCTTTCATCCAGGCAGATCGGCGTCTCCAGCCATTGCTGCAAGCGCGCATGGTCGATCAAATCATCGTGCGCCAACGGCTGCTCCAGCATCATTAGATAGAATCGATCCAAAGTCTTCAAATGCGCTCGGTCGGCCAGCGTGTAAGCGCTGTTCGCATCGGCCATCAGTCGCAAGCGCGGAAACTCCTTTCGCACGCGCTCCAGCACTGCCACATCCCACCCCGGTTTGATCTTAATTTTCACTCGCTGATACCCTGCCGCCAATTCGGTCCGAATTTTTGCCAGCAATTCCTTGACGTTTTTCTGTATGCCAATCGACACGCCGCATGGAATTTCCTTCTGCGATCCCCCAATGAGTTGAAACAGCGGTATGCTTTTGCTCTTGGCCTCCCAGTCCCACAGCGCCGCTTCTAATCCTCCGGTCGCCATGCGGTGCCCGCGTATCGCCTCGAATCGCTCCGCCGCTTCCGCAGCCGAGCCGAGCGGCTGACCCAGCACACGTGGAATCGCAAAGTCCTTGAGGATGATCCATGCTGTATCGGTGTTCTCCTCGTTGTAAAAAGGCGTTTCTCCTGCGGTCACTTCTCCCCATCCGGAGTTGCCCTCACCCTTCACTTCTACCAGCACAATCCGCCTCTGCGTTGTGGCTCCGAAGCTGGTCTCGAAGGGCGCCACCAGCGGCATCCTGATTTCGCGCAATATGATTTGATCGATTTTCATTCCCGTATTCGCCGCCGGTATTGCAACATCTGGCACCAACCCTCCATCGCCAGAATAAAGTGTCGCTTCGACAAAGACAACTCGAGGTTCAACCCGTGTCATAATGAGTATCGCGCTCAGAAACTTTAGAAGGATGAATTCCGACCCGCAAAAAATCCTCGACCGGGCTGAGATCCACCTCGAACGGCTTGCCGAATCTGGCCAGGAGGAAATTCTTTCCCTCTTGCGGAGCTTTCTGCGCCTGGAAACGCACCGCCTGCGCATGCTCCATCGTTATGGAATGGGAGGGCTGGCCGTTGCCTCCGGCCAGGCGCAGGTCGTTGATGCCGTCATCTCGCACGCTTACCGTCTCGCTCTGAATCGCTACCTGAAGCAACCGAATAAAAAAGGGGACCCCTCCACTGCGGCCATCGTGGCGGTCGGTGGCTATGGCCGATCGGAGCTTTGTCCCCATTCCGATGTCGATCTGCTCATTCTCTACGACCGCGCTTCGGAAGATTTCGGTCGGTTCCTCGCTTCCGAATTGATTTATCTCATGTGGGACATCGGCCTCAAGGTCGGCCACAGCTTCCGAACTCCGGAACAGTGCATTGAAATCGCCAAGCAGGATTCTACAGCGGAAAACAGCTTGCTGGATTCGAGGCTCATGGTTGGCGGCGACGCGGTGTTTCACAAGCTCCGCAATCTGCTGGCGCGCCATTGTTCCAAAGGTACGCGAACCTTCGTCGAGCGCAAGCGCGCGGAATTTCTGGAGCGCTACGGACGCCTCGGCGAAACCGTTTTTCTATTGGAGCCAAACGTCAAGGAGTCCCCCGGCGGTTTGCGCGATTTCCACGGCATTCTTTGGCTGGCATTAGGCGCTTGGGGCCTGGAAAAAGGCGAGGACCTGACGAAAAACGGCGTCTTGTCTCCCGCCGACTGGGGGCGTGCGCACCGTGGTTATGATTGGATCATGCGCGCCCGCATCGAAATGCATTTCCTCACCAACCGCCGCGCCGACCAGCTCACTTTTGACTTGCAACCCGAGGTTGCCGCCGGCTTGCGCATCGGTCCCCGCAAGCATTTCAGGCCCGTGGAAGTTTTCATGAAGCAATATTTCCTGCACGCCCAGAATGTTCACGAAGTTTTGCGCCTGGTCATGGACGCCGCGCAGCACACCATGGGGAAACGGCAGCGCCAGGTTCTCATCGAGTGGGACAACGGCTTGCATTTTATCCGCACCAGCGGCGAGCTGCGCCTTGGCGACACCGGCCGAAATCCTTTCCCGACGTCGCCCCTCGACATGATGCGCGTTTGCGGCGTCACCCAAAAAATGGGTCTTCGCCTGGGCGAGGACGTTCAGAATTCCGTGCGCAACAACCTTGCCATGGTGAATCGCCGCTGGCAGCGCGACCCTCAGGTCAGCGCGCAATTTCTGGAGATGTTGCGCCGCCCGGGCAAAGTCGGCGCCGCTTTGCGCTCCCTGCACAACTGCGGTTTGCTCGGCAAATACATCCCGGAGTTCGGCCACATCACCCGCCTCATGCAGCACGATTATTACCACAGCTACACCACTGACGAGCACACCCTGCGGGCCATTGAAGTCTTGGACCGCGCCTGGACCAATCCGCCTCCGCGCATGGAGCGCTATCAGGAATTGACGTACCACATCACCGACCCGGCTGTCCTCTATCTCGGCCTTCTGTTCCACGATATCGGCAAAGGACTCGGCGGCGGGCATTCTGAAAAAGGCGCCGCGCGTGCCACCGCCGTCTGCGAGCGCCTGGGCATGGACCCTCGGAAAGCCGCCCAGGTGGAGTTGCTCGTGCGCCACCATCTGCTCCTTTCCCATCTTTCGCAGCGCCGCGACCTTTCCGACCCCAGCGTGGCCCGCCAAGCCGCGGAAATCGTCGGTGACGTGGAAACCCTTTCCATGCTCTGCATTCTCACTTATGCCGACGCTTCTGCGGTTTCGCCGGACGTCTGGACGGAATGGAAAAATGTTTTGCTGTGGGAATTATTCGACCAGATTCACGCGCAGTTCCTGGGTCTGGAAGCTGCCACCGCGCGCGAAGAGTCCCAACTGCTGGAATTGCGCAATCGCGCTCAAGAAATTCTGGCTTCCAGAAAAGACCCCGCATTCCCCGAAACCCCGCTTCCTCTCTCCTCCGCCCGCCTCTGGATGGAGGAGCATCTTTCGCTGCTGCCTCACCGCTATCTGCTGGGCTATCGGCCGGAGCTGGTCGCCAAACAAATATTGCTGGCTCGCCGGTCCCGCTCTGCCGGCCCCGCCGTCGCCTTCATTCCCATGCCGGATGAAGGTTACACGTTCATGCTGCTGTGCTGCCCGGACACGCCGGGCTTGTTTGCGCGCATGGCCGGGTCGCTGGCTGCTCTCAGCGTCAACATCCTCGGCGCACGGCTCGACACGCGCAAGGACGGCATGGCCGTTGATGTCTTGTGGATTTCCACGCCGCAAGGCCAGGTGATCTCCGAGCCTTCGCATATGCGCCGCATCGCCGCTACGGTGGAAGCGGTTTTGAGCGGCACGCAATCTCTGGAGGATTTAGAAAAACGCACCAGCGTGCGGCCTCTGGCGCCGGTCACCAAACGCCTTCAGTTGCGGCTGAATAATGATATTTCGGAAACGTGCACGGTCCTGGAAGTGATCGCCGCGGACCGGCTGGGCTTGGCCTACATGATCGGCAAAACTCTTACCAGCCTCGGACTGAACATTGCCTTTGCAAAACTCTCGACCGAAAAAACCATGGCCTTCGATGTGTTCTATTTAACGGGTCCCGACGGCGGCAAAATCCCCGAAGATCGCTGGGAGAATATTCTCTCGGTCCTGGAATCCGCCT
>Ga0156170_1028_pt1 | contig 14017 bp, 14 predicted proteins | sample RifCSPlowO2_12_FD_107823 | JGI IMG/M metagenome (GOLD analysis project Ga0156170, IMG submission 107823) | Acidobacteria bacterium RIFCSPLOWO2_12_FULL_54_10
AACCGAATCGTTTTTGCAAGTCGACATGGAAGATTCCGCGCATACGGACAGCATTCTGAGAATTGTTTCGGACACACACCGCACCTGCCCCGTAGTCGGCGCTGTCATCCAGGCATATCTATATCGCAGCGAGCAAGATGTGCAGCGTTTACTCTCCGAAGGCATTCGCATCCGATTATGCAAAGGCGCTTACAAGGAACCTTCTTCGATTGCCTACCCGCATAAGGCAGATGTCGATGCGAATTACATGAGATTGACGCAATTGCTACTGCAAAGCCGCCTTTACCATAGCATCGCAACGCACGATCAGAAAATCATCGATGCAACTTGTCAATATGCAATAGAAATAGGCCTCCCGAAGCAGAGTTTCGAATTCCAGATGTTATTCGGCGTGCGCCGAGACTTGCAACAACAGCTTGTGTCAGAAGGATATCGTGTGCGAATTTATGTGCCCTTTGGCAAGGACTGGTTTCCTTACTTTATGCGCAGGCTTGCAGAACGTCCGGCAAATCTAGCTTTCGTGACTCGCAATCTATTCCATTAATTTTTCTTGCCGACAGCCGATTGTGCCTTTTAGGAGAGATTTGTTAGAATCACATGCGAGAATTAACCTTTGAGCCCGATTATCAAGAAGGGGTTTACTTGGCGGATCAGAAAATAAGACTCGATGCTCTTTCTCGCTGTGTGCGGGATTACATGAGCCTAAATCCAGAAACATTGACTGCGCAGAGTTCGCTGCTCGACGCTGCGCTTTTGCTTCGCCGTATCTCATTACGGCACATCCCTGTCTTGGAAAATGACAGCTTAGTGGGCATCATCACCGACAGGGACGTTGCGCGTTGCGCACCTTCGATGCTAATTCCGGTTTCGCAAGAAGAATACAACAAGGTATTCGAGGATACTCCCTTATCACGAATCATGACCAAAAATCCGATTGCCACGACACCAGACACTCCTTTGACGGATGCCGTGGTCCTATTTCATGAAAACCGGATTGGTTGTCTTCCCGTGGTGGAAAATGGCCAATTAGTGGGAATTATCACGACCACGGATTTGATTCGGATTCTCTACGATCTCATTGTAAATCCGAGCGCTGCGCAGCCCTGACGAATATGCCAACCAAATCCTTTATCGCGCAGATTTGCTACTTTGTCGTTCAGACAGTTCCGAAACAAGATTCTTCCATAGTCGGCAGCGTCTTTCTCGAGCAGCTTTCCTTAACGTAAATTCAGAATGCCTTTGTCTCCGCTCATCATCCAGCAGCACAAATGAGCCTGTATCACAGAAACTCTCGCAAACATAATCGCGCCACGCTCGAGGCAGCACGTTGGCCCTGTCAGCTATCGCAGTTTGTAGTTCGAATTTCCTCCACTCAGATGAATAGCCGAGCTCCCCTTTTACTTTTTCATCGAATTCTTTTTTAAGAAGCTCTGCAAAAATTTCGCGTCTGGAGTTACCGAGCCGCAACCACAGGAAATGGCAGAGTTCATGATACGCGATCCGGCCTAATTCGATGCGGCGCTGAAAAAGATCGTGGTGGAACACGATATAGCGCTGCGGGATAAAACTCGCTGCATGGATTTTCCCAGGAAAATGTTTCCTGCCAGCTTGCGGAATATGATTGATAAAAAGCTCTGGACCAAGGGCTGTTAATCGATCAACGGAGGCCATTTTCAGAGGTGGCAAGATTCGTAAAAGTGATGGCTCTAAGCGGTTAATCCAATAGTTAAGCGCTCTCAACTCTTTCCGCTGAAATTGGGGAGAAAACGCAAACTTACCAATTCGTTTACCTGATCCAAACCGGACGAGATGCATCGCCATCCTGGTTTGGCTGGACAGTGGTTTTACCGAAACGCTTCGCCTTAAATGCACGGCAAAGTCTCCCTTCACCATCTCCCCGGCTGCTGAGCTGGAACAAAACATGACCACATAAGCTCTAACGGGTAAAATATTTTGAGGCTATGAACGAATCGGAAGGTTAATTTTATTAGGAAAGACCCAGAAATGCAAGAAGGGCCAGCTTTACGCTGGCCCTCAGATAAGGCGTGCCCGAAGTCCATCCCCCCGGTGTCCTACAAGGCTGCCCTACATATGTATTTATGCCTCTATCCAAGAATTTAGCCAATCACCCGAACGTCATTTTCTTATTAGGACTTTTAGGCTATTCGCTAACCTCGTGTTAGAATTCTCAAGCGGAAAGTTTGGAACTTATAGCAAAGAAACAGGTTGTGCAAGTTTCCTAGCTATTTTTATTGGGATTTTCCGCTATTGACACTTTATCCAAAGGCATTAAACCATGTGTTTATACAATATTCCAGCACTGGCGATCTGTTTTCTGCTTACGCTGTCGGCAGCAGCAACAAATCCCGCAATTACTCCATGGTCCTTGCAAGTTTTAAATGATGCCCCATCCCCTTCAAATAAAGGCACAACCCAGTGGGGTATCTTAAGCGGAGGGGCAACAGGCTTGGCAGGTGGCGTCAGGGAAGGAGATTTTTGGATACTTCAATTTCGGTGGGGGAAGATTCTCACATCGCCTCACGCACCAGGATTTCTCAAAGGCACAATCGAATATGCTTTTGAAGTCGTGCCAGCTATGATCATCCGACAGTCTTCCACTGTGTACGGGGGCGGATTTAATCCACTCGTTCTGCAATACAATTTCACTTCCCACCCCAAACTGACGCCTTACATCCTAATGGGTGGCGGCATGTTATTCACGACAGACCAAGTACCAGCAGATACCTCTCGCTTTAATTTCACTCCGCAAGGTGGAGCGGGTATATTTTTACAAATGTGGGATCGCAAATCGCTGGAATTTGGTGTTCGCTATCATCATATTTCCAATGCCAGCACGGCGCCGCGAAATCCCGGCAGAAATTCTCTATTACTGCATATGGGATTTTCCTGGTGGCGGTAAGTACTGCCAGCTCATTGCAATTTTCGAAGATTTGCCGACCCGGAACAGTATTGCTATACTGAACCGGCGGGCGCGTAGCTCAGGGGATAGAGCATCTGCCTTCAAATAGGAGCGCATGCGGGGAAATGAACCCGCAGGCTGCACGCTGCGGTATGCTGGAAACCCCATCCCGTCGGCATGGCGGAAGGGCAATCAGCAGGCAACCCCGTTGGTATTCGCATGGAATTCCGCGGGGAGTCCTCAGAGACTATGAGCAGCGCGGCTGAGAAGCCGAAGATATAGTCCAGCCCCCGCAGGAATGCGGGATCGGCTGCTAAGCAGAGGGTCGCAGGTTCGATTCCTGCCGCGCCTACCAATATATCAGAGCGATCTCATCTCTTTCATAGCCCATCGCACTTAGTCACAGTGGATTGGGCAGAAGGGAGCGAGTGCTTATGCGATTTCCAACAAGCGCGTTGTTGCCTTTTTTCGCTGTATATATTGCCTTCCAGGTCATGGCCAGTCAAAGCGATTCGCAAGCAGGCAAGGCGATTTATGACGCCAAGTGCAAGACCTGTCATGGAGCTAATGGAGAAGGTGTACAGGCCGTTGCAAAAGCCTTGAAAGTGGAATTTCGACACTTGGGTTCAAAAGAAGTTCAGAGCAAGAGCGATGATGATCTGATAAAAGCGAGCATTGACGGAATTGGCAAGATGAAACCGGTCAAAGGAATTCCTGAAGATAGAACACAGAATCTTTTGGCATTTTTGCGCAGCTTGGCAAAGAAATAGTTCTTCTGCTGGTTATATTCTGATTGCCAGCGAAGACCTCAACAAACCAATTCATCAGCTACTAGGGCTTCAACAGCGTTCGGGAAAACGCAATAACGTCTTCGATCTGCTTGTCGGAAAGGCCCTTGACGGGCTTCATGTCACCCTTACCAACCTGAATCCCTTTCTTGATTTCATCGTCGGTAACTTTTTGCACTTCCGGAGTCCGGATGTCGGGGATTGTAATCTTCAGGGTTTTCGCCAAAACGGCATTGCCCGCCCCATCCGCGCCATGACAGGTCTTGCACTTGGCGTCATAAACCACCTTGCCTGCCTTGGTGTCGCCAGCGGCGTGCAAAGAAACGGAAAGCATTCCCCCAGCAAGGATTAAAGCGATGACATTTTTCATTAGTAAACTCCTTTCACAGTCTCAAAGCAATCTTCTATCCTTATTTTACCCTTCTTTTAGAGGATGCGGAATATATGTGCGCACCCTTTCGTGTACCTCTTGCAGTGACTTTTCGCGGCCTTCCTTCACCTCCCAAATGGAAACAATGGGGAAGAATTTTGTGAATAAAACATAGAAAAGAATGAAGGTCGAAAAGAACCCCAGGGATATGAATATTTCGACCCAAGAGGGTAAGTAAATGCCTTGCGATGGCATCAAGCGGGGGTTGGCAAGCGAAGGAACCACGATAATAAATCGTTCCAGCCACATCCCTACGACAATGAAGGCCGATGCGGTAATCGTACCGGTAACGTTTCGCCATTTGGGAATCCCCAAGATGCCCACCGGGATGATGAAACAGAATATCACCATCGCCCAGAACAGCAATGAATATGGCCCGTAAAGCTTTAGCATAAGGATGTGCATTTCTTCCGGTTCGTTACCATAAAAAGTAGTCAGATGCTCGGCGAAGGTGAAGTAAAACCACAGCAGCGACATCACCAGCAACAACTGGCCGAGATTCCGAAAATGAATTTCCTTGAGGTACTCTTCCAAATGGTAAACCTTGCGGATGATGGCCAAAGCGATCAGCAAAGCAGCGATTCCGGAAAAAATGGCTCCAACGACGAAGTAAGGTCCGAAAATCGTGCTATGCCACATGGGCTGTACGGTCATCGCAAAGACCCAGGAAACAACGGTGTGCACCGAGATGGCGATTGGGATGACCAGGATAGCCATCACCGCGATCCCTTTTTCCAGGAGGCGGTGCTGTCGCTCAGTGCCCGACCAGCCAAACGCCAGCAACCGGTATAACCATTGCCATTTCTTGCCGCGGTCGCGCAACATGGCGATATCGGGAATCAGCGGCAGGTAAAGATAAATCACGCTGCCCGTCATGTAGACTGTGATGCTGCAAACATCCCACAGCAAGGGGGACCTGAAATTCGCATGCAAAATGACGTTCAGCGCACGGTCCGGGCGCCCCAGATCCGTGATGACGCTGCCGGCGCCAAAGAGAAGCACCATCACCGTAATAACTTCCGCCGCGCGCGTGATCGAACGGCGCCACTCGGCGTGACAGATTCGTAGAATCGCCGAGATCAACGTCCCGGCGTGGCTGATCCCGATAAAGAAAACGAAGTTTGTGATGTAGATTCCCCAGTAAACCGGGATGGTCAGACCCGTAACGCCGAGTCCTTCGCGCAACTGGGTGATATAAGCCACGACCATCATGACAGTAAAGAACAGCAGGATGGCCACGGTGATGTAGAAACCTCGCGTGGTTCTCTCAATAGGGTGAAATAAGACTTCGTCGTTCCCCGAAAGCGGCGGATATGGGGTTTCAGCCAGTTGTGCCACTTCGTTCTCCTTCCGCCAGATAGATCACTTTTGGCCTTGTTCCCAACTCTTCGAGCAAACGGAATGCCCGCGGGCTGCGGGACAAATCGGAAACTTCAGAGTTCGGGTCGTCGAGATCACCGAAATACATTGCCTTGGGGCCACAGCTTTCCACACAGGCTGGAGTATATTCGCCGGGTGCCACCACCGCGCGGTCTTCCGCAATGGCGTTTGCCCTAGCCTTCTGTAGCCGGTGGTGGCAGAAAGTACATTTTTCTACTACTCCCTTGGGGCGCACGGAAACATCGGGATTATGAGCCTGCTCCATCGGTTGAGGCCATATAGGCTCGTACCAATTGAAATATCTCACCGTGTAGGGACAGGCCGTCGTGCAATAGCGGCAGCCGATGCAGCGGGCAAATATCTGCCGTACGATCCCCTCTTCATTGATGTTGGTGGCGTCCACTGGGCACACGGTGACACAAGGCGGATCGTCGCAGTGCATGCAGGGCAGGGGAAGAAACCGGATTTTCGCTTCCGGAAAACTTCCTTCGGGAAATGGTACCACTTTGATCCATGAAATATTGCGGCCTTTGAGGGATTCCTCCGGCGTCATAGAAGGAACGTTATTTTCAACCTGGCAGGCCACTACACAAGATTGACAAGCTGTGCATTTATCCAGATCGATGACCATTCCCCAGCGAGCCATATGATCGTGATCCCTTTCCCTGTTTATGCCTTATAAATCTTGACGCGTGTTGTGGCATGGCTCCGGACTCCCAGATAAGGGTCGGAAATTGGAACCAGTATTTCGGCCAAAGTGGATTCCACGCGAGCCCACCGTCCGGTGGTAGGTGCCCCGCCCAGAGGCGCCCCCACGATTCCCGGCTTCCCACCCTCTAGAATTCGGACCCGTCGCTGTATACGGCTTCGAGCAGACTCCACCCAAACTGTTTCGTCTTCCTCAATACCCATACGATGAGCATCTTCAGCGCTCATTTCAATCCAGCTCCGCCAGCCTCTAGGTCCTGAATAGGGCGAGGTGATCTGCTGCAGAAATGGAATCTGCCGCGATGCTCCACCGAAGAAAACCAAAGGTTCGTAAGGGTCCAAGGTCCACTCAAATCCTTCTGGAGCATTATCCGGCAGTATATCTGCATGATGTGGCAGAATTTGCCGATCCCATTCCACCGAAGGCTGCAATCCAGGTTGAATCCCTCCTTTTTCCCGGAGCAATGCTTCCAGCCGTTGTGAGAAAAATTCGAATTTCCCGGAAACAGTCTGGAATGAATGTTGCGGTTCAGATACCCAAGTTGCCGGATCCCACCAGCCGCCCTTGTTGACTAACCCATCCCAGAATTCATCTTCTGAGGTCCAGTCAGGGTTCCACCATCCGCTGCGCTCTAGCATTCTCTGCCATTGCTCGTCTACTTGCGTGCCAAATAGATATCCGTTTTCTCGGCGAGACAGTTCATTGGCGCTGGCTCGGTACAAGGACTCCATGTCCTTCCAAGGGTAAACACTTTCCAACGCGGGGTCCGTCATGCGAGCAAGCGCCAGAAGCGTTTCTCCCCAAGGCCTAGAATCGCCACGAGGGGGAATAACGGGGGGCGTCAAAGCTATCAGATCATAGGGATACGCAGATGGACTCTGCCCATCTGTCCAGCTTTCCAGGGAAGTGCAATCCGGAAGAAGCAAGGTGGCCAGCTTTGAGGTTGCATCTTCTACCGGTGAAGTCGATACAATTAGAGGAATACGGTTGAGCATATCCAGATGAGCATCATCCAGGGAATCGATAAACCATGCTGCTTGGTCTAAAATCAGCACCTCGGGAGACTGATCCAATACCGCGACCAAGCCATCCAGTGAGGCAGTACGCATTGTCTCGTTCCCATCCGCTACGGGCAATGGCCAGCCAAATTCCGGAATCAGAGAGACTCCGCCACGCGTCCCTATGCTTCCAACCAACGCATTCAAAGCCTGAATTGCCATCGCGTCAGAAAGCCTTCCTGGCTGCACCGGAGATTGCTGTGGTCCGATGGCAATAGAACCGGGCTGCGCTGCAAATTCACGAGCAATGCGTACGATCGTCTCCGACGAGATACCTGTGATCTCGGAAACCCTAGATAAGCGATACTCTTCTCGGACCCAGCGGCGAAAGCCCATATGGGCTTGACCGGAACGATCGGTCCAGTCTTCAAATCCGAATGAGAAACTTTCCACGAAAGACCGATTGTAAAGATCTTCTGAAATCAATACGAAAGCGATACCTAGAGCCATGGCTCCCAGTGTTCCCACTTCCACGGGCACCCATTCGTCTGAACGGGCTGCAGTCACTGACAAACGCGGCCCGAAATGAATCAGCGTGGTTCTACGGCCCCGTTTGATGTCCCTCCACTGACCGAACAATCTCATGGTATGAGCGGGAGTTCCCCAACCTTCCAGCAGGTCACAACCGAAGTTCAAGATATATCGAGAGTTCTCCAAGTCGTACGCCATCCGGTATGCTTTGCCGTCGTTGGGAATCCCTGCCATAAATTCCAGAGCACGTTGTGACGTTTCCATGCCGCTTGGTAATTCAAAGAAATGGTTGCTGCCATAAGATGAAAGGAAATGCGAACAGAGTTTGGAGGTCAGTCCCCTGCTGCGACCAGAAACCATCAGCACCCGATTCTGTTGATCCGCACCGCGTAGACGACGGAGGGTGGAAGCAAGAGATTCAAGTGTTTGATCCCATGATGAGGTTTCCCAAGGTTGGTCAATAGCGGATCGATGAGCGGGTGCAAGGATGCGATCGGGATGATAAATCAATTGTGTTAGCGTCTGGCCTCGCGGGCAGATCCCATCACGGTTAACCGGATAGATTGGATTTCCATCCACTTTAATTACCCGCCCCCCTACCGTTCTAACCTTAAGCCCGCATCCACCTGAACATAATGAGCAGATCGAACGTAGCCACTGCTCCTCACCAGGGTAGAGGGCAGATGGCGGCTCCAACGCTTCATTCAACCGGCTGATCCCGCGCAGAGAAACCCGGCCTAGAGCCGCCCCACCGGCAACTCCACCTGCTAGGGTAATGAATTCGCGCCTCCCGAGCCTCATGGGGTTCCTCCAGAAGACGGAGAACGCACAGGCCGTTGTCCCCGCCCTTTTAAACTTTCCAGATAAACGATCATATCGGCCAGCTCCCGCGAGGTAAGGACAGGCCAAGTCATAGAGGTGTTTTCCATTTGTTCCAGCATTCTGGGGCCATGATTCCACATGATCGTGGATACGGTGATTGGCGTCAGGGATTGTTCGATCTTGCCCAAGTTGGGAGCAGGGCTTTGCTGGCCGGGAGTTGTGGCATGGCAGTTGACACAACCTTTGGACTCAAACAACTTCGCGCCAGCGGAAGCACTCCCTGTCCACCGCATGGACAAAGAATTCAGAAAAGAAAGAATATCGGCTAATTCTTGAGCTTCCAACTGGGGGTAGCTTATCGAAGCTGCTGCCGCCAATCGGTTCATTTGCGGTTCATGATTCCACATAACAGTTGCGATTTCCCCGAATCGGCGCGGCAAGACTACGCGGGACATATCCGGGCCACTGGTTCCCCCCCCGCTATCAATCCCGTGACAATTAATACACTGTTTCGATCGGAACAAGCTTTCTCCGCGTTCCGTGGAAGGCGGGCGGAGATAGGTTTTCTCGTCTGCGGCGGCACCGGCCTGGAGCCGGATGTAGCTTTGCAGGTCCACCATCTCAGTTCCTTGAAACTCCGGAAATGATATCCCTCGTTCGCGAAGTGCCCGAACCATACCCGGGCCATGGTTCCACATCCCCGCGACCCAGGCGACCGGATTCCTAAGGCTGGCTACGGTGGTCAGGTTCGGACCCAAATCGCCTCCCTGCCCGCCGATCGAATGGCACGTGGCGCATTGCTTGGCCTGAAACACCTGCTGCCCGACCACTGCATTCCCTGGTTCATCAAAAGATCGAATCATCGCCAGGAATGCGAACATGTTTTCCATCTCCTCCGTTGTAAACGTGGGAAGCTCGAGGTGTTCTAGCTTCATGCGCTGCCACATCTGAGGGGCATGGCCCCACATGGCAGCGGCCAGTTCCAGCGGATTGCCGGTCGAAGCCGTCCGGGTCAAGTCCGGCCCCAACACCCCTCCTTCCCCGAGAACCGCGTGGCAACTGGCACACCCTTTTTCCCGGAAGACAATCAACCCAGCCCTGGTGTCTGTGGTCTGGCCCGACAGATACAGTGGTAGAACCGCTGCAACCAGCAGGAGTTTTCCCAGAAGGAACAAGAATCGTCTTTGCATGTTCGTTTTCATCGATGACACGCGTTACAATCCACCGAGGCATTCCGATCCTCGTGGCAATTAATGCAGTTATCCATGCTCCATTCAAAGAATGGCGCCGGGGGGGGGGCAGTACGTTCGTCCATTTTCCCGTGACAAGTTGCGCACTCAATTTCGCCGGCCACGGCGTGGGTCTTGTGTGAAAAATAGACGTGGTTGGGAACGCGGTTGACCTGCTTCCACTCCAGTGGCTTCCCTTCGGACAGCATTTGTACCAGCTTGGCTTCCTCCGAACTATCCGTCACTGGTTCAGCGTGGCACGCAGCACAGGCATCTGCTGTGGGAAGACCAGCCCAGGCTGAGTTTTCGTACAAAGTATGGCAGTTCGAACATTCCAGGCCGGCCGCTATATGCTTCTGGTGGTTGTACTGGATCGGTTGTTCTATGGAGGGCGTGAAAGGCCAAATTAGCGCAAGCAGGAAAGCGGCGACAAACGCTTTCCCTGCCAGTAAACGATTGCGATGCCCCGCATTTTCTTCCTGGCTCTCTTGTTGTACGGTATCCGCCATTATCTCCCCGCGTCTCTAGAACCCTTCGGCTGGGCTCCCCTATTCCTTTAAATCTCAGGAGGTGCAATCTCTGGACCAATAAATCGTCCCACAAAATCAATGAGTTGTAGCATACGGCCGATTATAACTACAAGCGGGAAACCCAAATAGTGGGTTATTTAACCCAATAGCAAAGAGGCTAGACAATGTCGCTATGGAAAAGAACAGGATGAGTATTAAGTCGAGAATCCCCAAAAGATTCCTGTGGATCAGCGGTATCTTTATTCTGGGAAGTAACTGATTTGGCGATAGATTCCGTTCGCAAGATGTAGTTGGAAAAATCCAAGGTAGAGAACACGGCTAACTTCCAGGGGAAAACCTGATGAATATACTCCGTGGGCTTCGGAAGATATTCGAGAATAATCCCCTGAAGAACAACGAGAATGAGGCCTAAATACTTCAGGGGTTGCCCGGTTTTATTCGTTCTCGTTGGCGGAGAGAGAGGTAGAGTCCGAAAACTGCCATCATGATGAAAATGGAGGAGATAACTAAGCCTTGGCGGAACCCCCGCAATTCTTGCAGTTTCTGCTTTCCCTCTTCTTCCAACTCGCCCGCGATTCGAAAACCTTCCTTGGTCTCATCTTCGACACGTGAAGGGTCCAAAGTGTGGATCGTCGTGCGAGCCATCACCAAGCGGGTCCGCGCGTTGCTTAGATCGGACAGGGGTTCGCTCATATCCACTCCAGCACTTTCGGCTTGCTCGAGCGTTTCTTGAGCCTTTTTGATACTGTCATCTAACCTCTGAATACTCTTCGCCATCTGCTCGGCGCTTTGTCCTCCGTTGTCATCGGGGGCATGACAGGTGGAGCAAACGCTGTTTGGTCCCACGAGCATGGTTTCGTTGGCGCGATGAATGGCATGGTTACTATGACATTGAATACAGCCCGGTACACCAAAGGTTTCGAAAGCTTGACGGTGCGAACTGCCTTGAAAAAATTCCCGGTTATGCGAATGGCAGGTGCCGCAAACATCTGTTACCGAATTGACTCCCGGAGGTGTGGCACCGTGGCTGCCATGGCACGTCTGGCAAGTGGGCGCGCTGAGATTGCCTTCTTTTGTTAAGGCCTCGTAGTGAACGCTCTTTTGATAGTTGTCCACTTGGTCGAGGTTTGGCAGATCGTACCCTTGCATGTAGTCCGTATCACTGTGGCATTTCCCACAGGTCGCGGGGACATTGGTGGGGTAGACGGGCGAGGTCGGATCCGAGACCAGCTTGATGTCGTGGACGCTGTGGCAGTTGACACAAGTCGCCACGCGCAGATCCCCTTGGCGAAGCCGCTTGCCGTGCTCGCTGGTGTAATACTGAGACACCTCATCCGTCTTGACGGTGGGGTTGAACTGGCGCATGTAGGAGGCATCGCTGTGACAGCGGCCGCAAAATTCAGGGACCTCCTGGCGCGAGGGTCTTCCCCGGTATCCGCGGGCCGGACTCTTCGCTATCTTCGCGTCCATGCTGGTGGGATCTCCCCCGTGGCAAGAGGCGCAGGTCAGTCCTTTTTCGGCATGCACATCCGTTGGGAAGGGACCGGTTGGACTAGCCAGTTGTCCACCTAAATGGGAATGACAGACCAAGCAGTTGTTTTTCGGGGTCTCTTCTGCCGCCGACACTTCTTCCTCCTGGGCATAGAGATTCGGCAGGAGAATCAACCCCACGATCCAACCAAATATCGCCAAAACTATAATGCACTTCCTACTTGGCAACATAACCAACCCCCGTCATAACGAGGATGAAAATCACAATCCAGATTCCGGCTTGGTTAACGCCCCGGCTCCATCGGCTAGCGGATGGATTGGGATCCAGGAAGGGGACCAAGAACCATAAGAGGCCCCCCAAGCCAAATGCCAATATTCCCAGCACTTCCCCTTCAAACGGGAGGATTCTCGCTGGAATGTATTTCAACGTTTGAAACGTAAACAGGAAATACCATTCAGGCTTGATTCCCGGGGGAGCGGAGGCGAACGGATCGGCCTTGACGCCCAATTCCCAAGGAAAAAGAGTGGCCAGCCAGCCCACCACGGCAAGGACGATATACCAGGCCATCATGTCCCGCATCAGGAAGTTGGGAAAAAAGGGAATCGAAGGCAGATTCTCTCCTCGTTCCCGGGATTCTTTCTCGAGTTGTAGGGGAGTGCTCATACCTTGTTTCTGAATTAGCCAAAGGTGCAGCACCAAAACCAAAATGGTGAGGGCCGGCAAGATGGCCACATGGAAACCGAAGAATCGAGTCAGGGTACTCCCCGTTACGCTGTCCCCTCCTCGTAGGAAGCGCAGCATGAAATTGCCGATCAGAGGAAGCGCTCCAGCGATGTTGGTACCCACCATCGTGGCAAAAAAGGAAAGTGTATTCCAGGGGAGCAAATAGCCGCTGAAGCCGAAGGCCATCATCAACAGGAGCAGCACCATGCCACTGAACCAGGTTAGTTCGCGGGGCTTGCGGTAGGATTTCAAGAAGAAGGTGCTGAACATGTGAATGAAAGCCATCGCAACCAACAAATTAGCGCTCCAAGAATGCACCGAACGGATCAGCCACCCGAACCGCACTTGCGTAACGATGAAGCGGACACTCTCAAATGCGTTACTCTCCGAAGGCTGATAATAGAGCAGCAGCAGAGATCCGGTTAGAACCTGCACCAGAAAAAGAAATAACGTAATGCCGCCCGCGTAGTACCAGTAGGAACTGCGATGGTGCGGGACTGTCTTGTGCCGAATGAACTCGCGAACAGATCCTAAGTCAACCCGCTCTTCCACCCAAGAAGACAAGGAAAACCTTGCTCGCTTAGGAGGGGTTTCAGGCTCGGCTGACAATGATTTTTCCCTCGAGGACATTGACCTTGTGCTCCTGAAGCGGACGCGGGGCCGGACCGGCAATGACACGTCCATGGAGATCAAACATGCCGTTATGGCATGGACACCAGATCACTTTGGATTCCGGCACATACTGCACCGTACAACCGAGGTGGGTGCAGGTGGCATTGAATGCGCGTAATTCCCCTTCCGCGGTGCGGACCAGAATCGAAGGTTGACTTCCGAATTGAAACACCTTCCCGGAGTTGACGGGCAACTCTTGCAGTGCGCCCGCTTCTACGTAGTTTGGCCCGGAAGCCCGCGTCTTAGGGGGCAACAGAAATGCGATGATCGGATATAAAAAAGTGATGAAGGAAGCACTGACTCCTGTGCCCAACAGGAACTGCAAGATTTTTCTCCTTTTGCCGTTCCCCACATTTTCCATGTCAGCAGCTACTCCCTTGCATATTCATTACGGCCTCCCTCTATGGGGCCCTAGCGCCGGTAGAGCAATCAAGTTGCCCCAATGGTAAAAGCACCGCAATTTTTTGACCAACTTGAGTATTTGTTTGAATTCAGTCGGTTGGCAAATCCTGCGGAGCCACGATTCAAAAGCTGTGAAAGAAACTGCGTGAAATTCCACACTGTTTTTAGACTGTGGGGCAGATTGGATCTGGCTCTGACCGATTCTGGACGTTCGTGAACATTGGTGGCATGCGTTACAATCCACGAAAACACTCCACCTCCTCTGGTGGCAGTTGATTCGAGAACCTGGAGGAGGTTGCACCGGATCAGTGATATCCTTTTCAGGGAGGAGAATGATATGGCGATTGATCCAGTATGCAAGATGCAGGTGGAAGAATCCAAAGCAGCGGCA
>Ga0156170_1001_pt1 | contig 13902 bp, 8 predicted proteins | sample RifCSPlowO2_12_FD_107823 | JGI IMG/M metagenome (GOLD analysis project Ga0156170, IMG submission 107823) | Acidobacteria bacterium RIFCSPLOWO2_12_FULL_54_10
CTTCGAGATTCTGGATGTTGAGGTCGAACAAACGCTCGGACCAATGCGGACCGGTTGCCGATGGCGCAGGAAAGCGAGGCAGATTCGTGCGGCCTTGCTCGTCAGCAAGCAGATGAATCGCGGGTTCCTGAACGCGCAGAGACGCCAGATCGGCCTGAAGATTCCAGATGGAGACCAACCGCCAGCGAATATGAATTTCCTTCGCGGAGAAAAAAGCTTCTTCCTGAGAACTCTCCGCGCCGCGCAGGACCAGGCCTCGCAGACTCACCTCCAACCGAGAGGGAATGAACTCGAAGGCGCGAAGTTCCACACTGCCGCCGGTGGATTGCTCCAGGGCGGAGATCAAGCGGCGGCGCACGGATTCCTCAAAATAACCGGAGTGGATGTAAGCAATGATGCCCAGCAAGGCAAGGCACAGAACGGCCAAGGAGATCAACAACCAGCGCCAACGGGTTCTTTTTACCGGCGGCTGTGACTGCTCTTCTGGCAATGATGAAGCGTCTTGTGGGTCGTGACCGAACACCGGATCATACTCCTGATGGAAGCCCAGCGGCTCCCCTGCTTCACTCAAGGATTTTAATGCTGGCGCTACTGCGTAGATTCTTCAGCCACTCATCCAGCAAGCGGTTGATCTCCTGCTCCGTGAGCACGCGCGTGATCTCCGCTTTCACATCATCAAACGGAGGTAAAGTCGCCTGACCCTCGCTGCGAAGTTGCGGTAGCAGAGTCTGCTGGTAATACACCTGCAACTGATCCTCCGTCAAACGAACTTGCGGACGGAGGCGAAAATCCACAAAGGCCATGATAGCTTGCTCTTCGCGCAAATGGGCGATCATGTGCTCCTCGGTCAGCGCATATCGCGCGAGATCGCTATGTAATGCCTCGGACGATGGAAAACGGCTGCGGAGTTTCTGAAGCGACTGCTCGAATTGAGACTCGTCGCCGAAGGAAGCCTGCGGGAATCCTTTCTGAGCTTCGGCGAGCAGGGTCTGCTCGATCAAACGGTCCTGAACCGCAGCTATGAAGCTTATATCGCGCATCCGGGCGTCGTCGACCGGCGGTTGGCTATTTATATAAGCCCGGTAATTAGCCTCTTCCATGATCTCGCTCGACGTGATGACACTGTTGCCGACGATGGCTGCAATGCGGTCAACAATTTCCGCGTGGAGCAGCGAGGGCACCAGCAAAAATAATAGGCATAATCTGAGCGTCATCGTTTCCATTCCTAAAAGCTCTGCCCAATGCTGACGAGAAACTGCCAGCGGGACAGCGACTGGGTGGCCATCGCGCCATCGGCGCCGCGCACAAAAAAACTCGGAGGATTCATGTGGCGGCCCAAGTCAAAACGGATGGGGCCCACGGGAGTCTGATAGCGAAGACCGAAGCCAAGGGCGTGCGAGACATAGCGAAGATTGCCGGTTTCCCTCTGCGACTGGCGAAAGGTGAGGTCTTTGATGCGGGCAAAAATATTTCCGGCATCGTGAAACAGCACGGCGCCCAAATTATTGCCCCAGACCGGGAAACGCAACTCCACGTTATTCATCAGCAAAGCATTGCCACCGAGCGCGAAACCGGTCTCCGGATCGCGCGGGCCAGCCTGATTGACGGCGAAACCGCGATGGGAATTGCCGCCGCCAGCGAAGAAACGCTCGGCGATGGGGATTTCCCGCGTGAGAATTTCCTGCGAAACACTCCCGTCGGATGCAACGGTGATCCTACGGCCTTCTCCGAACGGCGCTTGCAGGCCCAGTTGAAAGGATCGAGCCAGCACCACGCGGCCGCCGAGCAGATGATAGGTGGAGTTCTGGAAAACAAAGCGGGTGAAATCCGCCTGCGAGCCAAACCAAGAGGAGGCCACGCCAGCATCGGCGTTAGTGAATGAGCCGCGCTGCGTGTTCGTTGGATTGTCGCGTGTGTCGCGAGCCCAGTTTTGATCCACGAAACCGACCAGGACGGAGCGGCTGAGGATGGGAATCTGATTCTCTGATATGCGCAGGGTGTCTGTGTCGACGGTGATGCGGCGGAAAGCGTAACGGGACCAGAAGGTGTTGGAGCGGCCCTTTTTCATTTCAAATTGCATGGAGCCCTCCCAACGGCGCGCGGTGAAGGTGCGGACGTCGCGAGTCTCGTCGAAAAAAGCGCGGGCGCTGCCGTTGAGCCAAGGGTTGTTGAACAGTCGCGGAGCGATATAAGTGAGGGCGGATCTCTTTTGCAAAGAGCTGAAGCGGCTGCGGAAGCCGAGCGTGTGCGGCCTGCCGCCGACGTTGATTTTGGTGGCGTCGAAGGAGATGTTGGGACTGATCTCGATGGCCCCCTCGACCTCCTGTGTTTCTTCCGTGTTGCCGCCGAAGCGGCCAACGTCGGCACCCAATCCGACACGCACCGTGTAGCGAGGGGCTTCTTCCATGTAAACCAGGACGTTCCTCTGTCTCTCCTGGCCCTGCGCATTCTGAATGGCCATCTCCACCTGCGTGAAAATGCCGAGGTCATAGAGACGGCGCTGCGTGTCAAGAAGAGCGCTTTGGCTGAGCGGGGAACCATTGCCGAATTGCAACTGGCGATTGACGATGCCGCGCCGGGTAAACTCGAGACCGTCCACAAAGATATTGCTGATGAACTCCCGCTCGCCTTCTTCAAGGACATACTCCATGTCCATGATGTTGGGGGCTTCAGAAGGCGTGGCGGTCCATTGAAAACTCGCCGAAGGAAACCCGGCATTGAAATAAAAATTCAAGATCGCTTCGCGATCCGCTGCTACGAGGGATTCACTGTAAGGCTGCCCACTGGCAACATTGACCAAGCTTTGCAGATTTTCGGGCGAGAAGGACCGCGCACCCAGGATGTTAAAATTGCCGACGCGCATCTGGGGGCCTTCCTGCACCTGAACGGTAACCATCAGCTCGTTTTCGCCATTGTCACTGTCCTTCTCCAGAGCAGCCATGATCACCGCTTGCAGGAAACCATTGGCCTGGTACAAAGCGCGAATCGTGGCCAAATCGCGCTCAAGCAGCCGCGTGCTGAACCGACCGTGGCGCTGGGTCCAGCGGGCGGGTTCGATCTGCATGCGCTCCAGAAGAACAGCGTCCTGGAAATAGGAATTGCCTTCCAACCGGATATCACGCAAGCGCTGGCGCGTTCCGAGGTTGACGCGATAATTGAGCACGATGCCGTCATCGCCGCGCGATTCCCGCTCCGCCTGGATGCTCGAATCGAAGTAACCCTGGGATTCGAAATAGCTCGCGAGATTCCGGGTCCCCTCGTCCATGAGGTCTTCATCCAACATGCCTTCTTCGTATACGGGAATGAGCCGCCGGATTTGAGAACGGCTGACCGATGCGCCGGTTACGGTAACCAGAACCTTGCTGCCTGCTTCAACGTTGAGTTGAAGATCGACGCGATTGGAATCGGGATGAAATTGCTTGTTTTCCAGGAGCAGGCGAGCCGCCAGGTAGTCATTATCCTGATAATACTTGCGGATGCCGGCTAACCCCTTTTCCACGGATGAGGAATCGGCTTTCTCTTCCGCATCCCAATTAGCTTGCCGGATCAAAACCTGAGGAGGCAATACGGAATTCCCGGTGACGATTACCTGGCCGATGCGCGCTTGCTCTCCCGCTTGGACCACGAAGTCAAGATTCACTTGCTGCGTCTGCGGATTCGGCTGCCAATGCGGTTCGATGCGGGGCTGGAAATAACCCTCCTGTTCCAGAATCCGGCGCAGGCCTTCCACGGCGGGCTGGATTTGCGCTTCGTCGAACAATTGACCGAGGCGCAGTTGGGTGGCGTTGTGCAATTGATTCGTGGATGGAGGAGAAACGTCGGATTGCACGTTCACCAAACCGATGAAATAACGGCTTTTCAGAAGAAACGTTATGGAGACACCGTCGCCCGATGGCTGCGCGTCGGCCTGGACGTCGGCGAAGCGGCCCGTGGCAAAAAGGCGATGGATGCTTTCACGAATGTCCGCACCGCGAAAAGGCTGGCCGGTTTTTTGTGGGATCAATTCCTGCAAAGTTGCGATGGGCATAAGGAGTCTTTCGGAGTTTTGCGGCTGAAACTGAACGGCGACAACGGGGAGGCCCTCCCAATCTGCGGCAAATAATAGCGGCGAAACTGCAACTAGCGAGATCATCCAGACGCACCAAATCGCCGCAAGATGTCTCGGAATCAAATGCCCTCCCCCGGAATGACTGGCCTCAGTGGTATTCAGCAAGTCTCAGGGAAATTTTAGCAGGGCGCGGAAGTGAAGTCATCCAAAGAGCGGGGAGTAGGCGGTAGGGAGTAGGGGAAAAGCGGGAGGCATAAGAAGCAGAGGAGGCAGGAGAAAAGCTAATTCTAAATCCTAAACAAATTCAAAATTAGAAGCACGAAATTCAAAAACGTGAAAGGCCCACCCTTCGGCAGGATCGGGAGGATAGGACAATCCGCAGATTACGCAGATAGGAAAGACAGTGCAGATTCCTCCCTTCGGCTACGCTCAGGGCAGGCGTCGCTGCGCTCGCTCGGAATGACCGCAGATGACAAGCCGCAGAGTTTGAAATACCCAAACTCTGCGCTACCAATACAACCGCTTGCTGACCCGCCCGCAGACGGCGGGCAGGCGCGCGCGGCTCGGAAAGAGCACACGGCCAGGACAAGCAGATCCTTCGCTGCACTCAGGATGACAGCGATGGGGCTGGAGAGGACGGGCGCGCGGGGCGGACAAAAAAGCCGGGCAAAGGTTCTTGCCCGGCCGGAATGAAGCGAACTCAGTACACGCACTACGGGACAGAGGGATCGAGATCATTCGGATCGCACGGTGATCCAAAACCATCGCTATCCGCGTCCGTCTGCTCGATATTAGGAACCAGCGGGCAATTATCAGCGCCGTCCAGAATGAGGTCGCCGTCATCATCGGGATCGCAGACGTCGCCGATGCCGTCGAGATCCGCGTCCTCCTGAAGAGGGTTAGCGGTTGTCGGACAGTTATCGTCGCCATCCCCCACGCCGTCAGCGTCGGCATCATTAAACAAGCAGGGGTTGGAATCGAGCGTACAGGCTTCGGCCCAGTCGGTGAGACCGTCGTTGTCCTCATCGCCCGTGCCGTCGGGTACGAGGCCGCCATCGTTCAAGTCCTTGACAGCCGCGAGACAGAGCGGCGGGGTGGTCATGATGGGAACGCCGGTAAAGGGGAGCGCGAACACCTGAGCGCCGTCGTTGAGATAAATAGGGCCGCAGGAAGTTGGGGAGAAGCGGTTTTGGGGTATGTTCTTCAGCCGGGTGGTGGCATCAACGGTGATGCTGCCGCCAGAGGTGCTGGGTGTCCAGGAAAGTTGCGTGGCGCTCTGGCAATTCTTACCGGGCTTGCCGCCTCGGGAGACATCCACTGAACCAGCAACGCCGCTTTCGGACTCGCCACAACTGAGCGGCAGGTCACCGCCAGCGTCAACGCCGTTGATCGCTGTGACGCTCCACTCGGCCGGGACCGTGTCCTTGACCAGTATGGGAGCGCCAGGGTCAGCGGTGATGGTGAAATCGTAAGCGATGGTCGAGCCGGAACCCACCGCGACGACCACGTCAGGCTTGCCGTCTAGGTCCGCATCCGGGCCGCTAGTGATTTCTTTAATGACGCGCGCGCACTCCGGCACGGTGACTTCCCAGACTTCCTCGCCGCTGCTTAAGGAGTCGTGGACCGTGAAGTAGACGCTGTTGCCGCCGCCGGAAGAGGAACGCCCGAGGGTGAGGTCTTGGAGGCCTTCAAGACCCGCAAGGCCGATGGTGAGGACCAGGGTAGCCGTGGTCAGAGGCTCGTTAACGCGGAAAATTCCTGAGCCTCCGAAGCCGCCGGAGTAGCTGACATACAGTTCGCCGGTGGTATCACAAACAGTGGCCCCGCGAACCGAACACAAACGGCAGGCCAGCATTTGTGAACATCGTCTGGATGTCCAGCGGGCTGAGAGCCGTTGCATGGGGTTCGGGCACGGCGGGATTGTAGGCCTCCAATGGGGTATTGAAGTCCCCCACGTGCACCCAGTCGCCGTCAGGTTGAATGACCAAGTCATCGCCGGGGCCAACGGGAGTTGGGGTGTGAGTCGTGACGGGTCCTCCGGGCGGAGCCGAGTGCATCCCGGTGGCAGCCACATCAGCGGTAAAGAGGGCCTCTCCGAACGGCACATCGCTGCCTCCGGTACCTTTTGAAATGTCCATTCCGAAAGTGTTTCCAGCAGAGGCGAAGGGTGGTGGCAGAAGCGTCCAGAAACCCACTATACCGGTTCCGGGAGCCACGGTGGCGACTTGGCCAGCGGATCCGCCAAAATTCTGATCCTGGGTGATCAGCAGACCGGAAAGCGGATCAAAATGAAGGTCGGTGCCCCTGGAATTGATGCCGAAGCCTATGTTGATTTTTACCGGTGTCACGACACCTAGGGGAGTCACCTTGAAAATGTGGGTCGTGGTGCTTGTGAAAGCACCCGGCGGGTCTTGGAGTTGAATGTAGATGTCGCCCGTGACGGGGTGAATGCCAACGCTTTCGATTTCGCCCACAGGCAGTGTGGTTTCCAGCAAAGCTTGAGTGGGATTGAGCGGAACTGCCGAGTCTACAATCTGGTTAAGGGCGTGTCCCGGCTCCACCAGTACCACCTGGGCCTTAGCGAATGGAATGCCGAGCAGCAGGGTCAGAATTACCAAGCATGGAAGTACGGAAAAAATACCCCCTAATAACGGAAACGAAACGTGTTTCTTTCGCATTGTCTCCTCCTTCGTGGAGATAGGAATGTGCAGTTGATGTGAAGTCCTCGCCAGCAAAATGAGAAGCGGGGGGATGCCTCTCACCCGGGCCTTTTGGCTTTCCGACATCCTACCAGGGCGGCCCCGAAGGCTCGGGTGGAACCTGCTCGCGCTGACACTACTGTTCGTTGTAATGAAAAACAGTGGCCCCCAGTCAAACGCTGCGGCTGGAGATGTCAATAAAAAAAACAAGAAAAATACGATAAAAATTGGGCGCGAGGACGCCTAGGCTAACTGTGCTTACCAACCTTCCTAGTTCCGCTCACGGCCCATCGCCAAGCTCAAGACGGCGGCGGGTGTAGGTGAGCGAAAGTCGGCGAGTGGGGAGTGGGGAGTAGGGAATGGGGGAGGTAGCGCCGCTGCGGGCAAGCCTCCGCTCCAGCCTACGGCAGTGAGGAAGGAATTAATTAAAGCATTCATTTCGGCACGGATGAATCCGTGCCCTGACGGGAACAGATCAAAATACCGGCCCGCTTGCGGACCCCCTCGACTGCACCCTTCGACGTTGCTCAGGACAGGCAGGACAAGCCTGCGGCAGAGAGGAAGGCCACTCCGTGGCGGCATTTGCTCGGCTCCCGATGGTCGCCTCAAAGGAACGCAAGATTTGGCACGGGTGAAGATGTGCCCTTAATTCATCAATACATTATTTGACGGAGCACTAAAAGCAGATCCCTCGGCATGCTCGGGATGACAGCCTAGACGAGAGTGGCCCGCTTGCTGACGCGCGCGGCACTGATAAAACCGGGATGAACCATCGGCATAAAAAAAGAGGGGCAAAAGCCCCTCTCGAAGGTTACTAAAAAGAACAAATCAAAACTGAGTTACCATTGCGCGGCGGGGCCGCCGAGGTTGACCTGCTCGCCGGATGGTTGCAGTCCGAATTCCTTAGCGAGCGAAGGCACCAAGTGGATGACTCGGCCGCCGACTACGGTCATCAGGACGCGGGTATCCTTGATCTGATCGACAGGGATGGTTAGATAATCCCGGTCGAGGATCAAGAAGTCGGCCAGCTTGCCCGGTTCGAGCGAACCGATCTTATCCTCTTTCATCACATAGTAAGAACCGTAGTACGTGGCGATTTTGAGGGCGGTTTCCCGATCCACCGCCTCATTTTGGGCGTACACTTTGCCATCCCAAGCTCTGCGGGTGATGATTGGGTCAATGGCCCCTGAAAAAATCGTAACGTTTGTGGTCGTCTGAATGGGGCGATCTACCTCCAGACTATTGTTGATACCTGCCTGGATGAAGCTTTTGCTGGGCACAACCCACGAAGCAACCCTCTCTCCGTACAGGTCAAAAACAGACGGGGAAGCATAGGTAATCTCAGCGCCATCACTGCTGGCGATAAACCCCAGCCGTTTCATCGTCGGCATCTGCTCGGGCCGGGGCCACAAAACGGTATGGTCCACGCCGTACCGTTTGGCGCGAATCTCCTCCTCGGTCATGCCCGCGTCTTTCGTGGCTCTTTCAATAGCATTCAGTACGCCGTCCACCGCGCCGTCCCCTGTCACATGCAGGTTCACGAACCGTCCCCCGGCACGGACGAACTTATAGACCAAGTCATAGTCAGGTGTACCAGGAGCGAAGCGGCAATTTCTGGTCTGCCGTTCTCTCATCTGGGCAGCAAATCGCTCGTCCTGCATAATCTTCGAGGAAGGCACCGGCTGCGCCGAGGTGCAATCACCGCCGCCGGCGAGAGTCCGGAAAGCCGCTCCTCCATTCCAGAAATAATCCGAGCCTTCGCCTAACCGGGTGGCCATGTCCGTGAGGAAAAACAGATCGGCAAATACGTACTCGGAATTCCAGCGGAAGGTCCACATATTGCGGATCGGCATTTCACCCTTGCGGTCCAGGTCTCGATAGACTCTCATATTGGAAGGGGTATAGAGGTGTGAGGCATAAGCGGTCATCCCGTATCCGGCCCACCAGACCATGCTGCTCTTCATGATCTGGACGAGTTGCGGGTAAAAGTCCTTCATAACAATCTCCGAGAAAATAGAGCGGCCACTAATTTCCTCCGATTGGAAAGCTGGGCCCTCGGGCAATACCTTCAGCGCTTCTTCCATCCCTCGCTTGTTCAACCCGCCTCCGCTGGCGCCTTGGCCTCTGCTGGCCATAGGGGTTTCCGCAAGCCAACTGTGGACAACGAGGGGATTGTTGGGCGCCCATTCGTCCAATTTTTCGTATGGGATTTGCATCTCCTGGGGAGTCCTCACCGAGGGGTCCAGCAACTGGCGTCCCAAACCGCCGTTGCTGAAGGAGTGATATTCGAAATTCTTTCCCGAAGTGACCACGATATAAATCCACTGGCCGGGCTTGGCCTTGGCGACGGCCTCCTGTACCACCCCCGGCATGGCCCTGGCATTCTCCTGGGGACTCCCTTCCAGAACCCTGATTACAACCTGGTCATCCGTAATGTATTTTTTAAACGCGGGGGTGTGAACCGAACCCCAGTCGTAGGGATGTTCATGGGTGAGAATGATCCCCGGAATTACTGTGCGTCCCTTGAGATCAATGACTTTGGAGTTGGGGCCGGCCATGGCGCGGATGTCGGCGTTGTTGCTGACGTGCAGGACTTTGCCGTCGCGCACGTGCATGGCCTGGGCGATGGTGCCGAGGCGCGAGGTGAAACCGTGGTCGTCCACGGTGATGATTTTGCCGTTGTGGAGGATGAGGTCACCCACGTTCTGATACTGGGCGTGGGCCAAACCTGCTAAAAACAAGAATGCAACGAAGGTCCAGAAAAGGGAATGTAACGACTTCATGATTTGAAACTCCTTTCAGAAATAGGCAAGCCGCAGAGTTTGCGGACGGCAAACTCTGCGCTACCAAAAGTAGCCCGCTTCCTAACGGACGCGGTTCGGATGAAAACCAAAAACAAAAGCCCGTGGTGAGATGAACCATCACCACGGCTACCAAAGTCAAAAGCCCACGGCACAAAGAGCGTGCCGTGGCTACCCAAACAAAACCTGCCCGCTCCCTTGCTGTCGCGGCTCGGAAAAGACAGTGAATCACCACTTCGCGGGGTTGCCGCCAAGCTCGACCTGAGCACCGACGGGTTGAATGCCCCATTCACGCGCGAGAGAGGGAACCAGGTGCGTGAACTGCCCGCCGAGAAGAGTCATCAGAACCCTGACGTTGGGGATGTCGTCTTCAGGGATCGTGAGATAGTCGCGGTCGAGCACGATGAAGTCAGCTAATTTACCCGGTTCCAGAGAGCCCAATTTATCTTCCTTGCGGGCGTAATACGCACCGGAAAGCGTTGACGACTTCAGGATCACTTCGCGGCTTACCTTCTGTTGCGGGGCAATGACGGTAACGCCATCGCGGTCCATGCGGGTGATGGCCATGTGCATGATGCTGAAGAAGGTGAGATCGGTGTAGCCCAAGGGCCGGTCGATCTCGATGGACTGGCGGACGCCAGCGTCGAGCAGGGCCTTGCGGGGGATGATCCACTGCGTGGCCGCCTCGCCGTAATCCTTCATAACCTGCTTGCCATCACCCTCCCAGATGGCGATGTCCCAGCCGCCGAGGAGGAAGCCCAGGTTTTTGAGGCGCGGAATCTGATCTGGACGCGGATTCATGGCTAAGTGATCCCAGGTGTGCCGACGATCGCGGATTTGATCCGCCGTGAGTCCGGCTTCCCTGCTGCCCTGCTCGATCATGTCCAGGATGTAATCGACATCCTTGTCGCCGATGGTGTGCGCGCCGGCAAAGCGGCCACCCCGGCGAATAAGGTTCAAGAAGGCCTTGCGGCTTGTCTGGCCTGCAGGGGTGTCCGGGGCGAAACGACACTCCGGCTCACTTTGCTTGACCTCCGGGCTGGTTCCCGCCAGCGAAGAGCAGGCGTTGGTGTTGCCCGCCGGATTGGAGCCGGTCATGAAGAAATAATCGGAGCCTTTGCCTTCCATGGCGACAGCAGCAGCGGCGAAGTAGGGATCGAGGAAGAAGTCCTTGCGCTGCGGCCAGTACCAGGTCCAGGGCAGGCGGAGTTTCATCTGCTTGTTGCGGTCAATGGTGGTGTAAGCAGACATGGCGCCGCCGGTGTAGACGTTGGAGGCATTGATAGTCAGCCCGTAACCAGCCCACCACGAAGTGCCGAGTTGATAAAGCTCCGTCAACTTCGCCAGCGGGTACATGACGTCCTGCTCCACATAACGGTAGTCGGTGCCGCCGATGCCGGTGCGCTGCAAGGCTTGGCCCAGAGGGGGGGCAACGAACAAATCCCACTCGTCGCCGTACCAGGCTTTGACGGTATCAATGGCCTTTTGGTTGAGCATGAGGCCGACGAAACCGGCGCGGATTTCAACAGGATTGTTGGGAGCCATCATGTCGAGCATTTGCTTTGTGATCTGACGACCGAAAGAGGCGGTGACTTCCTCATGGCCGGAGTAGTCTCTGCCATTCAGGATGCTGACGCGAACCCATTGGCCAGGTTTGGCCTTGGAAATGGCTTCTTCCAGGGTCTTGGGCAGCAAGGCGATCTTTTCCGCCGGAGGACCTTCCCAAATAAAACGCTCGATGAGGATGTCATCGGTCATGACTTTGCGAACGAGGTAAGGGTTGAGGGGGTCCCAGTCCTGCGGGTGATCGTGAGTAGCGGCCAAGCCTGGGGAGACCATCTTACCTTTGAGATCGTACTTCTTGGTGGAAGGCCCGGCGAGAGCCTGGACTTGAGCATTGCTGCCCACGGCGATAATATCGGTGCCGCGAACGGCAAGAGCCTGAGCTATGTTGCCAAGATTGCCATTGACAGCATGGTCGCTCATGGTGACGATCTTGCCGTTGAACAGAATCATGTCCGGGGGCTGCTGCTGAGCGAAGAGCACGCCCGCGGCCGCTCCGAAAACAACGAACATAACGAAGCTTTTCCAAATCTGGCGTTTCATAAAGTCCTCCATTCAATTTTCAAAAATGACTTTTTCAGAGCAAATCCCTCAGCGGCTAAAGCCGCTTATCGCTTGCGATATTACGGCACGGTTAAAACCGTGCCCTTCCGAAAACCGGCCCGCTTGCTGACGAGCAATTAAAAACAAAGGCAAACCCGAAAATGCCCACGGCACAAAGAACGTGCCGTGGCTACCAAAGCCAAACGTGCCCGCTCCCTGACGGTCGCGGCTCGGAAAAAGCACCATTTACCACTGCGCGGGACGCCCTCCCAATTCCACTTGAGCGCCCGTCGGGGAAACGCCGAATTCACGAGCTAAAGAGGGAACCAGATGAACGATTTTGCCGCCCACCATATTCATCAATACCCGGACGTTCGGGATGTCATCGACGGGAATGGTCAGGTAATCCCGATCCAGAATAATTAAATCCGCTAGCTTGCCGGCTTCCAAAGAACCTTGGCTGTTTTCGCGCTCAATATAGAAAGCCCCCGATAAGGTAGCAGCTTTGAGCATGGCCTGGCGGCTGATGGCTTCTTTTAAATTGAGGATGCGGCCATCTTGATCCTTGCGGGTGACGCCGGTATGCAGAACCGTGAAATAAGTCAGATCGGTGTAACCGAGCGGGCGGTCAATTTCGACGCTGGTGCGGACGCCTGCGTCCATCAAACTCTTGCGCGGGAGCACAAACTGCGCGGCTTCCTCCGGGAAGTTTTCGATGCGGCGCTGCGCCCTGCCCTCGTAGATGACCATGTCATAACCACCGAGCATGAAGCCGAGATTTTTGATGCGGGGAATTTGATCCGGGCGGGGATTCATTTCCATGTGGTCCCAGGCATGGCGTTTGTCGCGGATTTGCTCCACGCTCATGCCCGCATCCTTGCTGGCCTGCTCGATGATGTCCATGATGTGGTCGATGTCCTTATCGCCGATGGTGTGAGAACCGGCGAAGCGGCCACCGCCGCGAATAAATTCATACAAACCCACACGGCTTAATTTGCCGTCTTCGGTGTCCGGGCTGTAATGACACGCAGGCATTCTGGCCTGGGCTTCCGGGGTGTTGGCCTGAAGGGTGGTGCATTCGTTGGAGTTGCCAACGGGGTTAGAGCCGGTCATCCAGAAATAATCCGACCCCTTGTCTTGCATATTGATTGCGGCAGCGCGGAAGTAGGGGTCCAGAAAGAAATCCTTGCGCTGCGGCCAATACCAGGTCCAGGGAAGCCGTATAGCCATCTTGCCGTTTTTGTCGATGGTGCTGTAGGCGGTGAGAGCGGCACCCGTATAGATATTGGAGGCATTGACCGCAAGACCGTAACCAGCCCACCAGGACAGTCCCAGTTGGTAAAGCTCGGTTAATTTCTGCTGGCTGTACATGACCTCCTGCTCCACATAGCGGTAGGAAACGGCGCCAACTCCGGTTTGAATCTCCCGCTGGCCCAAGGGCGGCTCAATGAACTGATCCCACTCGCGCGCGTAGAACTTTTTGGTATCATCGATGGCTTTCTGATTCAGCATGAGGCCGGTAAAACCGGCGCGAATAATCACGGGATTGTTGGGAGCGGCCATGTCGAGCATTTGTTTGGAGATGCGGCGGCCAAAGGCCCCGGTGATGGTGTCCTGCCCGCGATAATCCCGCCCGTTGAGGAGGCTGATGCGAACCCATTGGCCCGGCTTGGCGGTTTGCACAGCCTCTTCCAGGAGTTTGGGGAACATCTGAAGCTTTTGCTCGGCAGGCTCCTCCCACAAAAAGCGCTCGATGTGATCGCTGTCGGAAACCACTTTTTTAACGAGATAAGGATTCAGCGGGTCCCAGTCTTGCGGATGGTCGTGCGTGGCAATGAAGCCGGGAGTGATCAAGCGACCCTTCAAGTCGAAACTTTTGGTGGAAGGACCAGCCAATGCGCGAATCTCATTGTTGCTGCCCACAGCCTGAATGGCATCTCCGCGAATGGCGATGGCCTGCGCAACGGTGCCGACATTTTCATTGACGCCGTGATCGTTCATGGTAACGAGCTTGGCGTTATACAAAATGGTGTCCGGGGATTGTTGAGCGGAAAGCGGAGCGGATAGGACGAGCAGCAAAGTGAATATAAAAGCGAAAAATCGAACAGAAAAAAATTTCATGGTGAGTCTTCCTTACCCCCGATGTGGAAAATATTTGGATAGATTCGTTGAAATGCCAGAGGCCAGACGGATGGATTCCAGTGACATATGATTTTTAATGCGAGAAGAATCCAAGGGCCAGAGAACC
>Ga0156170_1019_pt4 | contig 13885 bp, 13 predicted proteins | sample RifCSPlowO2_12_FD_107823 | JGI IMG/M metagenome (GOLD analysis project Ga0156170, IMG submission 107823) | Acidobacteria bacterium RIFCSPLOWO2_12_FULL_54_10
TGACTCAGCGAATCTCTGCTGGTTTCGGCTAGACGCTGGGAAGAGCATGGGCTAATCAGAACCCTGTCTAGTTGGCTTTTTATCCATGTTTTTTACTATTTGGGATTGCGAGTAGACTTTTTAACGCGATTCTATCCTCACATTCGCAAATCACATGTCCGTGGTGAAACAATTGGTTGTAAGAAAATTAGCGAGGAGAAATATTAGACCATTTTTATGGTTGGTGTATAGAGCCAGGTCAATGGCGAACTATCCCCGCAAGGGGATACCCGTGAATAGCCGGGGGCAGCGCCCCCGGTAGCGAAAGCTCCCCAGTTTAGGTTCGACCCTGAAGGGCCGTGCCGATGCATGTTGCAGGGAGAGTGCAACCTCTGCGGGGTCGATGTTTTTGGGGTACGGTTTCCGGGGGCGTTGCCCCCGGCTATGCATATTCATCCCCTCCGAGGATGTTTTTCCTTGGCACTATACATCATCTGTGAAAATGCTCTAGCCTGGCCGATTGCGACATTGATCGAACGTATCGTCTATCATTGCGGCGGTTAAATAAACCTATCTTTTCGTTCAATGGGAAGTTTCGCACCTGGCATATAAATTCTTGGCCAGATGGACAGCACGAACGATAGGATCCCTCCAACTTGAATAAATACGGATACGGCTAGAACTCTGTTGCTGAATATCTCAGGAAATAGCATGGCCATGCAGCGAATCGCAAGGCCCCCTGTCAGCAATATGTACGTCGCCCAAGCAAACGGTTCGCGGGCGGCTGTCACACGATCTTCGCCGCTTTTGCGCGGAAACATCCACAGAGCAACTCCGCAAACCATCATCAGGAAAAATCCAATTCCGACCAAATGAATGTGAATGGAGAAAAGATTTTTGGGTGAAACGGGAACCACTCGTGCCTGTTCCAGCAACATCCATCCTCCTGCAGCAGCGCCGAGCAGCAGATAAACCAGAGCGGTTTTGATAAATAAGCGATGAATCAGTAACATGTGTTTCGCAGCCTCAATCGCTGGTGGAATTAAGCGATGCCATTAGCCTTGTCCGGAAGATACTAAAAAAGAAGCCGATCGATAACCGATAACTGCATAATCCATGCTGCCGAAAAATGTCTCGTTGAAACGGGATACCGCATCGTTCCATGACTTTAGTTGAGATGGCTCCATTGCTCCTTTCGCTAGCTGCGGAATCAGAGGGTATCTAGCTTCTGCTGGAGAGAAATAGTGCATGGATATATTTCCAAAGCCGGCTTCAAGGAACAGAAACCGCAGTTGCGCTGGTGGAATCGGGCCAACATGTGTTGGATCCAAATAAAATGTCTGGCTGAAAATCGCAAGGCATTCCGGATTCGGAGTCTCCATAGCCAATATTCCTTCGGGCATCAATTTTCGCGCACACTCATCAATGAGCTTGATATAAGTCTCTGGCTTGAGATGCTCCACAAACTGGGAACAGAAAATTCCATCCAGCGAGCCATCCGGGACGGTTCGCAGATAATCAAAAACGTCTGAACGCACCACATCCAGGCCTTTTTCGCAACAGCGGCCTATCATGTCAGAATCCGCATCCACTCCCCGGGCGTTCATGCCAATCTCGCGCATTAATTCCAAGAACTCGCCCCGGCCACAGGCAATATCAAGAACATTCTTACGCCCTCGGAAGTAAGGAATATAGAAACTCTGCCGCTGCCTGATCTCTTCTTCAGTGCCGCGAAAGTAGTGTTCCAATTGGTAATAATCGCCTCGCAACGCGGTAGTGGTCTCAGGTGCGATTGAAAATCCTCGCTCGAGATTCTCCGAATTCGGCGCCTCTACCCGCGCTTGTCTTGCCAGGCGCTGACGAAGCACCCGCACCTCTTCCTCAAGTTGGCCTTGCCAGCGCTTTGAAATCTCTGAAGATTGTCGTACCAACAAGCCGTCATTTTTCCAACGCTGCAATTTCAATTGCTCAATAAGTTCCAATTGAGCGGTCTGTAAATTCTCTTCCATCTTCCGCAGCAATCCTTCTTGTCCGATTATAATTTCTTGTGAATGACGGCTTCCTTGTTCCAGCATTCCCGTTTCTAATTCCCGCTGCAGTTGCCTATGCAGTATTTCCAGACTGCTCAATAACTCATTTTGGCGTGTCTGTAAAATTTTCGAAGACTCTGCCATGGTGACCACATGGCGGTTGGTCTCATCCATCCATGCGATTACGGCATTGTTAAATTCCTTTTGCGGCCTGGTATGCCACACAAGGACCCTTGACACCCACCGCTTAGCTGCCTGAATCAAGCCATTCAGCAACCCAGGAAGGCGCGGATTAACCGCTCCTACCAAATCAGCAAGCTGTTTGGCTTGGGAGACTTTACTCATAAGAGATTCCGAATCGAACTTAATATCTGATGCATTAGGATTGGCTTGATGTATTTTTTGCTCGATTTGCCTTCTGCTTTCCCTAATCCTGTCTGCAAGAGAACGATCTTCGTTCACTATGTTTTCCATGATGAAACTATCATTCTTCTGATTCTCTGACATATTATGCTGTGACCGAATCCGCGGCTATTTTTCGCCATTTCACTCGCGCTCCGAGATTTGCTACCCCTGCAGCTCTCTGCGTGTCGATTACTTGTATGGATAGTGCATCATCCAGCCAGTCGTGGCTCGTGCCGTCGGGTGATTGAGTGGCAACCGTGAGTGTATATTCTTGCGGCGTTAGATTGCATGGAAATTCGAAATCCACTTCGCAGAAATCCCCTGCTTGAAGAGGTCCTATTCGTGCCGCCTGAAGTTCTGTGTTCGTTCCGTACACTTCCATGCCAATACGCGTGCGGATCATCATACCCACTACAGGTCTCGAATGAGGTTCCCGGCAATAGACAACCACTTGCACTCGCATATTTTCACCGGAATGAATAATTCGTGCTCTCCTGCCATCCCCATTGAATACTTCAAGTTTCGCTACCACTACCTGCTGGTCTCCATGACGGTAGCTATAGGGCACCGGTTGCAAGTCTTTAGCTGTTAAATCCGGGGCTTTGAGGTCGGAAGAGGCTTCTGTAAAAGCTTCTTGCCTCTCCAGAATCAGTCCATTATAACGGTTGACAACGTCGTTGGGATCTCCTTCGGCCAGAGACCGGCCCCGATACAGCAGCATGGCCCGGTCGCAGAGGAGTTTTACAAGCGCCAGATCATGGGTAACAAGAAGAACCGTTACACCTCTCTGCCGCATCTCTTCGAATTTCTGAATGCAGCGATTCACGAAGATTGCGTCGCCGACGGCAAGCACTTCATCCACGACTAGAATGTCCGGTTCCACATGAATTGCGGCAGAAAAAGCAAGCCGCAAGTACATTCCCGTAGAGTAGGTTTTGACGGGACGATTCATAAACTCCCCTATTTCAGCGAAACGCTCGATGGCAGGAAAATTCCTTTCGATCTCCGTTCTCGGCAGGCCCATGATTTCACCGTTGAGAAAAACATTTTCGCGGCCAGTGAATTCAGGATTGAATCCGGCTCCCAAAGAAAGCAGCGCTGCGATACGCCCACGGGTGATCACGCGACCGCGGCTCGGTTCCAGCGTGCCCGTCACCAACTCCAGCAGCGTGCTTTTTCCAGAACCGTTTGGGCCTATGACTCCGTAAACTTTCCCTCTTTCCACATCAAAGTCGATGCCATCCAAAGCCCAGAATTCGGAGTGCGCAGCGCGGCGATTCAGCGAAAACATTTCGAGTAGACGCGCTGCCGGACTGGGATAGATCCGGTACATTTTCGCTAAATTCCGAACTTGTATAGCAGATGGCATCAGAGTAAATCCGCGAAGGTCCTCCGTGTCTTATAAAAAATGGCGTACCCCGCCCAGAAAGATGCCAGTGAAATCGCCCAAAGTGCTGCCAAGGTTCTTGCAGAAGGCAAAGAGGTTTCCAAAAAAATGCTTCTGTAAGCTTCTACCATGGTATACATCGGATTTAATTCAAACAGCCATATCCAGTTGGCAGGCAGTGCGCTGGCGGGATAACAAATGGGCGTCGCAAAGAACCATAGCGTCAGCACGAAACCCATGATCTGATTCGTATCCTTAAAAAATACACCCACGGCAGCCAGAAACCAGCACAAGCCGGCGGTCAGCATCACTTGCGGCAGAAATATCATGGGGAATAATGCAGCGGTTGAGGGTATGCCTCCGCCCCAAACAACTAATGCCGCCAAGAAAATCACCAGACCGATTCCCTGCGTAACCAAACCCGCCAATGTCAGGTTGATGGGAAGGATTTCGAGAGGAAATACAACGCGCTTTACAAAACCGCTGTGAGCGGAAACCACGCCTGGAGCACGGCCAATCGCTTCACTGAAAGCGAGCCAAGGAAGCATCCCGCAAAGAAAATAAAAAATGAAAGCCCCTGAGCTGGTCTCCGTAGCGAATCGAACACGCAGCACGATGGCGAACACGAAGTAATACGCAAGCATGAGCAGCAGCGGGTGCATTACCGTCCATAATATGCCACCGACTGAACCTCGGTAACGACCGGATATGTCCCGGCGAACCAGCGAGAAAATGAGTGAATGATAGCGATGAATTGTTTGCAATGGGTACACAAAAAACCGTGAAATTAGCTGCCAGGCTCTTCGGTTCCCTCGGTTCTCTCGGTTCGTGCAAAAGACCCGCCGCACCTGGATGCCGGAGGGAGTCGAAGAAACATCGACCAGGAGAAATTCCGAACCGTGATCGGAAAACCAAGCCACATTTTCATGAACGGGGGAGACTAGAATTCTGTAGTCGCCCTCTTCGAGCGGTAATTGTATGGAACCCTGCACGACAAATTTTTCTCCCGGTGACAGGTCATTAATCAGTGCCGTGTGATCCGCCTCCATGATCAATGCGCCGGTCCGTGCATCGAAAATGTGATAGCCAAGAGAGATCGGCCCTATGGAAGGTTTATCACGTTGCGAGTCATCCTGAACCAGCAAGTTTTGATTGGCGGACCAGCGTGCCGATCCTTTGTTCTCCAAAGTGCAGCTTAGGCGCAACTCGCCTGAGGCGTTGCCTTCCACTACGGGATCGTGAAATCGCGCGCGGTAGGAGGAAGCTGGCGGAGACAAAGAGGAATTCTTTTGGTCCATACATGTATAGCCGAAAACGGAAAACCGGTTCCGAATCCACCAGTGCTATTTCAGCCTGGGATCGTCTTGCGGGTTCACATAATTCACCACCCACGGCCCCATGCCATGGAGTTGCAGCACCGTTTCTTCTGCGAAAAATGCGAAGTGGCGCATGGTGGCTGGCATGACCATCAGCGAACCTGACGTGATTGTATTCGTTTTTGTGCGATCAAAGCGCTCGCCCATCGCGATTTGCAGGGCACCGGAAATCACCGTGACATGCTCATCGGCGGTGTGCCAGTGCGGCGAGACTATGTAATTAGCGGGAAATCTCAAGCGCATGGTGAATAAGCCCGGCTGTGCCGGATCGCCGCGCAGAACAGCAACCTTCGCTCCCTTGGGAAGCGATGGCGGCGCATCTTTCCATTCAATCGAATCCGGCGAGTAAATAACATTTTGCCCAATCGCCGCGGGCAAGTTGATCACAATACCCAGCAATGACAGGCACAGCGGCAAACAATAATATTTTCGATTCACGATAATCGCACCCTCCGGTGTGTAAGCAATTTCGCTTTAATATTGATCTCAGAATTGTGAGCACTATGGCGGATAATAAAACCCCTTTGGCCAGCGGTCGCGCACCGGGCCAGTTTTTTGCCCAACGCAATAAATCACGTCACCGCGCAGCTCCTGTGAACATTGTATGCTCATTAACATTTGTTGGATGGCTGGCAAATTCTCATCCGGTTTAGCGTAATTACCCGTTTCCAGCAGCCGAACCTGAAATCCGGCTGCTTCCATAAGACCAGCAATTTCCCGCGGCGCATATTCCCGGCTGTGGCGAGGATCCACCGTGCCATCTTCCTTGGGCTTGATATAGGCCTGGAACAATCCGGGATGGTAACCATACAACACTGCATTCACGCTGCGATAGCTGCAAATGTTGGGCGTGCTCAGAACCAGATGACCGCCATGCGCCAAAATGCGGTTGATCTCCGCCATCATGTGCATGGGATCGAATGCTAGATGTTCTAACAACTCGCAGCAAAGTATTGTCTGGAATTGACCATCGGGATACGGATAGCGGTCTTTTTCTGCATTGAACAAGTCCACTTCGCATTCGAATATTTCGCCGGTAATGGAGACCGCCTTCTGGTGTGCGACATCACCTAAATCGCCAAAATAAGCGCCCCGTACTTCCCCATATCCGGAATAAGCCCGCAGTGCCGGGGTCATTTGCATATAACAACCCATTTCCAGAACACGATCATCCGGGCCTCCTGGCGGAGTGATCTGAACCGTATGAATCAGGCGCTTCAGGTGAACCAAGGCATACTCTTCCATCAGCGGCGTCGCTTGTGAAAAACCAACGATGTAGTCTTCCAGCTCTTCAATCGACATACGTGGTGATGTGTGATTGCCCGACGGAGCAGTAGAAATCATTACACCAGAAACAGGAGTATCCGCAGGGGCATATGCCGTTGCCATTTGTTTCAGAAACGACACATACTGATTTGCAACGACCGGCCAGGCGCAATGCGCCGAGGCGAAATCGCGGGCGCGCGCGCTGATGGCTAACCGCAATCCTGAATCTTCGATCAAGAGCTTCATGTATTCATAAAGCCAATCCACTTCTTTGTTACCGGCGGGAATGCGGATGGCGACGTCTTCCGGCATATCCTGGAACGAGCCGATATCAGAAACGATCGATGGTTTGCCCAGCCCTAGGGCACGTAAAAAACTACCGGAAGTTTCGCCCGCCGTGGGGTAGCGCAGATTAATGCACATGTCACATGCGGCTAAGCCCTCCACAAAAGTATTCACAGGAATGTATCCCAGAATCCTGACGGAATTCTGTAAACGGAGTTCATCGATCAGGGGTTTCAGGGGATAGTCCGGATGCTCTTCGCCACCGAGAATCAGATAAGAATTCGGAAACTCCCGGTGAATGCGGGAAAAAGCCAGCAATGTTTCGCGAATTCGCTTGTAAGGCTTCAGAAAACCAAAAACGCCAATAACGATTGCTGCATCATCGAGTGGAAGAACAGAAAGGCTTGCCAATTTCCGGCGAGCCTCTTTCTCATCGATGTCCGGAATCTCCACGCCGTGAGGAATTTTACAAACGGGCAACTTGTAACCGGATTGTTTTATCAAACGAACCATGTAATCGCTGTGCACGATAGCGCCCTGGCTGTTCTCCAATAAACGGCGGTTCATGGGGATGAGGGTATAATCCGGCACAGCCTCGCCGGATGGGATGCGCCTTGCTTTGTCCGCGGCAGCCGGACCCGCGTTGTACTCAACCTCGCGGATATATCCTTCCCAGTCTTGACGGGTAATCGTTGCGTCCGCAAACAGGTAGTGGATATTGAATTCGTGCAACACCAAAATGCCCGGGATCCGGACCGCCAAATCATAGATATAAATGTGATAAGGATTATTGCCGATGTGATACAGGACGGAGTCATAGCGGCCTGCCTGGTGATCCTCCTCGAACTGCCGCCAGTTGCGGAAGCGCAAATTCTCATGGCGGAGAGGCAGGGAGGGTTTGTAATCATCGACAAAAACATCCAACTCCATTCCGCACGACAGCAGATGAGGGAGCAGAGCTTCGCTATAATCGGAGATCCCCGAAGGTTTGGGGTTCAGAGGAGAGAAATAGGCAAGTCTCATTGTAATTCAGCGGTGAAAACCGCCAGCGGAAATGGAACTCGGACACGCAACGGAAGCCGCTCGGCATCCTCTGAAAACCACACTTCGATGCGCGTATCTTCACCCGATGATGAATAAGTGACGAGGAATTTTTGAGTCGGGCGTTGCTGACCCCGGTAAGACAAGTTCTCGTTGCCTGCAGCCCGAATGCTTACAGCAACCTGATTATTAAGGTCGATGAAGCCGGATTCGATGGCCTGCCCTGCTGCCAGTTTGCTGCGGAAATAATAAAGGAACGACATGGGATCGCGTGCGCAGCCCGTGTTTGTTTTAGTTGCAGATGTGCTCCGCGCAGCGTTTTTTGGCTCGCTGGCTAGATTTGCGTAATCAATGGAATTTTCCCCAACGTTTTTTCCTTCGCGCAGTTGCTGGTGGAAACTCACCGAACAGAGCTCCCGATTGGCGACGGACGAGAAGGAATCACGCAACGCATAAGAAGGCAAGCTGGCTTCAGCCCGGACCTGAAAATGAATTTCATCACCAGCGGTAGAGGCATCCAGCGATGCCTCACCCAGCGCATTGCCGCCCGGCCAGCTCAGCAGAAAGGTGAGCTTCTCCCCTTGCGTCAGGGGGCGAAACGTTTGGTCTGTGGTTTGAGCATCACCCGGGACTGAAATTAAAACAATGGCAAGCAACCATCCTAACGAACTGAGGAAGCGATATGCTGAGCAACGAATCACGAACGGCCATTTCATTTCAGATCCTCTCAAGAAGCCTGCAAGATATTTTGGCTGGCGACAGCCGGGTGGACCGCAGTGGCTTCCACCAAACCAATATATTCAGCGCTGCTATTTCTAATCGCCATGTTCAGTAGATCGAACTGCTGGCTGCCATGGGGGAATCCGATCAACATGAACAGAATCTTTGGTCACTTTTGGCAACGAGTCTGCACCTTCGGACGGCGCATTGGAGGCGCCCTCTAGGATAAATAAGTCCACATGCACTGGCCTTAGCTGAATAGCGGTGGCAGCAGGCTGAAGAGCCTTCGAAACTGGGCGCAGCAATGTCCTGGCGAGCAAAGTTGCACCTGATAATAGACGGAATGAATAGGCAAGAAGATGAGCGCAGCGAGCCACGCGCGTTTGGCCAGCCGCCGCGGTGACGATTTGGAACGTCAGGCGATCACGAAGTCGCCATTGGAAATGGCTCCACAACAGCTTTCGATTGCCGATGGAAAAACCGTCACCGTGCTCGTTAAACAAATGCCGCTGGGGCAGCGGAAGAAGTAGCGCAAGGAACTTCATTGCTCTAAAAGGCTCGTTGGTGAATGGCACGATCCATGCCTGGCAGCGATTGCGGGACCACAGAAGCCGGGCACAAACCACAAGCAAAGGGAGCACGCCAGGTCGAATCAAGACGGTGGAATCAAACATGCCAGCGGTGGGAGTTTCCAGAGACCGCGGCAGAACTGCATGCAATTTTGCGCCAGGATATTGCAGACGAACAGACGGCAACATCTTTTTCAAGTAATACGACGAGGCCGAGCCGATGACGCCCACGGGCAATCTGCGCAGGCGCTGTTGCTTCCGCTCGCGGATTTGCAGGTATCTCCAATAAAAATGGGAGAGCAGAAAGAACGGATTGCGCGCCGCGAAACCATCACCCAGCTCGTTGAAGATCTGCCTCTTTTGCAGCGGCAGTAAAAATGCCATCAGTTTCAACCATGGATATGACTCGTTGGTGAAAGGCACGATCCATGCCTTAAAGCGTCCACGGGAGCGCAAAGAGAAAGTCAGGGCCATACTGAATCCGCGAAATCCAGGCGGCAGGGTTGTAAAGGAATCGAAGTGGCTTTTTAATGCCGTGGTTAGCTCCACCGGCGCCAAGGCATGAAGTTTCACTCCCGGATAACAGGCCCGCACCGAAGCAAGGATTTTGGGAAGATAATCCGGCGAAGAGGAAACCACGATGCCGACAGGAAGTTTTCTGCGAATTTCCCGCCGGCGCTCACGCCATTTTTCGATTCTCAACCACTGGCGCTCGCGCCATTTTTCGATTCTCCAGGCGAAATGACGGAGAAGGAAAACAGGATTTCGAGCGGAGGAAACATCCAGATTTTCGTTGTACACATAGAGACGCCAAACCGGCAATAACCATAGCAAACATTTCAAAGCAAGATGCCCATTTCCGTCCCAAGGAACCGCGACCGTAGAAAAAGGAAATCTCAAACCGAATCGCAGAGCCTGGAAAAAGGCACCCATAGACGAAGCATTCATGGGAATGGCGAAATCAAAGTCCGCAGCAAAGTCGCGGGCAGGATCAGCGAGCAGGCCATGAAATTCCGCTCTCGGCTGGCTACGACGCAGGTCGGCAAGAATATTCCGTATCAATGGAGGGGAAGCAATCCCGACAATAAGAACTGGCCATTTTGGAAACAGAGCGGTGCGGATTTCCAGCCAGATGAGATGAACAAGAGAATGCGAAGACCGGAAGCCGCTTTCCTGCGCGAACGTCACTCGTCCGCAAAGGGAGAAGGCGAATAGCTTTAGGAAACGATGCTGGTGCTGAGTTGTCCAACAGATGATTTCCGTTTGACTAAATATTCCAGCGAACCAGATGAGCCGCAGCCAGATCCATGGAGCTAGCTGCGAATGGAAGCGAATCAGACAAGCAGGAGGAATGGATGAGCAATCGAGCAGCGCAGAAGCCTGCGGTGCGGGAACCACGACACGAAGCGAAGCAGCATCGCGGTTTGGAAAATGCGCCCGCAAATCGTCAGCAACGCTGGCAGGGTTCCCCGTCGCAAAGTAGATGATCTTCTTCAAACGATTCTCCATGCAAGAAGCTCAAGGCTATTCATAAAACGCGAGCTTACTATGTCCGCAATCACGCTGCATGCTCCAGAAATTGCAGATAGCGTTGGCGAATTCTGGGACCAGCTTTCTGAAGACCGTAAGATTCTTCCGCGAACTGACGGGCGGAATCGCGCAGGCTCATCCATGCGGCATCGTCGCGCAGCAAATGGAGGATAGAATCAGCGTACTCCTGCGGGCGATCCTGCTGTATAAGATGCTGGTCCGGTATGGCGCCAATGCCCAGCGGGGCAAAGGAACTGGCAACCACGGGAATGCCTGCGGCCATGGCTTCCACAATTTTGGTGCGAATGCCGCCGCCGCTGTTGATCGGCGCGACGTAAACGCGGGACTGGTGGTAAATATCGCGCAAATCCTCAACGAAACCTGCGTATTCAACTCCGTTGTCGTGCATCAGGCCGAGCATCGCGTTGGACGCCCCTTCGCCTGCGACCAGCAAGCTGGCGCGCGGCTCCTGCTTCCGCACCAGCGGCAAGATCTCGCGGATGAAGTAATCCAGCGCTTCCTCGTTCGGCGTATGAGGAAGGAAGCCAACAAACACCATTTGCTGGTTCGGCGCTGGCAGCGGAGCAGGACGAAAATAATCGCAATCCAGCAGCAGGAACGGAAGCGCCTCAGCGCGGACGCTGGGAACAAGCTGCCGGGCGCGCATGCGTTCTTCTTCCGATGTCACCAGAACCCAGTGAAAGGATTCCAGCATCTGCTTGTTCTGCCGGATCGCGTCCAATGACCAGAAAAGATTTTGAAGCTTGGCGCGCCAGCCGCGCACGCGCTTCCAGTTCAGGTAATAATGCCACCACTCCTGCACGTGGGCGCGCAGAATCCGCGAACAACGGGCGTTTTCGGCATAGGAAACCATTCCGAAGTATTCCACCTGAACCAGGTCCGGCGGATCGTGGCGCAGGATGTGATCGACCGCGCGGCGCATGTCGTCGCTTTGGAGGTTTGAAAATAGAAAAGGAGTCGGACTGAACGCATCCAATCGCCGGGCGGGAGGAGGAGAAAAAAGGTACGCTTTGCGGCATAGCCAATTGAGGCCTTCCTGAGCCTGTCGCTGGAACCGTTCCGGGCAGAAACCGACGAAATCGATGTCAAAATCTTCCCGCAGAGCGCGAATGTAGCCATAGATAGCGCTGCCCGCCCCGTGATGCACGGGGTAAGGAGTGACCGGCGAAATAATCAAAATGCGCGGTTTCATGGGCTGTCCAGACCGGGGGTAATCTATTTTACCAAGGATTCTGCAAAACTCTCCTTGCGGGAACGGAAATAATCTTCCAAGGCCGATTTCCAGTCCGGCAATTTTTTAAGACCCAGGCTCTCCAAGCGGCTGCAATCAAGGATCGAGCAAGGGGGACGCCGCGCAGGGCGGTTAGCGTGCGACGTATCGACCGGCGTCACTTTCACCGGGTTTGGCAGCCTTGCCACAATCGCTTGGGCAAACTCAAAGCGCGAGCAGTTGCCGCTGTTGGCGACATGAAGGATGCCGTCGGCGGCTGTGGTTATCAATTCCACAATTTTGCCGGCCAAGTGCATAGTCCAGGTGGGACAACCTCGCTGATCGGCAACGACCTTAAGGTCGCGGCCGGATTGGGCGGCGGCAAGAATCTTTTCAACGAAGTTCGATCCTTGCAGCCCATAGAGCCAGGCGGTGCGTAGGATCAATGGCGAAGATGCCGTCCAGTTTTGTTGGAGCACAAGCTGCTCGCCTTGGAGCTTGCTCTGCCCATAAACGCTGATGGGATTGGTGGCATCGTTTTCGTTGTAGGGAGTGCTTTTCATGCCGTCGAAAACATAGTCCGTGCTGATGTGAAACAGCCGCGCACCCGCAACACTGGCAGCGCGAGCGATATGACCGGCTCCGGCGGCATTGACAGCAAAGGCTTTCTCAGGCTCCCGTTCGCAACCATCCACATCGGTGAAGGCCGCGCAATTGATGATTAAATTCGGAGCATTTTTGCGAATCAGCGCATTAACAACCGACGGATCGGTGATATCACATTCGGCGCGGCTCAGGGCGATGACATCATGCTTCGCCGCCAGCAAAGGCACTAAGTCCTTGCCGAGCATACCGTTTGCGCCTGTAACGATAATCTTCATGGATACCCCACATTATAGCGCACCAGAGCTTTGCCAGTGAGTGATTCGCACAACGCAATGTTGATTTTGAATGTTGGATTTGGCAGTGAAGCGTGGTTAAAAGGAAGCTAGATAAGCGGACTTTTCAGCAGAGGGAAGGAAAGCAGCCTGGAAGGAAGCTTTGGCCAAGTTTCGCAGCTCCTCCGAGTTCAGTCCAAAATTCTGATGAGCCAGAAGATATTCGCGATTCAGGTCGGTACCAAATAGCGCCGGGTCATCCGTATTGAGCGAGATGATCAATTTTTTATCGAGGAAACGCCGCAACGGGTGGCTGGATAAATCCGCCAGAACGCCGGTGCGCAGATTGCTGCTGAGACAGACTTCCAAGGGAATTTGCTCCTTCGCCAAGTGGTTCACCAGACTAGTGTCCTGGATGGCCGTGAGGCCGTGGCCGATCCGCTCAGCATGAAATTCATGTAGGGCGTCCCAAATAGACTCCGGCCCGGCGGTTTCTCCGGCATGGGCGGTCAGACGCAGCCCGTTATTGCGCGCATCATCAAAAACTTCGCGGAAAGAGGATGCCGCTAGCTGGCGCTCGTCGCCGCCGATGCCAAAAGCAACCACGCCTTTTTCTTTCAGAGCAACGGCTTCGCGCGCAACGGTCCAGGCAGCCTCTGGTCCGAACTGGCGGGCTGCGTCGAAAATCCATTGCACACGGATGCCTGTTTCCTGCCGGGCACGCGCGTAGCCGGATAGAATGCCTTCGAAGTTGTGACGAACGTTTTCACCTTTCCATAACATCACGCCGGCAGAAACAATTATTTCGGCATAGCGCACGTTTTGTTGGGCCAACTGGCGAAGAGTTTCTTGAGTGACCAGTTCGTAGTCGTCTGGGGTTTGCAGATGCTGGCAGATAGTTTTGAATGCTTGCAGGAAGCCGGAGAAATCAGCATATTGATACAACTGATCGGCAGCGCCGCGGCCTTGTTGGAAAAGTGGCGTGCGGTGACGCTCGGCAAGCTTCCAGAGCGTATCCGGCGCTATGCAGCCTTCCAAGTGCAGATGCAACTCCGCTTTGGGCAATTGCGCGATGAATTGTTCGATGGAAAACACAAAAATAGGTTAGTTCATTTTCCCGCACGCTGCATCACTTGAATGATCCATGGCAACAATCCCTGCGCACGGGGACTATCCAAGTCAATACGC
>Ga0156170_1159_pt1 | contig 13833 bp, 10 predicted proteins | sample RifCSPlowO2_12_FD_107823 | JGI IMG/M metagenome (GOLD analysis project Ga0156170, IMG submission 107823) | Acidobacteria bacterium RIFCSPLOWO2_12_FULL_54_10
ATCCTGCGCCGTGCGCTGGGCGACGGCGGAGGGATACGGAATCTCGTGGTTGAAATAGCGGCCAATCATGGCCAGGACGCGGCTGGAAAGATTTCCATAATCGTTGGCGAGATCGCTGTTGTAGCGCTGCAAAAGAGAGTCAAACGAGAAGCTGCCATCCTGGCCGAAAGGGATTTCGCGCAAGAGATAGTAGCGCAGGACATCGGAGCCAAGCACCTCGCGGATGGGCTGCGGGTGAACGATGTTGCCTCGGGATTTGCTCATCTTGTCCTGCTCAAACAAAAGCCAGCCGTGCGCGAAGATGGAATGCGGCACCGGAAGGCCAGCAGCCATCAGGAAAGCAGGCCAGTAGACGGCATGGAAGCGCAGGATTTCCTTGCCGACCAAGTGAAGATTGGCGGGCCACAGGTTTTGGAATAACGCTTCCGACTTTTCATCCTGGCCGTAGTTGATGCCGCTCAGGTAGCCCGTGAGCGCGTCAAACCAAACGTAAAAAACATGGTCGGGGCCGGTGGCGCTATCCTTGGGCACGGGCACGCCCCACTTGAGCGTGGTGCGGCTGATGGAGAGATCGCGCAGACCGCTGCGGACAAACGAAAGCACCTCGTTGCGGCGGACATCGGGGCGGATGAAATCAGGCCGCTCCTCATAGAAGGCCAACAGACGATCCTGGAAGGCGGAGAGGCGGAAAAAATAGTTCTCCTCGGTGACGGTTTCAGTGGTGCGGCCGCATTCCGGGCAGGGCGCGCCAGCGGCGGCCTCAGAGACATAAAGCTCGTCAAAAACGCAATACTGGCCCGTGTAACTGCCTTTATAGATGTAGCCAGCCTTTTCAACGGCGCGGAAAATCTTGTGCACGGCCAGGGCGTGCTGCGGGCTGGTGGTGCGGATGAAGGAATCGAACTCAATGCCGAAATTTTGCCATTCCTGGCGGAACAACGCAGAGACTTGGTCGGCGAAAGCCTGGGGCGTAAGACCGGCGGTTTTAGCCGAGCGCTCCACCTTTTGGCCATGCTCGTCGGTACCGGTGAGAAGGAACACCGTGTCGCCCTTCATCTTGCGATAGCGGCGGATGGTGTCGGCGACAATGGTGCTGTATGCGTGGCCCAGGTGCGGGGCTGCGTTGACGTAGTAAAGCGGAGTCGTTATGTAGTATTTCGCCATAGCTTCAGGTTCTGGATTGCGCGCCGGGGAGACTGCTCATGAAACGGACCGCAGGAATCCACCCAAAACATCTTACTTGAAACAAATGATTCTTGTCTAAGTCCGCGGCGGAACTGATTTTGAAAAAGCGATGGAAACCTGCTCAAAAACCTCGCGCAGGGGGATATTTTTCTGTTCGGCAATGAGGCGGCAGTCCTCGTATTCGGGGCTGTGATGAAGGATGTGGCCGTTGTGGCGGCTGATCTTGACGCGCACATCGCCAAAGGGGGTTGAGACAGAAATGAATTCGCGGTCCAGGGCGCGGCGAAAAACTTCATAGCCGCGGATGCCGAGCGTGGTGGTCTCCCGGAAGAATAGGTTCATAAAGATTTCTTTCTGATCGGGGCGGCACAGGAGGGAAAGAACGACCCCGGGCCTATTTTTCTTCATATATATGGGAGCAAAGTAAACATCTAGCGCACCGGCCTCGAAGGCTTTTTCCGCAAAATAGCCGAACCATTGGGGGTTCATGTCGTCGAGATTGGCCTCCAGGACCAGCAGGTTTTCCATCGACGGCTGGGCGTGTTGCGATTCGCCGAGCAGGATGCGCAGGACGTTGGCGAAGCCTGCGGGGTTATTGCTGCCCGCGCCGTAGCCGATGTTGTTAATGGTCATGGGAGGAACCGGGCCGAAACTTTTCGCGAAATGGGATACGATGGCGGCGCCGGTGGGAGTGACCAGTTCGAGCGAAGGGCCGGAGGAGTAAACCGGAATGCCCTTGAGCAGTTCCGCCGTGGCGGGGGCGGGAACCGGAAGCAGGCCATGCTGCGTCTGGACGGTGCCGCTGCCGACGTTGAGCGGAGAGCAGTGCAGTTCGTCAATGCCGAGCATTTCAAGGGCGGCGCAGGTGCCGACGATGTCGGCGATGGAATCGAGGGCGCCGACCTCGTGGAAATGAACTTTTTCAAGCGAAGTGCCGTGCACGGCGGCTTCGGCTTCACCCAGGCGGCGAAAAATGTCGAGAGAGTTTTTGCGGACGCTTTCGGACAATCGGGAGTTGCCGATGATCTCGGCGATTTTCGAGTAGTGGCGGTGAGGCTGGTCAGGAGGGGCCTGGACGGTAACTTTCAGGGCCGCGAAAGCGCCGCGCTTCACCGGCTCGCAGGACAGCCGCAGGCCGTCGATGTCGAGGCCTTGGATTTGCTCCTCCAAGCGGGACTGGCTCGCGCCGCAGCCGATCCAAGCCGCCAGCAGCATGTCACCACTGACGCCAGCAAAACAATCCAGGTAGGCGATTTTCATAAGGTTTCCATACTAGTGCATTTTCCCAGTTGGTGTATAGCCATGACCTGCTTCCGGGCAGGAATGCTCAGTTAGGCAGGACAAGCCTGCGTCGAGCAGATCGGTGCAGGAGCATTGAGAAATAGCTTTCTGGAATATATCGATTTTGGTATATTGAAATATGGGCTGGACGGTCGAGACCCTGAATGAAACCGTTGATTCAGAAGTCGAGGCTTTGCCCGAAGACATGCGGGCGCGGCTCGCACGCATCGCAATGCTCATTGAGGAAAAGGGACTGCAACGTGTGGGCGAGCCGCACGTCAAGCATTTGGAAGGCCGCCTGTGGGAGATACGGCTGAAAGGCCGCAGCGGAATTTCGCGGGCGCTGTACGTGACGGCCGTAGGCAAGCGCGTCGTAATTGTGCGGGTCTTCGTGAAGAAGACCGATAAGACGCCGCGGCGCGAGATTGAGATCGCCTTGTCCCGTGCGAAATCGGTTCAATGATGGAGATTTAGCAATGGCACGCATAACTGACCTGCACAAGAAATGGCTGAAAGAGCCGAAGTACAAGAAGGCTTACGCAGCTCTTGAGGAAGAGTTTGTTTTGGCGTCGGCGGTGATGGACTTGCGGAATCGCGCCGGCCTGACTCAGGAGGAGCTGGCTCGCAAGATGGGAACGACGCAGCCCGTCGTGGCCCGGCTGGAAAGCGGGCGGACACGCCCGTCGATGAGGACGCTGGAGCGCCTGGCGCAAGCAACCGGTTCGCGCCTGCTCATCAGCTTTGAACCACGCACTGCAAAACGGCCTGCGGGGTGAGGAAGAAAGCAGGCAATATCAACTGTTCGGCACAGATGAATCCGTGCCTTTCCACACCAGTTGCAACTCGACGCCAATGGTGAAAATGCCCGAATATCTCCGTTACTCAATGTGTATTTGAATAGACGCGAATGCTTCAGCGGCTTTCCCTTGAATGAATAAATCGGCAAGTGAAGATAATGCAGTGCGCTCCGGGTTGATCTCAATCAACTGCGCGCCATGCTGTTTAGCCAACTGCGGCAGATGCGCGGCTGGGTAAACCAGCGCAGAGGTGCCGATGACCAGGAACACATCGGCGGCCTCGGCGGCATGGGTTGCATCGGTCCAATCAGCGGAAGGCAATGGCTCGCCGAACCAGACCACGCCGGGCCGAAGCAGCGAGCGGCACGCGGGGCAGATGGGCGGCAGCGGGTGGAGCGGCACGGACTCATCGCGGCGCTGGAAATCGCAGGCGGAGCAGCGCAATACCCAGATGTCGCCGTGCAGCAGGATGATATTTTGCGATCCGGCGCGCTGATGGAGGCCATCGACGTTTTGAGTGATGAGAGTAAAGCGGCCATCGGATTTCATAGAGAGAGCGGACTCAATTTGGGCCAGGGCCCGATGCGCGGCGTTCGGCTGGGCGTTATGAATCAATTCGCGGCGCCACGCGTACCACTCCCAAACGAGTTGCGGGTTGCGCTCAAAAGCCTCCGGGGTGGCCAGGTCTTCGGCGCGAAACTGCTTCCACAGGCCGTTCTCGCCCCGGAAAGTTGGTATGCCGCTTTCCTGAGAAACGCCCGCTCCGGTGAAGACGCAGAGAGACTTTGCGTTGAGTAGAGAAACTTCAAGTGCGCGGGTGTCCATAAGGATGCAGTCAGAAACGATTCATCATCCCTTCGAGCGACGCTGATTGTCAAACTCGATTCGCTTGGACGGCGCAAGGAGGGCCATATTGCTTGGCTCCCACACGGGAAGTATCATGATGCGAGGAGATTACTTTTGCCCGACATACTGGACAAACTGCGGGGAGGAGACCGGCGTCAGATCGGACGCGCCGAGGAGGTAGCGCGCGAAATCGCCGACGATCCAAAACTGTTTTCAAAAGTTTTTGTAGGGATGCTGGACGACGACGCGCTGGTTCGTATGCGCGCTGCGGATGCGGTGGAAAAAGCAACTAGAGAATACCCGCAACTTTTGCAGCCGTATAAGAGAAAACTGCTTTTGCAAATATCAAACGTGAATCAGCAGGAAGTGCGCTGGCATGTTGCACAGATACTGCCGCGACTGCGGCTAACCGCAAACAAACGCGACTGCGCTGTATCCATTCTTCTCGAATACCTGAATGACAAGAGCAGCATAGTCAAAACATTCAGCATGCAGGCGCTGGCCGATTTTGCTGAGCAGAGTCCCCGATTGCAGAGGCAAGTAGTGCCTATTCTGGAAGGTTTAACGCAAACCGGCAGCCCGGCCATGCGGAGCCGTGGCCGTAAGCTTCTTGCGAAGTTGCAAAAGCAGGGTGGAGACACTTGACTGCGACATTCGAGGAAGGTAGTCTTTTCCTATCGCAGAGACAATAATTAGAAGACAGGCTCTATTCCAGCTAAGGGATGAAGTCCTGGAAGCGATTCACAGGGCAAGTAATGTTACCGCAAGATTCGATTGAGCAGCTTATAAATGCTTTGATATCGAATAACGAAATCATCAAGGAGAAGAAAACATGCGTTCCATGACTATGAAGATTGTATTGGGGATCATTTTAATGAGCACGGTCGCGATGGCTCAACAGGGAAACCTGGGAGCGCTGCTCGGGTACCCGCAGATGGCGCTGGTCAACGGGAAGGTCGTGACGATGGACGATGCGTCGTTCGGGTCCAATGTGGGAACGATTCATCAAGCGATGGCGGTGCGGGACGGGAAAATCCTGGCCACCGGCACGGATGCGCAGATTCGGCAGATGATCGGGCCGCAGACCAAGGTAGTGGACTTGAAAGGGAAGACCGTGCTGCCTAGCTTTATCATCACGCACGAACACCCCATGGACTGGGCGTTCCAGGAGCCGCGCGCGCTGACGCATGTGTTCCCGGACGACAATAACGACACGATAATCCACCGCTGGATGCCCAATATCCCGCCGAAAGAGCAACTGGCGCGGTTTGAGCCGATGCTGAAAGAAGCGCTGGCGAAAGCCAAGCCCGGCCAGTGGGTGTGGCTGAGCTTCAACTACGGGCCGAACTACGAACACGCCACGGAAATGGCTCTGCTGTTCGGCAAGAGCATCACCAAGGAATATCTGGACGTGCTGGCGCCCAACACGCCGGTGAAAGTGCGCAACGGGTTTATCACGTCGTTTGTGAATACGAAGGCATTGGACGCTTTGAAGGCGGTGAATCCTGATCTAGAAGATCAGAACCTGTTGAAAACGGGCGGAGGTTTCAGCCGTCCGATGGAGCCGGACGCCATGTTTCGGGGAAAGACACCGCAACTGGCGCAAGTGATGAAGTCGGAGTTGGAGTGGTGGGCGGCGCACGGCATGTCGGCGTTTGCCTCCGGGCCTTATTCCTCCGGCACCATGGCGGCGTACCGCTACCTGGACGCGCGGGGCGAAATGCCAGTGCGCTATGGATGGGCGTATCCCGGGCCAGCCTTTGACCTGGAATCCATGCGGTACATGAGCAGCCTGGTCGGGACAGGAACGGATCATATCTGGCTGATGGGAGTGTTCGAGGGGGCCAATGGCGGCAATTGCAGCACGGCTCCGATCCGCGATGATTGGAAAAAGGCTCCGCTGGAAATCCTCAATCGCCGGGAATGCTTCGATGGCTTCAGCGGTCCCAAGTGGGGCAAGGACTTGGAGAACGCCATCCGAGGCGGTATGCGCGTGGCGGGGATTCATGTGAGCGGCGACATAAGCGTGGATAACCTGATGGACGCCATCGAGCAGATCAGCAAGGAAGAAGGGATGACCATGGAGCAGATCCGGGCCAAGCGGCACGCCTTCGACCACAGTTCCGGGATGCCGCGACCGCAGCAGATTCCGCGCATAAAGGATTTGGGCATGATCGTCAGCCTGAACAACAACCTGCTGTGGGAGCCGCCGGGAGTGGTTCCGAACATGGCGGGCACGTCGATGTTCGCCAAGATTCACGGGCTGGAATACACGAGCTGGATCTCGCCGCGCAAGAGCGTGACCGACGCAGGAGTGATGAGCACGTTTGAAATCGACCGTCCGTTCGCAAACAAGATTTTTTTCTTCCTGCACAAAGGCATAACCCGCTTCAACGAACGCGACAACATGGTGTACGGGCCGGGCGAACGGACGGACCGCATCACGCAGTTGAAGGCCATTACGCGCTGGGGGGCCTACTATCTTTTGAAGGAGAAAGTGCTCGGAACGCTGGAGCCGGGGAAATTTGCGGACTTCATCGTCCTAGACAAAGATTACCTGACGGTGCCGGAGGCGGACATTCCCAACTTGCAGGTGCTGATGACGGTGGTGGGCGGGAAGACGGTTCACCTGACGCAATCGCTGGCTACGGAGATCGGCTCGCAGCCGGTGGGCTACACGACCTGGAAGGATAAGATTCCGGAGGGGTGGTAAGCCTTTTCATAATAAATCGCTGTTGCAAGTCAGAGTAAAGCTATGCGGCAAAAAAAGTTAAAAAGGGGAGGGACAGTATGAATCGATATAAACTTGCTAGCTTGTTGCTATTGGGCGTGGCAGCGCTTGCGCAGACGACTGCCATGGCCCAGGTAGTTCCCGAAACCATCGTTTACAACGCCAAGATTGTGACCGTGGATGACGATGGGTTCACCTCCAGCGTCGGAACGATAGCAGAAGCGATGTCGATCCGGGACGGCAAGATCGTTGCCTTGGGCGCCAACGCGCAGATTCGCGGGCAGGCGGGACCGAACACGAAGCAGATTGACTTGAAAGGCCGGACAGTCTTGCCGGGCCTGATTGTGGTGCACGATCACCCCTACGACTGGGCCCCTGGCAATCCGTATTCATTGAAGAAGGTCCTGACGGATGACATGGTGCTATTCCGCTATGTGAAGGGAAGCCCTCAGGAACAAGCCCAGGCTTTCCCTGGAGTGCTCCGGGAAGCACTGAGCAAGGCAAAGCCGGGCCAATGGGTATATATGGTGTTTCCCCTGGGAGACAACTACGAGTACGGCATCGACCGGTCCCAAGGAAGAATCTTCCAGTTAATTAACCGGGATACGCTGAATCAGATGAGTCCGAACAACCCAGTGGTGCTGCGAGATGTCTTTACCGGGATGATGGTCAATGACCGGGCGTACGAGGAAGCCAAGCGAATCTATCCTTACCCGGATTTGACCAGTGTGCAGAGCGGCGGGACCAACGCCCAAGGACTGGAGCAGGGGTTCCGGTGGATGTTCCATGAAATCGTGATGCGCGATCATTATGCGCAGCTCAAAGAAATCCACCGCCTGGAACTGAGTTGGTGGTCCGGATACGGTGTGACGGCATTCGCGTCGCAGGCGTACACACCTTCCAACGTCAAGGTCTACAACGATCTGTCCCGGAGCGGGCAGATGGCCATGCGGAACATGTGGGCCTGGAACTGGCGGGAGAACGTCCTGTTGGGTGACGATTATGTGAGCAACGCCTCCGTATTCATGGAAGGTTTGGGAAATGACTTTTTCTGGTACGGCGGAGCGCGAGCGGCCCAGACGGTGGGCGGAGGGTGCTCCAGCCTGACGCCCCGGACGGGCAGCACTGGGGCCAATCAGAATTGTGCCTACGACCCGGGCGGCCAAAACTACAAGATGCTCTACCGCTACATCAAGAACGGCGGACGCTACGCCATTACGCATACCACGGCGGACCGCGACATTGATTACGTGCTGGAGATTATTGAAAAAGCCAGCGCGGAGGCAGGGATGAGCTTGGATGAGATCCGCGCAAAGCGGCACACGTTTGACCACCTGACAATGTCGCCCCGGCCCGACCAAATACCCTTGGTCAAAAAACTGGGCATGGTGCCCGGCGGGAGTCCGTTCTATTTCTTCGAAAATTCCCCGCGCGTGCTGGAGCAATACGGGGAGCAAGCGGTGGAATGGGTGATGCCCAAGAAATCCCTGGTGGATGCAGGCATTCGCAGCGGTTTTGAAATCGACCGGCCATTGGCGACCACGGATTCGCTGACCGTACTGTGGACCCTGGCGCGCATGATTGACCGCAAATCACCGGCGGATGGAAAAGTGTATGCGCCCAATCAGAGGGTGAGCCGTGAGCTGGCGTTGAAGACCGCGACGATCTGGGGGGCCTACTACTTGATGCGGGAAGACCGGCTGGGCTCGCTCAAGCCCGGCAAGTTGGCGGATTTTATCGTTCTGGATCGCGATTACCTGACCGTTCCGGAAAGTGACATCGAGAAGCTGCGGGTCTTGATGACGGTGGGGGGGGGAAAGACGACGCACCTTGTACCCTCGCTGGCCCGGGAATTGGGGACGGCGCCAGCCGGAGCACAGGTCGAATTGGGAGGCCCGGCGTCGCGGTATTGAGTTGCAGCGTTGTTTGGCAGAGCCGGGATTTGCGGATGCAGATCCCGGTGACGAGGAGGGGATGACTGATGAATCAAATTTTAGAAGTGCGAAGGATTCTTTTGTTTGCGATGGTCTGTTTCTGCGCATCGCAAATGGCGACGGCACAGGACCTGGCGCGGAAACTGGATTTGCTGAACGCCTATCCAGAACTGATTGTCGTCAACGGAAAGATTTCTACGATCGATGCGAGTAATCGTGAGGTACAGGCCATGGCGGTGAAAAGCAGCCGCATTCTGGCCCTGGGGACGAACGATGAAATCCGCTTTCTGGCCGGACCCAAGACAGAAGTGCTGGACGCCAAAGGTCGCCGCGTACTGCCAGGGTTGATAGACGGGCACACGCATCCGCACATTTGGGCCGCGGAGCACTGGCTGGGAGCCGAAGGGGATTTTACTTCGAAGCAGTACAATGATCCGCAACTGAAGATCGGATATGCGCTGGGCAACGATCAAGCCGAGGTGCTGCGGTCGCTGGAGCGCGTGGCGCGGGAAAGGGCGCAGCAAGTGGGGCCGGGGAAATGGATATGGCTGACGGCGTTTGGCGGCAAGAGCCTGCCGGAGTCGCGTAAAATAGCCAGCCCGTTGTTTGAGTTTGCAGGAGCCAGCGGGCCGATCAGCACATCGTATCTGGACACTCTGGCTCCGAACAATCCCATGATGGTGCTGGCCACGGAAGCCATTGGACCCAGCGCCAATAACACCCGAGCAAAAGAGGAAATGAAGCGTCTGCTGGGGCGCGAGGTGAAGACCTTGCAGGCGCGGTCGAGCATCTTGTGGGACGTGCTGCTCAAAGGGCGTCCGAAGGAGGCTACGGACCTGCTGAAGCGCGAGCTGCTGCAATGCCTGGCCGCGCATGGCGTCACGACTTTCGGGAATCACTACTACGGCGCGCCTTCGATTATGGCGATTTACAACGACATGTACAGCCGCAAGGATATGCCGGTGCGCTGGGCGTGGTACGTGGGATCGCTGTTTGACAATGGCGGCTCCAGAGCGGGTTTCGACATGGGCTCCGATACCGGCGATCTGCCGTTCATGTATCGCAACCTGGGCGACTTCCGGAGCATCGGGAACGACTACATCTGGAACGCGGGCGTTTCCAACGAGGCTTGGGAAGTAGGCTTCATGTGCACGCAGGCAAAGCCGCTGAAGCCACCGCCAAGCGGCCCGATGAACATGCTCAGCATGATTACCAGCGGCGTGCAGCCGGATTGCTCCAAGGGAGTGGATTACGAAGCGTCGGAAGGATTTCGCAACGTGCGGGCGGCGCTACGGTCGGGCTTGCGCGTTGGGTATCTGCACGGCTATAGCGACGGCACCTACGATGCCATGTTCCGCATTCTGGACGATGGCGTGGCCAAAGGCGAATTTACGCTGGAGCAGATTCGGGCGGGGCGCATCAGCTTTGAACATAACCCCATGATCCGGCCCGATCAAGTGAAGAAAATGGCGCACTACAACATGATGCCCGGCTTCAACGGCTATCAGGTGCAGGGAGACATCAAGGGCGGAGCATTCCTGAAAGCCTATGGGGAAAACTACATGGGATGGATGGCTCCGATGAAAAGCCTGATGGACGCCGGAGCGCACCCGGTTTTCAATACCGATGCGCACATCACCAAGGTTCCTTACTATGCCAAGGACATGGACTACCCGGAGCAGTGGGAAGGCAACATTTGGGGATACATCGAATTTTTTGTGACGCGCAAGATGCCGCATGACGGCATCACTTACAACCGCGCGGAGGGAATGGATCGTGTGAACATGATACGCGCGGCGACCATCTGGGGCGCGGAACAGGCGATGAACGAAAAGAATATCGGCTCGCTGGAAGTTGGCAAGCTCGCCGATTTCATCATCATCGACAAGGATTTTTTCGCTCTGCCGGAGGATCAGATTCATACGATCAAGACGCTGCTAACCAGCGTCGGCGGAAACACCGTTTATCGGGACGCGAACTATTGATCAGAGATGCACTGAGAATTTCAGGCAGCCGGTAATTGCGGTGCGAGAACACACGGATTCGCGCCAGGAAATGTATAGGGAGGAATCATGAAGCGAAACAGTTTTTTTAGCTTAGCAGCAGCACTGCTGCTGCCCTTATGGGCGATGGCCCAGGGCGGGGCGGACCTGGCGCGCAAGATGGAAGCGCTGAACGCCTATCCGGACCTGATCGTCGTCAATGGAAAGATTTCGACGATGGACGCGGGCAATCGAGAAGTACAGGCCATGGCGGTGAAGAACGGGCGCGTTGTCGCCATGGGAACCAATGACGAAATACGTTTTTTGACTGGGGCGAAGACGGAGATCGTGGACGTCAAGGGGCGGCGCGTTTTGCCCGGTTTGATCGACGGGCATACGCACCCGCACATGTGGGCGCCGGCGCATTGGCTGGGAGCCGAGGGCGACGCGACAGCGAAGCGCTACAACGATCCGCAGTTGAAAATCACCATGGCTAAGGGAAATGATTCGGCCGCGGTGCTGCGGGCGCTCGAACAGGTAGTGCAGCAACGGTCGAAAGAATTGGGACCGGGCAAGTGGATACTGGCGGCGCTGTTCGGCGGCAATAGCCTGTCGGAATCGCGCACGATCGTGCATCAGCTTTTCCCGCGACTCACCGGCGGCACGCGCATCACGCAGGCGGTGCTGACCACGGACTTTCTGGACAAGCTGGCTCCGCAGAATCCTATTTACTTGTATGGCAGCGAAGCGATCGGGCCTGGAGCGAGCAATACGGCGGCGCAGAAGGCCATGAGAGAAATTCTGAACACCGAGATACAAGGAAGCTACGCAGGCGCAACGGGACTGGTCTACGACATTCTGTTCCGCGACCGCACGGCGGATGCAGCAGACTTTCTGAAGCGGGAGCTGCTCGAATGCGTGTCCGCGCAGGGTGTGACGACCTACGGGAACCATTATTACGGCAGCCCGTCGATCATGAAGATTCATAACTATTTGATGTCGCGCGGCGAATTGCCCGTGCGCTGGGGCTGGTGGGTCGGCGGAGGCCGAGGCGGGCGCATGGGCCAGACGTCGGATTATGCCAAGCAGTACCAGGAATCCTTTTACCACGATCTCGGCGATTTTCGCGGTATTGGCAATGACTACATCTGGAACGCCGGGGTATCGAACGAAGGGTTTGATTCGGGGCTGATCTGCACCAAAGCGAAACCAAAAGAGGCCATTGATATGTCGAATGTCACCGGCTATGGCGGGCTGGTGGGGCCGCGGATGGATTGCGACCAAGCTAAATTCGATTACGAAAATGTTTCGAGTTACATTCCGGTGAAGGCGGCCCTGGAAGCGGGACTGCGCATTGGGTTCCTGCACGGCTACAGCGACGGCTCTTACGACGCGCTGTTCCATATGCTGGACAAAGCCATTGCGGAAAAGAAAGTGACCTTAGAGCAGGTGCGGGCGATGCGCATCAGCACGGAACACAATCCGATCATTCGCCCGGATCAGGTGAAGCGCATGGCGTATTTCAATATGACACCGTCGTTCAACGGCTACCAGGTGCAAGGGGATATCAAGGGCGGCGCGTTTCTGAAGACCTACGGGGAACAGTTCATGACCTGGATGGCTCCAATGAAGAGCCTGGTTAGCGAGGGCGCGCATCCGGTCTTCAATACCGATGTGCACTTGCACAAAGTTCCGGTCGAGTGGAAAGACATGGATTATCCCGCGCAGTGGGATGGGAACATCTGGGCGTTCATCGAATTTTTCGTGACGCGCAGGATGCCGCATGACGGCATCACCTACAACCGCAACGAGGCCATGGACCGCGTGAACATGATGCGCGCGGCGACCATATGGGGCGCGGAGCAATTGCTCAACGAGAAAAATATCGGCTCGCTGGAAACCGGCAAGCTGGCGGACTTCATCGTCACCGACAAAGACTTCTTCACGGTGCCCGAAGACCAGATACACACCATCCAGACGCTGCTGACCAGCGTCGGCGGCAAGGTGTGGCACAAAAGCGCCGCGTTTTAGGCGAGCATTCCATCGAAGGCGCTCCTCAGGCTTGATTGCCCTCGCGGGCGGCAGCTCAGGACTTGGCGCGAAAGCTGGAAGTGCTGAACGCCTATCCGGAAATGATTATCGTCAACGGGAAAATATAAAATTAAAACTTTAATAACAGCTAGGGATAGAGCAAGCTTCAGCTATAGATAATGCTTCAAATATACGTATTTCTGCATCCAGATATTTATATTGGCCGGCAAGAACGCGGCGAGAAAAACGTCTAAGCAGTTTGAAATGAATATAGGGATATGCATATATATGGTCATCCGATTGCGCTATTATCTTTAGCTATAAAGAAAGCACGATCGATTAAAACGATTCAAGGAGGGGAAACTAGATGAAGTTAATTAGAACGAGTCTAGGGGTAATTTGTCTGGTAGTTGTCATGGTGGCAGCGCTAATCGCCCAAGTGACAACCGGGACGATCATGGGGACGGTGGCGGATGCGTCTGGTGGCGTAATCCCGGGTGCGACCGTTACGATCCGCAACATAGAAACGGGGATCACTAGAACAGCCTCCACAGACGAGGCGGGGCGGTACCGAGTACCGCAGTTGGGATTGGGAAATTATGAAATCACAGCGGAATCCGCGGGTTTTCAAACATCAGTACGCACAGGCGTAACGCTGACGGTGGGCCGTGAAGCGGCCGTGGATTTCGCCATGCAGGTAGGGGCGGTGGCAGAGCGCATCACGGTGACGGGCGAGGCGCCGCTTTTGGAGACAACCAACGCAACAGTGGCAGGCTTGGTGGACGAGAAAACCATGAGAGACCTGCCCTTGTTGGGCCGCAGTTATGCAGACCTTACGGCGATCCAGCCGGGCGTAATCTCAAATATGGAGATCACTGCTTCCGGAGCAACCGCAGTGTTCAGCGGCGGCGGCAGTTCGACACGACGGTCAATTGGAGGGACAAGGCCGTCGCAGTCTACTTATTTGCTGGATGGGTTCGAAACCTCCACGCCGTCTTCCGGAATGCCGGCCAATAGCGTATTGGGAGAGTCCTTATGCGTGGATG